>ERZ779889.3373-NODE-3373-length-11734-cov-4.675486_pt1 | contig 11734 bp, 12 predicted proteins | sample MGYA00511030_ERZ779889 | MGnify/ENA primary metagenome ERZ779889 (study PRJEB29588, sample SAMEA2160616) | human gut metagenome | biome: human gut; feature: human-associated habitat; material: faeces | place: Denmark | collected 2008/2010 ...
AAAGAAAAAACATAGCGAAACAAAAAGTTCTGAAAACCTATTGACAAAGCGTCTTTGCCATGATATAATAACAGAACAATGAGTTCTGAAATTATCAGAGGTGCGTTTATGAGAGTCATGAGTGAAGAAAAACTGCAAAAGCTCGCGGAGTTTATCAAGCAGTATGCGCGGGACAACAATGGGGAATCCCCGAGCCTTGCAGATATCATGGAATATATGGGCATGGTCAAGTCGACCGCGTACCGGCATATCTTAGAGCTTGAAAAACGCGGCATCATTTCCTATTCGGGGAAAAATACGCTGGAAACACCCTTGCAGAAGAAAATGCACGTGATGTCCCGCCGTATTCCCGTGGTTGGAATGATCGTGTGCGGCACGCCCGACGAGCAGGAGGAGCATATTTCAAGATACCTTGCCGTTCCGGAGGAGTGGCTCGACGGTGAATGCTTTCTGCTTGAAGCATACGGCGATTCCATGGCGGGCATCGGCGTTCACGCGGGCGACCTTGTGCTGGTCAAGAAAACAAATGTCGCAACCGACGGGCAGGTTGTCGTTGCGCTTACGGAAGAAGGAAACACACTCAAGCGCCTGCATTACGAGAACGGCAAGCCCGTACTGTATGCCGAAAACAGCAGCTACACAGAAAAGCAGCGCGTCATTCACCCGAAAGAGCTGACGATTCAGGGCGTGGCGCTGAAGGTTATCAAAGATATTATCTGATGCGCAAAGGAGGCATTTATGAAAAACAAAATTCCCATAGCCCGCTGTCCGAACTGCGGGCGGACGGTTCTGTATTCGGACGATCCGCGCGACAAGCTGACTGTGACAGTCCGCTCGGCGGACGAAAGCTATCACGGCAAGGCGATGCTTTGCGGCAAATGCAAAACCATGCTTGCGGTGATTGAAAAGCCGAAGGTGGCGCGGGGATATGTCGCCATTCCCGTTATAAGCGCAACATTTTAATCGAAAGTGAGCCATCCTCCCGTCGGTGAAAACGGGAGCTAAGGGTGAGTATCAGAAGATTTTGCAGAGTGCAACTCTGTTTTCTTCCGATGCTCACTTTTTCTTTTTGCAAAAAATAACGGAGGTATTATTATGAAAGAATCAAACTACAAGACCTATGATGAGCTGCCGCTGTTTCTCAATGCAGAAACGGTTGCGAATGTGCTGGGGATAGCCATGTCCTCGGCATACGAGCTGATGAAGGAAAAAGACTTTCCCGCGTTGCGTGTCGGGAACCGTCTGATTGTTCCGAAAGAAAAGTTCTTCGCGTGGGTGGAAATGAAAACGGAGGTGAGTAAATGAGCGGTATCTGTCCCGAGCTTGACGCAAGGCTTTCGGAGGAGCTTGACCGTTACTATTTTTCAACCGACGGCTCGGGGCTGAACCTCGACCGCCGGGAAAAGCACCGCGTGATAAATGCCCTGCATCGGCTGTGGAATATCGAAGAAATCGCTTGCTACGGAGTCGGCTTTGCAACCGAGGACATTCGAAAAGTGATACTCGACCTCATGAAGCCCGCGCATATCAGGCTTGCGTTGAAAACGGTTGATTTTAATTCCGGAGCGGCATATTCGCTATGGCTCGGATGTGCGATTTTTATGTTTGCAAAATTTGATGAGGATCTGCAACATGAAATCAGGAAAGGAATTCTCGGTCGCGGATATTTGCCTTTGGTTGTGGCGGGTTTTCTTTCCGAAGTGGTAATCACGGAAAAAGGCAGACACATCTCGCAGCGCATCAAGGTGAATCTTTCTCTTAAAGAGAAAACGCAATACGATTTCGCCCGCATCGTCACGCACGGCACTGCCCGCAAATCTTATGCGGAGGGTAACTACTTCATGGTGCCGAACAGCGTGCTGTATATGGACCTCTCGGGCGGTGAAATTCTGCTTTACGCCTGTCTGCTTTATTATGAAGACCGCAGGACACACACCTGCTATCCGTCCTTCCGTGAGATCGGGGAGCGGATCGGAATGTCAAAGAACACGGTGATGAAATATCTTCGCTCACTTGAAAAGCGCGGGCTGGTCGAAACCGAGCAAACCTTGATAAGAACAAAGAGCGGTGAGGTTCACAACGGCACGCTGAAATATCACATCACGCCTATCGCTCCCATCAAGAAAGCGTATGACGAAAAGGAGCTTGACAAGCTGAGACGGGAGGCGGAAATGCGGGAGCGGATTGCAAAATATGAGCGGCACACAAAAAACAGCGTTCATGCCGAAAATCACGCGGAAAACGGGCAAATGTGAAGATTTATGCGAAGGTCGATTTTCAAGCAGGAGAAAGGGCGTGCGTCAAAAACGCTCGCCCGAATCACATCGGCGGGCAGAGCCCTCCGTTTTTCGCGTGTTTTGACCGCATTTGCTCGCTTTTTCGCGGGTTTTGCACGAAAGAAAAATATGCGCAAGTGTGTGTCAAAAATCGCATGAACACAAATTCAGGCGCCTGCAATGCGAAAAAGTCAGTGTTTGCGGGCTCTTTGCAGGCGTCTGAGGCAAAAAAGGAGGCTTTTATGGAGAACAGGCAAACTCGTTTTTCTCTGCATATCAGCGAGGAAACATTGGACACGGCAAAGGCACTCAGCAAGTCGGACGGCTCCAAAAGTGTCAGCGAATATATCGAAAAGGCGGTTGATTTTTATAATGCGTATCTCTGTAATCGCAGAGTACCCGAGCTGATTTCTTCCGAGACGGTGGATACTTTGCGGAGAGTGCTTGACAAATGCGAGCACGCGCGCAGCAGCGCGCTCTTCAAGCTGTCGGTTGAAATTTCAATGCTGCTCAATGTGATTGCGGCGACAAATGACATTGAAGGTGAAGATCTCGGCAGACTTCGTCACGCCTGCATCGAGGAAGTCCGGAGAATCAACGGGAGCGTTTCTCTTGACAACGCAATCGAATGGCAGAAATAAATTCGGGATCGCAAATTTTTTGATGCGGGAAACAAAGAAAAAACATCGGGACAAATTGATAACTTTCCGATAACTCTTTCGATTTCCGCTGGATATATGAAAAGCCTTGTGGTATTGTTGTGCGTGAAAGAAGGTAGGCGTGACATAAAGCAAGAAGAAAATCCGGCATGGCGTGTCACGCCCCGAATTTGCTACGCAAATTCCAAAGAAAGGAGAAATTAATTATGTCAAAACGCCGTCCGAACGGGGACGGGATGGTCAGAAAAAGACCGGACGGAAGATGGGAAGCACGCATCATCGTCGGGCACAAAGAGAACGGCAAGCCGATCTACAAATCGGTCTTTGGCAAGACGCAGAGCGAGGCGATGACGAAATTTTATAAGCTCCTCGAGACCTATCGCGGGGTGGAACTGAACGAAGATTGCCTCGTGAACCTGAACGAATGGCTCGACCGTTGGCTCTGCTATCAGAAGGATGTGGTGCGCCCGCGGACACTGAACAAGTACATTTTCTATGCGGATGCATACGTCCGTCCGTATCTCGGCTACAAGAAAATCTCGGCGATCCTCACGCGGGATATGCAACAGCTCTATGTAAAACTGCTCAAGGAAGGGCGCGTCACCGAGAGCAAAACCAAAGGAAAATCGCTCTCGGGCAGTACGGTCAGAGCAGTGCATATGATGATGCACAAGTGCTTTGAGATGGCAGTGGAGCAGCATATCATCGTCAAAAATCCGACCGACGGCACAACAATCCCCGCACTGAACAGCACGGAACGCAAAGTCTACAACGAGGAACAGCTCAAAAAGTTTCTGAAAATCATTGAGAATGAACCGTGGTGGCGGGACTTCTTCTACCTCGAATGTATGACGGGACTGCGCAAAGGTGAGATCTGCGGACTGCGCTGGGAGGACTTCAATGAAGCGGAAGGCAAGCTCAGTGTTGCACGACAGGTCATCCCGGTCAGGGGCGGAGTCACGGTCAGCGATCCGAAAACCGACACCGGTATCCGCACGATTGTCCTGCCCGAAAGTGTTGCCCGCATGCTGAAAGAGCGCAAGAAAGCCATCGGCTCCGAATGGATTTTTCCGAGCCTTCGCGACGCGGAAAAACCGATCAATCCCAACACGGCATACGGTACCTTCAAGCGAATCATCAAGAAGGCGGGGCTTCCCGACATTCCGTTTCACGGTCTGCGGCATACCTACGCTACCCATTCGATTGCCGTCGGCGTGGATGAAAAGACGTTGGCAAAGGAACTCGGACACACCAAGCCCGGCTTCACGCTCGACTGCTATGCGCATGTGACGGAAGAAATGCAGAAGCGAGCCTCCGAAGTTACGGGCAATGCACTTGAAAAAATCCTCGGAAAGGAGCTGAAACCGTGGGCAGACGAAAGAACGGACAAGGGCTGATCCGTCAGCGCAAAGACGGCAGATGGGAAGGCAGGTGTGTGGTTGGTTACGATGAAAAGAATCTGCCGATCACGAAAAATGTGCTGGCAAAAACCAAGCGCGAGGTCGAAGAAAAGCTGAAAGCCCTCAAGAAAACCGTACAGAAACCGGTCGTGAAAACCGCCGCAGACATGCCGTTCGGTGAGTATATCGACTACTGGTATCGCAACTTCAGTGAGTTGAGCATTGCCGCAACCACACGCCTGAAATATGAAAACGACATCTACAAGCACATCATCCCCGGCATCGGAAAGCTCCCGCTTGCCGCGCTCAAAAAGAGTGATCTTGAAAAATTTTATGCCGAACAGATGAAAAGCGGCAATCTTGACCGCAACGGTGTCGGCGACAAAAAATTGTCGGGCGCGGTCATCCGTTCGATGCACACCCGCATCAAATGTGCGCTCGATCAGGCGCTGAAAGAGGGTCTGGTCAACCGCAATGAGGCGGTCGGTTGCAAGCTCCCGCCAAAGAAGAATAAAGAAATCGAAGTGCTGTCACACGAAGAAATCGCGCGGTTGCTTATACAGGCGAAGGAAGAAGGCTTCTATGAGCTTATCCTCCTCGGGCTTGCCACAGGTATGCGGCGCGGCGAGTTGCTCGGGCTGAAATGGGATGACATCAACTTTACGACAGGCGAGTTGAGCATCAGACGCGAATACACCACGCTCGGCTCGGACTATATCATCAGCACGCCGAAAACAAAATCCTCGGTGCGGTCGGTGCATCTGCCGCAGTCGGTGCTGAATATTCTCGGAGAGTATCGGAAAACGGTCAGCTCCGAGTGGGTGTTTCCGTCACCGCTTGATCTGACGCATCCGCGCAGTCCGACGAGTTGTCGCAGTCGGCTGTCGGATATGCTGGAGCGCGCCGAATGTAATCACATCCCGTTCCACGGTCTGCGGCATATCTTCTCAACCATGGCACTGGAGAATGGGTTGGACATAAAAACGCTGTCCGCCGTCCTCGGTCATTCTTCGGCGGAGACGACCATCAGCGTATATTCTCACGTGACGGGTGAGATGGAGCGCAACGCCGCAAAGAAAATGGACGATGCCTTCGGCACGCCAAAGCCCACAGATTTGCCCATGTGCGACGATAACCATGAAGACGGGCAAACACCCGAACAGGAACCGAAACACGCTGAATTCACCGCCAAAAAGAGCAAGAAGCGCAAGCCCGGCACGGGATGTATCTCCAAGGTTTCAAAGAACACCTGGCAGGGCAAATATACGCCCCGCGGCAAAGACGGTAAGCGGGAACAGCATATTGTCTACGCAAAGAGCGAGGAGGAGTGTGAGAGGAAGCTTAAGGAGATGATAGAAAAACTGAAAAGCAATGAAATAACAATCGCATAATCTCCATGTATGCCGATATCTCGGCTTCTTAAATTCGAAAATTGAAAATAATTTGCAAATAATCAAAATAAGAAGTTGACAATCGGCATATAATGTAGTATACTGGTTACGGTATAATTGAAGGGAGATAGAACATGCTGATTAATTTTAGATTTGATAATTACAGGTCGTTCTATGAAGAAGCCAACTTGTCGATGCAGACGACCGTGGATCCCACGCTCAGTGAAATCAACACATTCACCGTCAATGAAAAAGTGATGGGCAAAGGAGATAATGAACTTCTGAAATCTGCGGTGATTTTCGGAGGCAACGCGTCGGGAAAATCCAACATTATGAAAGCTTTTGCTTACATGGTCAATGTCGTGAGACTTTCCTCCGCTCAGATTCCGGTTATTGCGGGAAACGAACCGTTTGCTTTTCAGGCGGATGCCAATAAAAGTCCTACTCTGTTTGAAGTAGAATTTATTCAGAATGATATTTACTATAAGTACGGGTTTGAGCTTCTCGGAGGCGCAGTATATCATGAATGGCTTTATAAGCGTGAAGAACGGCTGACAAAGGTATTTGAGCGGACTTATGATAAACTCGAGATTATGGGGCTTTCCAGCCAGGTCATTGGTCTGATAAAAGTCCCGCCTGCAACTCTGTTTGTATCCATCGGGAACAACTTCAATCTTTCCGTCAACAATTATTTGCAGGATGTTATTCTGTGGTTTTCCAGCGTGCTGATTGTGTTTGAAAACATGGCAAACTCACTTGATATCTACACCATGGAGAACGGGAAATACAAGGAGCAGGCTTTGGACATTCTGCAACGTGCGGATATCGGTATTTCTGATTTTGAAGTAATCAAGGATAAGATTGCTACGGTTGAAACGCAGAACGATATTCTTAATATCAACACCCAAATGCAGATTAACCCCGCATTGATGACCGGGCAGATCAAAACCGAAAACGAAAATGTGTATCACATTGATGTAAAAACGGATTTTGATGTCTTTGACAAAAACAATGAAGCCGTTGGCAAAAAGCCGGTTATGCTTTTCAAAGAGAACGGATTCAACTCCGAGGGTACTATGCGGTTGTTCTGTTATCTCGGTTGGATACTCGCGGCGCTTGACCAGGGAAGAACAATCTTCATCGATGAAATTGATGCGAAATTGCATTTCTTGGTTGCGGATTATATTATCGGTTTGTTCAACTCAATTGAACACAACCCGAAGAATGCGCAGCTGATCTGCACGGCGCATAATGTCATGCTGATGGACGAAGGCCTACGCCGTGATCAGATTTACTTTACCAGCAAGGATCAGTACGGGAGAAGCTCGCTTGTGTCGCTTTCCGATTTCAACGGAGTACGTAAGAACGATCTTTTCAGTAAGCGTTATCTTGCCGGCTTCTATGCTTCGCTGCCGGACCTTAAAGGCAAGGAATGAGGTGAGCATATGCCGAGAAAAACCAAGCAACTTGCGGTTCGGGATGAGTTTTTGATTCTGACCAACGGAAAGCGGACGGAGAAAAACTATTTTGAAGCAGTTCGCTCTAATTATAAAAGTATTTTCAAAATCAGCGTGAAGTTTATGAATGACGATCCTATCGCCCTTGTCAAGCATGCGATTGCCGAAAAATCATCTCGAAACAGAGTGTGGTGCGTGTTTGACAGAGATGAGTTCCGGTCTGTTTCCATCGGAGAGGCAATGAAGTTAGCCGATGAAAACAGTATAGGAATAGCTTTTTCCAATATGGCATTTGAGGTGTGGTTGATTGATCACTTTGAAAAATGTTCTGCAGAGAAAAGTGCTGAAAAACTTATTGCGGATTTGGATCGGATTCTGAAGGCTAATGAATATTCCAAAGGGTACGCCAAAGAAGATAGACAAATGATTGAAAAAATACTGATGTCTCGATTGTTTGATGCTGTGCATAATGCAGATGTTGTGATGCAGAACAAGATTTTGCAACACAAAGAATCTCATAATAATGAAAACTATCCTTTCTGCGAATGGAACTCTTTTACAAGTGTGCATAAATTGATAGACGCATTGAAACTTGAGAATAGGTCTTGAGATTGATATGCAGAAAATCAAAGTAAGTTTATCGACACCAATTACATTTTTTATTTGTTATATCTTGGATATTAAAACAACTCTGTGTTAGATATATTGTTATAAGGAGCATGTTATGTCAATAAAGAAAAGTCAAACTGATGACGTTGAAAAACGGTTTGACGAAGAGGCAAATCTTCTTTTTGGACAAATTTACGAGTACAATTATAAACTCATGAAAAAATCTGAAGATTATGACCTTGAGGGTAATTACAATTTTATTGACATTTTTGATTTTTACATTACTTCTCACGCTTTGAGCTTAATAAAGAATATGTATCACGGGTACTGGGGAAGTCTTGGGATGCTTCAGAGCGTCAGGTGCATTTTTGAGGGACTATCGATAAAAAGAATGTTTCAGGGTGGAGATATCAGCGAAGAAAATACGGATCTGCTTCAGGTGCAAGAGTTTTTAATCGAGTATCGTTACTACTCTAAATTCACAGATATACTAGGTCTCATTTTAGACCCGGAAAAGTTAGCAAAAGACTATGAAGAGGCATGTGAGGTATATCGTTCCAAACTCAACGCAAAATATACCACCCAAGAAATTAAGGATATTATTAAATCAAATATTCCGTTTCTGTGCAACCCTAAAATCAGTCATCGTTCTTTGATTCAAAAATATCTTGGAGAAGAGTACGGAACGATATATGGGCTATGTAGTCAGGTAATTCATCCTTCGGAAAATGATTCATACCAAAAAAGTGAATATCTTGATTTTGTGATGCTGACATATGAGTTGATTGCAAATGAATATTCGCGCTTGCCTATTGCAAAAACGACGCTTAGAAGCCATACTCTAATGAGTATGAGTTCTGACATTTCCAAAGAATTGTATCAAATAATAGGAACTGAAGCAAAAATCATTGAGGGGATTGCTAAGGTTTTTTCTCAATTCTTTGATAACAACTATGTTAGTAACACTTTGCGCACTATTTCTTTGCTGGAGCAGGAAATGATGTTCGATCGTTTAACAGGTTTCAGCGAACAAGTTAAAGTCAAGTGGAAACTCATGCTGGAGCTGCTTTCGGTTTTTCATTACGAATATGTAATTCAAGGATTGTGTGAAGAAAGATACAGCTTGCTTTTAGAGCATCAGAGTATTCAGGCATTGAGGAATTGTAATAAGCATTATGATTTGACTCATGCATATGAAATCTATAGACAGTTGTATCCTCAGGGATGTGAAAAAGAAAAGTTTGAAAAGGCAATAATTCAACTCACTGGTTACACCATTGATGAAAACGGAACTGTTATGACACTTACTAATATGGTGGATCAATTCATTCGTAAGTTTTCTCCTGGAGATGAACGGAACATATTTGAACAAGGAATGAAAATCGACTACGTGGAGAGCCAAATGATGTCTCACGCCAATGGTTATATGTGGTTTGCTAATAGCGGGGCGTGGATGGATACAAATAATATATTTCAAGCCTCGGATGCATCTTTGCTGTTTGTGCTTAATGAGGTGCAAATGGTATTTCAGGTGCATCAATCGGCAGAAGAAACCTCTAAATACAAGTCGATAATTAATGCCCTTAGAAATGGGCAGAAACGAATAGCAATCTTAATGCAAAGAAAAATGAGTTTGATACAGATTCCGGGAACTAAAATTTAAGAAATGAGCTGCAGTAAACAAAGAAAAGGTTCCCGGAGGAAGCGCCTCCGGGAACCTTTTGAATTTAGTTTTTCATGAGCAGACCCGCCGGAACAGAAGCGGCCAAACGATTTGCCTCCGCTCCAACTGTGGTCAAATATGTGGTCAAAAAATTTTCGGAATTTCGGGTGGTGCGGAAGTGGTGGGAAAATACCCGATTTTGCCTCGAAAATGCAAAAAATAAAGCCGAAAACGATTCGTTTTCGGCTTTATTTGGTCTGAGTGACTGGATTTGAACCAGCGGCCTCTACCACCCCAAGGTAGCGCGCTACCAACTGCGCCACACCCAGATGCCCGCTCCATAAAGCCTATGCATTATAGCACAATCGTGCGGCGCTGTCAACCCCTTTTTTTAAGTTTTTTCGCAATCTTTGTATGTGCTAAAATGGCAGAACCGCAAAGAGAGGAAAGCTCTCCTTGATATGGTTTGATGGTTTGCTAAGCCTTTATTTTACCATATCTTTAGAGAGCTTCCTCTCTTGCAGTTCTGCCCGTACGGTGCTTTCCCGCGGGAATGCACCATAAAATTTCTGCATGATCCTGTGGGTTCCTTCGATTCAGGCGCATGCCGCCTGAGTCTTCCGGGCTTGACACGGAAGCCCGATCATTGCACTGTGACGCTGACCGTGAAGGAGGCAGTACCGACCGTAACCACAACGGTGGCACAGTTGCCGGCTTCGCCGGTGTAGTCCGCGACCGTGAAGGAGGCTTCACCGATACGGTCTGTGGCACCTGACAGTGTTGCTTCGGTGTTATACCACACATGTGCGGTATTCCGGATCAGATCGATCAGTTCTGCGGATTCGGTGCCGGCAGAGACGGTATAGTGGCTGCCTTCAAGAGTGTAATAGTTCTTTTTTTCGGTGCCGATCCCAGTGAACTTATAGAGGCGGACATACTTGGCCTCATAGTTGGCATAGGCGGGTGTATCAAAGCCCACACCGTTAAAGCCGTCCGGATAGCCGGTAGAGAAATCGCCGCCATTGTAAAGTGTCGGACGGTAGGAGGTCCAGGCACCGTTATACCACAGTTCGCCTGTGGCATAGTTTGTTGGATAGTACCGAATGATCTGATAGTTGCCCTGTCCGTCGCCGCGGACGGTGAAGGCGTGATCGGTTCGGCTGGAGGTTTGGCTGTAGCCGAAGGTCGTTGCCGTGCCGGAACCGAGCTTCAGATAATAGTTGTTGCCCCGGAAGTACCACAGGCCCGAAATGGCGGTACCGTTTTTAATGGGATTGCTTCCGGAGGCCGCCGTCGTGATCCATTCATTGAAGCGGGAATCGGTGGTGACGGTTTGGCCGTCGGCCGAAACGGTGATGCTGATGCCGTCCAACGAGGAGCTGCCGCCCACGCTTGTACCGTTGGTACTGACCGGCAGAAGAACATCCGCATCGGGTGCGACAATGATATAATGGGCATTTTGGTCAGGACCGTCGGTGTCGAGGGTATAAAGGTAACGGGAGCCTTCCTCGGTGAACTGCCAGTCCGAAGCCTCAATGTCGGCCAATTCGCCCACAACAAAGGTACCGAAGGTGTCGGTATAGACGACGGCTTTGCCGTCTATGACAGTGGCATCCAGCAAAACAGGCGTTCCGTCCTTGACGATGTAAACACGGGTACGCAGATCGGAAAGGCCTGCGGCGGGAAAACAGATCTGATAGAGCGCTCCGTCAGCGGCACCGGAGGCAACAACCTGATAGCCCTTGGCACCCGACAGTGTGCCGGCAAGGGACGAAACATCTGCAAGCGATGCGGTGATGCTGACGGCAAGGGGCTCTTTGCCGTAGGCGGCCACGCTCACTCCGGTTGCGGTGTCGGTAGCAAGGGAGGGGCGTATGGGGCGTATAACCTGACCGCTTTCGTAGCGGGTCTCATTGACGGTCAGGCCGAGAGACATCTTTTCATAGGCAGAGGAGCCAAGCTTGACAAGGTTCCACTGGCCGGGATATTTGAGGGCGTGCTGTCCTTCGGCAGACCAGCGCCGTACCGTGACGGTATCACCAACGATCTCGAAGGAGGTCATGGTCAGGGTGTTGTCTGCAGGATCGTTTTCATCACAGTTGGGTTCAGAGCCGATACCGTGGGCACCGAACCAGTAGTAGCCGGTGTAGCCGTAGTTCATATAGGTAAAGGTCAGCGTGTGCTCGGTGCTGCGGGTGCGGCTGCCGGGCTTGAGGACATGGATTTTTGCTTATGTGTGATAAAGAAGTAATAGAAGTGTAAAAAATTTTGCCGTTCCT
>ERZ779889.3376-NODE-3376-length-11728-cov-3.261115_pt1 | contig 11728 bp, 10 predicted proteins | sample MGYA00511030_ERZ779889 | MGnify/ENA primary metagenome ERZ779889 (study PRJEB29588, sample SAMEA2160616) | human gut metagenome | biome: human gut; feature: human-associated habitat; material: faeces | place: Denmark | collected 2008/2010 ...
AATTAATTTTTGCATTGCTTTAGGAGTTTCTTTAGGTGATGTTGTTTTCATCATTCCAGCTTCATTTGGTAATTTCTTATATTCTCCAACATTAAACCAGTCTTTTCTGCTATCCATTGTTCCTTCTTTTAATATTCTATGAAACTTTTTTATTATTTCTTCTGTTAAATCTTCTTCCGCTATATCTAACATATAATCAACTAATTTAAAATGATTTGCTGTTTCTAATATATCATCTACACTTACTACTGTTTCATCTTCAAATAATATTGTGTTAGTTTCAAAAATATATCTTGTTTGATCCTCTGTCAGTTTGCTACCTTCAATATGGTTTGTATTATATGAAAATATAATTTATGAATTTAATGAATTGTGGGAAAAAGCTTCTTGGAATCAATGTTTTGATATTTTAGAAATTATGCTACAAGATGAATATTGTGATATAGATTTTAAATGCGGAATAAATGAGATATTCGAAGAAGAAAAAATGGGATATCGAATTATCGATGACCAAATCGTAGATATTACAAATGAATTGGAAATTGAGGAGATAGAAGAAGCTATTGATTCGAATTTTAATATAGTCAATAATCATATCCAAAAATCTTTAGAATTATATTCAGATAGAAAAAATCCGGATTACAAAAATTCCATAAAAGAATCGATTACAGCAGTTGAATCTATGTGTTGTATTATTTGTGGAGAAAAAGTAGAGTTAGGTAAAGCATTAGGAAGACTTGAAAAGAATGGAATATATATTCACGGTGCAATGAAAAATGGCTTTCAAGCGTTATACGGATATACAAGTGATGAAAGTGGAATAAGACATGGTGGAATCGAAGATAAAGAAGTAACTGAAGAAGATGCCAAATTTATGTTGATAACATGTTCTGCATTTGTAAACTACCTAAAAGTAAAATTTAATAAGATGAAGGAGAACAGTAATGGATAGAATAGAAAGTCTAAGTTTAAACTTAGAAAAGAATAATATAGATAAAATTAAAGAATTATTTCCTGAAGCGGTAGAAGAAGGGAAAATTAATTTTGATATGCTACGTGCCATGCTTGGAGATGAAGTAGATGATTCAAAAGAGAAGTATCAATTTACTTGGAATGGTAAAGCTAAATCAATTAAATTGGCTCAAACACCTTCATCTGCAACATTAAGACCATGTAAAGAAAAATCAAAAAATTGGGATACAACAGAAAACCTTTATGTTGAAGGTGACAATTTAGAAGTTTTAAAACAGCTTCAAAAAACTTATTATGGAAAAATAAAAATGATTTATATTGATCCACCTTATAACACAGGTAATGATTTTGTATATCATGATGATTTTAAAAATAGCATTGAAAATTATAAAGAACAGACTAATCAAACAATATCTTCTAATCCTGAAAGTAATGGTAGATTTCATACTGATTGGCTAAATATGATGTATCCAAGATTGATTTTAGCTAAAAATTTATTGAATGAAAAAGGAATTATTTTTATAAGTATCGATGATAATGAATATTCTAAGTTAAAACAAGTTTGTGATGAAATTTTTGGAGAAACGAATCACATAAGTACTTTTATATGGAATACAGATGGACATACAGATAATCAATTTTTAATTAAGATAAATCATGAATATATCTTGTGTTATGCAAAAAATATTAAAAATGTTGAGGTCGGTTATGTAATTGATCCTAATACTCGAAAAGAAAGTAATCTTTGGAAGGGGTTCGCAGAAAATTCGATTACAAAGAATGGAGAAAAAATCCTCCTATTAAAATCTTATTAAAAAAAGGCTTTCCTTGTAAAGTAAACGAAATGTATATGGAATCAAATAATCCCGGCGATAGTTTTTGGAAGGATGAAAAAAAAGCTGGTTACATATCAAGACAGACTACTGAAAAATATAATGTACAATATCCAATTCGTTTAAACTATTTAAATGTAAAAAATGGAAAATTGGTTGATGATGTGGAAGTTTTCTCAGGATGGGCTAATTCAAATAAATTAAAAAAATTCATGGAGAATAAATTTGAACCGTTAAAAGAGGATGATGGTGATGTTTCTTTCTATTTAAGTGATAAAGGAGTTATATATTATTTAAAAAAGAGAACGAAAGCTCGTAATATTGTTTCAGTTTTAAGAAATTTTAGTACTACAGAACAAATGAGATCAGAATTGGAAAAAAATAATGTTTATTTTTCATATCCGAAACCAAGAAATTTGATTGAATATCTAATAAAAGTTGCTGATGTAACTGATAATGATATCATACTTGATTTCTTTTCTGGATCTGCTTCTACAGCTGATGCCGTAATGCATTTAAATTTAAATGATGGTAATAAAAGAAATTTTATCATGGTTCAATTACCAGAGATATGTGATGAGAAATCTGATGCATATAAGGCTGGATACAAGAATATTTGTGAAATAGGTGAAGTACGTATTCGTCGTGCTGGTGAACAAATTAAAGCTGAATGGGAGAAAGAACATCCATCTGATGGATTGTTTGGGTCAGATGAAGAGTTTACAACAGATATTGGATTTAAGGTGTTTAAATTGGATTCAACAAATGTAAATGAGTGGGATCCTAACATGAAGCTTGACGAAAAAGAATTAGCTATGCGTTTGGGTGAAGTATTTAAGGAAGATAGAAGTAAGGAAGATATTCTTTATGAGATCATGCTTAAGTATGGTGTGTTTGATAAACAGGTTGAAGAAATAAATGTAAATGGTAAAACAATGTATCGTGTTGGTAAGCGCTATATGATTGTTTGCTTAGAAGATTGCATTACTTCTGAGGATGTTAAAGCAATTGCAGGATTATTGCCTAGAACTGTTATCTTTAATGAAGCGGGATTTATGGATGATAATTCAAAAATAAATGCTGTGTACAATCTTGAAAAGTCAGGAGTGGAAGATATTAAGTGTATATAGTATGGAATTAAGTGAATTAACTGTAAAATTAATTATTCTATTTTTACCTGGAATTATTGCTACTTCAATATATCAATTGTTTGGAAATCGTAATAATTTGGATAATAGGAGTTTCTTCGTTTTAACGATAGTAAATGGATTTTTTTCGTATTTACCTTTAGAATTTTTTACAAAACAAGATTTCCTTTTCAGGTTTTTGTTAAATACATCTTTACAACCAGATCTCGAATGTGTTTTTAAATCAATTATTGCGAGTATAATCTTAGGTATTTTTGAAGTGTATCTAATAAATTATGGAATGTTATATTGTATTGCTTGTAAAATTAGATTAACAACAAGAAGTGGTCATGACACGGTTTGGGATGAAGTTTTTGATAATCAAAACCAGGGAATTACAAATTATGTTTATGTTCTAAACGAAAAATCAAATAAAATATATGCTGGTACAGTAAAAAATTATAGTATGTCTAAATCAGGAAAAATAGAATTATTGTTGAATAATGTTACGGTTTATGATGCTGAAGAAAGAACACAAGAGTTGTATTCTATAAATCAGGTATATTTAAATTTAACAAATACATCATATATTGAGATAGAAATTGGAGAATCTTATGGCGGAAAAACAGAATCATAACAATAAATTAATAACTAATAATCTTAATCCAAATAAAACGGCTAGACCCGCTCCTCCTCCTCCTGCTCCTAAGAAAACTACAAATAATGTGGGAGGTAAATAATCATGAAATTAAAGTTTGTTGATCAACCATATCAAACAGATGCAGTGAATGCGATATGTGATATTTTTGATGGTTGTGAAGTTAAAGATTCATTATTTACTATTGAAGTAGATAATCACAATAAATTGGATTTTGATACAGAGGGTGTAGATTATTTTATTGGACATTCAAATAAGTTGTCTATTGATGATTTTACTATGCTTGATAATGTACAAAATATCCAGGAGCGTAATGATATTCAAATGGCAAAGGATCTTCAGAAAAGGAACTTTACAATTGAAATGGAAACGGGTACTGGTAAAACGTATGTTTATACGAAAACTATTTTAGAGCTTAATAAGCGTTATGGATTTACTAAGTTTATTATTGTAGTTCCAAGTATTGCGATTAAGGAAGGTGTAAATAGTTCTTTAAATGCGACAAAAGAGCATTTTATGGAAAAGTATGACAATGTTGTTTATAACTATTTTGTCTATGATTCAAATCATTTGGAAAGAATTAGAGAGTTTGCGACGAGCACCAATATTGAAATCATGATTATTAATATTGATGCGTTTAGAAAGAGTTTTACGGATCCTTCAAAAGAAACAAAGGCAAACTTAATTCATAGAACGAGTGATAAATTGAACGGGAATAAACCGATTGATTTGATTGCTGGAACAAATCCAATTGTAATTATTGATGAACCACAGTCTGTTGATGGTACTAAAAAATCAAAAGAAGCCATTGCTTCATTGAATCCTTTATGTACATTGCGTTATTCAGCTACACATAAGGAAATGTATGATTTAATGTATCGTTTAACTCCAGTGGATGCATACCAGGAAAATCTAGTAAAGCATATTGAGGTGGCTTCTATTACGAGTAATGAAGCGAGTACGAAGCCTTATGTCAGATTGGTGAGTGTATCTTTAAAAAAAGTATTTACTTGTCGTTTAGAGATTTATATGAATAACAAGAAAACGGGTGTAATAGATAAGAAAACAATTACAGCTAAAACAAGAGATGATTTGTGGGAATTATCTAATGAGGTAGATTACTACAAGGATAATGGTTTTATTATTGATAATATTTCATGCAATCCAGGCGATGAATATGTTGATTTTTCAAATGGTGAAAGATTATATGTTGGAGAAATCATTGGAAATGTAGATGAAACGGCTTTAAAACGAGCACAGATTCGTCAAACGATTGAGATGCATTTAAATAAAGAAACATCCTATATTAAGCAAGGTATAAAAGTACTAAGTTTATTTTTTATTGATGAAGTTAGTAAGTATCGTGATTATTCACGAGAAGATGAAAAAGGGGATTATCAACGATGGTTTGAAGAAGAGTATACTAAGTTGATTCAATTACCTAAATACAAAAAGTTACGTGAAGAGTATGGTGATTATATTTCTTTAGATGCTGCAGAAGTGCATGATGGCTATTTTGCTCAAGATGGTAAGGGAAGAGTTAAAAACTCAAGTGGAACAACAAATGATGATGAAACAACTTATCAATTGATTATGAAAGATAAAGAGCGTTTATTATCTTTTGATGAACCTATTCGTTTTATCTTCTCTCACTCAGCGTTAAAAGAAGGTTGGGATAACCCCAATGTATTCCAGGTTTGTACTTTAGTAGAAACTAAGGATACTATGACAAAACGTCAAAAAATTGGTCGTGGTTTACGTATTTGTGTAAATCAAAATGGTGAGCGTGTATTAGATTCTAAATTTAATACATTAAGTGTGATTGCGAATGAATCTTACAAAGATTTTGCGAGTACGCTTCAAAAAGAACTTGAAAATGATAATTATAAGTTTGGTGTTATTGAACCGATTAGTTTTGCTAATATTGATGTTAAGCAATATGATGGTACACTGGTTAAATTGTCTCAGAAACAGTCTGAAGAAATTTATAATTACTTAGTAAAGAACGAGTATATGACTTCTAAGGGTAAAATAACAAATAAATATCATCAAGATAAGCATAATGATAAGTTTATGTTACCGGAACAATATGAATCGTTTACTTCAAAAGTAATGAAGCGTATTGATAATCTTTCTAGAGAAATTGAGATTAAGGATGCTTCTACAAAAGTGCCTGTTAAATTAAACAAAAAGGTTCAATTATCTCCTGAATTTGTATCTTTATGGAATAAGATCAAACAAAAGACTGTTTATACAATCAATATGGATATGGATAAATTTAAAAAGGAGGCTGTTGAGCAAATTCAAAATATGCCTCGTATTCGTCCAGATAAGATCGATGCTCAAATCACAAATCTAGGCATTACAAAACAAGGTGTTAAAGATGTGGGTAGCCAAGTTAGAGAACTAGGTGCAGTATATGAATTTGATACAATGACATATCCGGATTTTATTCGTAGATTACAAGACTCAACCGACTTATTAAGAAAGACAATTATTGAAATTGTATCTAAGTCTGGCAGATTAAAAGAGTTCTATGAGAATCCAGAAGAATGGATCAAACAAGTATCTAAGATACTATTGTCAGTTAAGAAAGAAAACTTAACTGATGGTATCAAATACGAAAAAGTGGATGATTGCTATGAACAAGATTTTATATTCAATGATGAAGAATTGTATGGATACAAAGATCGAAATGTATTAGATGTTTCTTCTGATAAAAATATCTATGATCATGTCATTTATGATTCAGAAATTGAACGAGAATTTGCGATAGATGCAGAAAATGATGACGATGTTCTTCTTTATGCAAAACTTCCAAGTCGATTCAAGATTGATACGCCAATTGGAAACTATAATCCGGATTGGGCGGTTGTATTAAATACGTTTGAAGGAGAAAAATTGTATTTTGTAGCTGAAACTAAGGGTACAGAAAATATCAATGATCTTAAGGGTTCAGAGAAGAAAAAGATTCTTTGTGGTAGAAAGCACTTTGAAGTGATTGATACTGGAATCAAATATGAAGTTGTTAAGGAATTAAAGACTTTGAAAGAAAAGAGTTGGTAATATAATGTTAAATTCTAACATTCGAATAGACCTGCATATACATTCATATGCTAGTTTTTATAAAGAACCATCGTATTCAGATGGTTCTTCAATTGTAGAATTTTCAAAAAAAGAGAACGTTGATGTTTTATTAAATAAATTATTGCAGAATGGTATATCATTGTTTTCTATAACAGACCATAATCGTTATGACCTAACTTTATATAAAACGATAATGGAAAAATTGAATGAACATGAATATAGTTCATTACACTTGCTTCATGGTATTGAATTTGATGTAAAATTTGAATCAGATAAAAAAGTTGCTCATGTAATAGCAATCTTTGATGTGAAAAATGATGATGATATGGATGCAATAAATTCAGTTTTAAACATGGATATAATCAAAGAAAAAACAGGGTTTTACTCAAAAGAAAAATTTGAAACAATATTAAGGCAAATTGGTTTAAATACATTATTAATTGTTCACCAGCATTGTAGCTTAGACAATAATAAGGGGAAACACAACTCGTTAAGTGAAAGTACGGCTGATCCGTATAAGATTATTAAAATTGGATATATAGATGCATTAGAATATCAAAAACCTAATGTTGAAGGTATATTAAAAAATAATCTTCGTAATGTTGAGACAAATGCTGCTCTAGTTACTGGTTCGGATTGTCATGATTGGAAATATTATCCAAAACATGATCGAGATTCAAAAGAAAATGATAGATATTTTTCAAAATGTAAAATATTACCATCTTTCAAGGGGCTTCTTCTAGGTTTGACATCAACAAAATCAAGATTTAATAGATCGGATAATTTAAACACAAACTACATTGAATCATTTCAAATTAATAATAATACAATCAAGTTAGATCCTAGCATTAATGTTATTATTGGTGAAAATGGTTCTGGTAAAAGTACATTATTTAACATTTTAAGTGGAAACAAAAAAAATATTAAAGGATATATAAAGGCTTTAAAAGAAAAAAATAATATAAAAACTAACATTTCAAATATAAACATAAAAGAAATACATCAAGCAGAATTAATTGATAAATTTAATAAAGATAAACTTTTTGATGATGAAAAATTATTTGCAGAAATTGATTGTACATCTTTTGAAAATCTATATAAAACTTTCTCTAAAGATTTGAAGCAGAAAATAGAACATAACATTTTAGTCAACGAAACGAAAGTTAAATTAGAAAGTACCAATTTTTTAATTAAAAATAAGTATGAAGAAGCATCTACACTGTATGTTTCGGTTACAAAAAATTTTTCAGATGAGATAATTAATGTACATACAGAACGTAGAAAAAAATTAGGTGCAATTTTATCGATGCTAGTAGATGAATTTCAAAATCCTTACTACCCGCAAAATGAGAAAGAAGCATTATTTAAATCAATTAGTCTTATAAGGGATGTGTATCAATCTGTTAAACATAAAGAGCTAGAAGTAGATTTAGAAAATCAAGTTCGAAATATTATTTTAGCAAAAGTTGACGAATATATAGATGCAATTACAGATCTATCGACAAGTCAAGACCGAGAAATACATGAATATAAAACAAATAAATTAAATTTTATAAATGATATAGTTAAAGCTATTTTATTAGATGTTGGAGAATATCCTATTATAGAAATTCCTAAAACTGTATCAGGAATGTCTAGAAAAAGAGATAAAGGTTTTGTATTTACTAGAGAAATGAATTTTCATGATAATGATGTTAGTACAAGATTTTTGGAATTTATGTTTACAAAGAAATATCAAAACCTAGAAAATATATGTAATATTTCTACTAAAGAAGATTTTAAAAATGCAATTCTAGGTTGTTCAGATATAAATAAAATTAACGAAATATGGAATTTAAATTTTGAAAAATTTCTTGTGTGGGCAAAAAAACAAAAATCATATATTAAAGAAGAAACTAGTAATGACTCAGTAGGAAGTACGTTAGGTGAACTTTCGTTGGCTTATTATAAATTTCAAACTTATGATAGCAAAGAATGGGATGTTTTAATGATAGATCAACCAGAAGACAATATTTCTAACAATCGTATTGCATCAAAATTATTACAGTATTTTAATAAAGTTCGAGATAATAAACAACTGATATTAGTAACACATAATCCATTATTAGTAATTAATCTTGATGCAGATAACGTCATTCATTTAAAAAAAATGAATGATACAATTACAGTTACTTCAGGATGTTTAGAAGATGAAGATAATAATGTTTTATCCTTGGTGGCTGAAACACTTGATGGTGGAAAAGAAATGATTAAGAAGAGGTTAAGGGTATATGGAGAAAATGATTAGTTTTGAATCTGATGAGAAATTTTATATTATTTTAGTAAATGATCAGCAGTATAAAATATCTAAAAATGAATGTATATTAAATGCTAAAAAAATATATAACTTATTAGATTATAAAAAGGGTGATACCTATACATATAAAGAAATTATTAGTAAGGATAAAGATAAATTGGTCTTGGAACAATTAAAACTACTTTTTGAAAGTATTACTGAACAAATAACAAAAATAACAACGGTTGAAACAGATAAAGATTTAGAGGATAAACTAAAACTAATTAACTAGCTTAAGTTACACTGAGCTTTAAGAGAACCAGGTTTATTAAATGGTACGTTTGGTTATAATTAATGTTTCTATAGTAACTTTTGAAACTATGAATAAACCTATGAAAGCGTTATAATGGTTATATGTGTTGAGGGTAAGAAATGGGTTCAATAATAGATGTAGCCGTATAATATTGTTAGTAAATATAAAACAGGGATAAAATTTGATGATTTGTATGAACAGATTGCTCGTAAGTTTGATTTTGATAGTGATCAATATTTAGAAAATAAGAGTGATTTGTTTAATGAATTATGTCAAGATAATCGTTTTCAGAATTTAGGAAAAATATGGTTTACGCATGATGAGGGTATATTAAGAAAACATACAACGAAGATTGATGAGATTACTATACCCAAAATTAATTCTGTTTTAGAATATAAGGCATTGTATTCGGAGGCTTTAAAGGAAGAAATTTCACATTCTTACTTATCAAGAAAGAAATATCGTTTAGAGGATGGAATACGTGTGGATACAAAGGGTGCATTTCATAGTTATTCTTTTAAATTGGATGAAAATCTGAACTTTCCAGTGGATTATTCTGTCATCCTTTACAAAGATGCATCCATTAAATATGGAACAGTTATCATGTGTGATGATAATACTTTTATTTTTAGTACACAAACCGATTATGGTAACAATATTGACGTAATTGAGGTTACGATAGATTCTAGTCAATTGCTATATGCATTGTTAGAACGTGTTGATGAAATGGATTTGGATAATACGAATTTAAATGATTTAATTTTGAATGGCTCATGTTGTGTAAATGATAAGCCACTGTTAAAGGGACAGGATATTGCATTAAAACATGCACTAGAACATCCAATTACATTTATTTGGGGCCATCCAGGAACTGGTAAAACGAAAACATTATCTGATATTGTCATTGCGTTTTTAAAACAAGGAAAACGTGTTTTAATGGTTTCTCAAAGTAATGTTTCAGTTGATGGTGCGATGTTACGTGTTATTCATCATAAAGAAAATACATTTGGTGAAGGAACAATGATTCGTTATGGTTTTCCTAAAGATCATGATTTGAAAAATTTGGATGAGCCATTAAAAGATGTATTAAGAAGATGGAAAAAATATATGAGGGGTGACGAATCATGGATGAAGTAGTAGATTTGTTGAATGAAATTTTAGATGAACTTAGAACAATGAATGAAAAATTGGATGATATTTGTGAAATGAATATAGTGATGGATCTTTAGAAGATATATTTAGTAAACTTGATGATATTGATGATCGTATTAACAACTTAGGCTAGATTCTGTGGTATCATATAAGTAATGATATATCTTTCCAAATCAGTTATTAAATATAATATGGCATTATCTGATTTGAGATGATGCCTTTTGTTTGTGGGGTTGGGTTATGCAGGATTTTAAGTTACTTACTAGACAATTGTTAGAAACATATCTAGGATCGGATACATTGGGCGAAGTTGCGATTCAGGATTTTTTAGATGCAAATGCGAGTATTATTGGTACGGGAAAACAAGAATTCTTTAAAAATATTGAGCACTTTTTAAATTCTTTCAAATTTGATGTGGAGAAAAGAAAGAATATTCATTTTGAATTTAAAAATTTAGAAATTGAAGAAAATATTGTGGATGATCAATGTGTTTTTGTGTATGGATCTGTTCAAATTTATGGTCTTTATGATAAAGAAGTTCCAATTATGCAATTGGATTCTCGCATTACTATTGTTTATGGTGTTAGGGATGGAAAATGGAAGGTGCTTCATATTCATCATTCGATTCCAAATAAAGAACAATTGGAAGATGAAGAGTTTCCAATTACTTTAGGTAAATAGGTGCAACAGGCTCGACATGAAGTTGAAGCATTATCAGCTGGGTATTCCTATATTTGTTTGATTCATCTAGAGACAGGTGATGTGGAATTGGTTAAAGGAAATACTATTTCTGGCTTAAAGGGACGCTAGACTCAGATGGATCATAATATATTATTAGAGTAAGTAAATCGTTTGATTACCGAACCATTTAGGCAGAGTAGTGTTGAATTTTATGATAGTACGACCATCGCAAAACGTCTTGAAGGAAAGAATTTCTTATTCCATACTTGTGAAAGTACAGATGGAACTTGCATTCTTTCGATGATTGACTTCAAAAATATGATGAGAATAGTCGTGTTGTGAGTGTATTACTTGCCAATCGTGATTTTACAGAAGAAAAGAACGTGAATTAGAACAGGAAGAGGCTTTACGCTAAGAAAAGATCAAGGCAGAAAAGGCCAATAACGCCAAGTCCACATTCTTATTTAATATGTCACATGATATTCGTACATCGATGAATGCGATTTTGGGATATTCACAATTAATGAAGAAAGAATTAACAAATCCTAAACTTGTTCATTATCAAGAAATGATTGAACAATCGAGTCAATTATTTCTCTCAATTATTAATAATGTATTGGATATGGCTCC
>ERZ779889.3387-NODE-3387-length-11700-cov-3.444483_pt1 | contig 11700 bp, 11 predicted proteins | sample MGYA00511030_ERZ779889 | MGnify/ENA primary metagenome ERZ779889 (study PRJEB29588, sample SAMEA2160616) | human gut metagenome | biome: human gut; feature: human-associated habitat; material: faeces | place: Denmark | collected 2008/2010 ...
ACCAATCCCATGGTGTCGGATGCCATCAAGGCTGCAAAGGATGATGCGAAAAAGCATGGTAATCAGAAAAATGGTGTTGCGGTGGAAGTCCCTGTGGAGATTGATAAGAAGCTGGACGGTGTACAAATCACGCTGAAAGCGGATGCACTGGATACTTTGGTGAAGGAAAATGTCAAGCGCTTCACCATCGACACAGACCGGATGACCGATTTCGGCTTCACCTTGGATACCCTCAAGGAGCTGAACCGCCAGACCAGCGGCGACATTATCTTGAAGGTGAAGAAAACTACCGTTTCCTCTATTGAGGCAAAGGTGACTATCGGAAATCGCCCCGTTTATGACATCTCCCTGTGGGAAGTCAAAAACGGCAAGGAAACCAAGCTGAGCAACCTGAATGGAAAGACTATCAGCATTGCCATTCCGTACACACCGACAAAGAACGAGCAGACCGGCAACCTCTATGCGGTTTCTGTGGATGGAAATGGTAAGCCCCAGTGGATCACCAAGTCCAACTATAATGCCGACCAGAAGGCAGTCATCTTTGAGCTGACACAGCCCGGTGTTTACGGCGTGGGCTATGATGCTAAAATGCCAGCCTTTACCGACATCGAAAACCACTGGGCTAAGGATAACATTCTCTTTGTGGTCAGCCGTGGGTTGCTGAATGGCACCAGCGAAACCACATTCAGCCCCAATACCGGCATGACCCGAGGGATGTTTGTCACCGCTCTTGGACGGCTGGCGGGTGTTGATCCTGCTGATTACCAGAGTGGCAAATTCACCGATGTGAAAGCCGACGCTTACTATGCGCCCTATGTGAACTGGGCAGCACAGACCGGAATTGTGACGGGTGTTACCGCCACCACCTTTGCGCCGATGCGTTTCAGTTCTTCCCGGGCGATTCTCCCCAAAGCAATGCGGGGGTCGTCCACATAGATCGCGGGGTAGTCCCCCACCTTGCGGCTGCACAGAGCCGCCGCAGCGCCCCTGTCCATAGCCTTTTTGATGAAGTCGTGGCCGTCCCGCGCGCCCTGAAGCGCGATAAACAGCTGCCCCGGCTGCATGACCCGGGTGTCATTGGCCGCGCCTAAAAATTCGACGTCCGCGTATTTTTCTTCCACCGCACCGCCGCACCACTCGGCGGCCTGTCTGAGCGTTAATTTTCCCATGCTGTTTCCTCTTTTTCCCGCAGGTGGGCGGCAACCTCTTCCCGTTCATCCAAGTGGCGCTTTACGCCGCCGATGTCCTGATAGGTCTCATGACCCTTTCCTGCCAGAATAATTATATCATCTTTTTTCCCAATGTCCATAGCATATCTGATGGCCGCGCGCCGGTCTTCGATAACAATATATTCCCCGTCTTCCTGTTTTACCCCTGTCAGGATGTCCTCGATGATGGCCATGGGGTCTTCCGTGCGGGGGTTATCCGAGGTGATGACGGCAAAATCCGACAGCTTCACGCCGATATGTCCCATAATGGGCCGCTTCATGGGGTCCCGGTCGCCGCCGCAGCCAAATACCGCGATGACCCGGCCCTTGCAGAAATCCTTCACGGAGGAAAGCACGTTTTCCAGTCCGTCGGGGGTGTGGGCATAGTCAATGAGGATGCTGTAGGTCTTTCCGGGGGTGGGGACTACCTCCACCCTGCCCTTGACGCCGGAGGCCGTTTTCAGTGCGGCGGCGCAGTCCGTCAGGGAAATGCCCAGCTGCTTTGCGATACCCATAACCGTCAGCGCGTTGTAGACGGTGAACTTTCCGGGGATGGGCAGAGACACCGCCGCCCCCTCCGGGAAATTCTGCAAGCCGATGCCCACGGCAATGGACACCGCCCCCATCAGCCCATCCGGGCTTGCGCCGGTCCCCAGCGCCCCGAAGGCCACGCCCACGGCAAGCCCCTCGGGGATATTGTGCAGGGTGATGGAAAGCACCAGCATGATAATGCGGTTCATGCGTTCTCCGGGCATTCCCATGCCCGCTCTTTTTCTGGCAAAGCAGACGGCCTTATCCGACCCCCACAGGAACAGCGCCCCCAGCAGGAACCCGGATACCGCCACAAGCCATGCAGGGGTCGTTCCTGCGGCCTCCGCCCGCTGAATGGCGGGCTGTAACAGCGACCAGAAACTGGCCGCGATCATCACGCCGGCAGAAAAGCCCAACATAAGATTCAGCGCTCTGGCACTGGGGGATTTGAAAAAGACCACCGTGGCAGCGCCAAGTGCCGTCACAAACCAAGTCCCCAGTGTCGCCGCCAGCGCCAACCAGACATAATGTTCCACATCGCACCTCCCGTAACCATTATAGTATCCGGGGGGCGATTCGGTGCGTGCGTTTGTCGAAAAAAACGTTTACACTACTTTTCCAGCCTGAAAATCAGCGCCGTGCCGTTTTCCCGCAGCCATTTCCGCCGGATTTCATAATCCGGTAAGACATGCTCGACCTCTGCCCAGAAGCGGGCGGAGTGGTTCATCTCCTTCCGGTGGCACAGCTCGTGGACGACCACGTAGTCCAGCACCTCCGGCGGCGTGAGCATCAGCAGGCAGTTAAAATTCAGATTGCCCTTGCTGCTGCAGCTTCCCCACAGGGTGTGCTGACTGCGGATGGTGATCCTGCCATAGGTCACGCCCACCAGCGGAGCAAAATAGGCAGCCCGTTCCGGTACTGTTTGCCGCGCCTGACTGGCAAGCGCCTGTAGCTGCCCGTCCGAAAAAGCAGGAAGCCGCGCCGCGGCAGTCCGCTTTTCCAGGTGCTTTTCAATCCAGCCGGATTTGCTTTCCACGAACCTGCGAATATCCGCATTGGACATCCGCCGGGGGCACCGCACCAGCACCTCGCCGCTTGGGGCTATCTGCACCGAAATTGTCCTGCGGCTGCTGCGGATAACGCGGTATGGGATATTGTATTTTTCCACTTTATCGTTCATAATTCCTTCAAATAATCTCATTTTCCTCCGTTTCCAGAATTTACAGCTTGAAAATTGATTACAAATCGGTTACAATCCTTTTGTCTTCGCGAGGCAAATACTGAAACAGGAGGTTGGCAAGATGTTCTTTTTTAATTGCAACACCAACAATTCTGATTGCAGCTCCATTTGGCAGCTGCTGAGCCGTCTGTGCGGTTTCGGCTGCTGAGGAAATTTTGTGGCCTTGGGCGATCCCGTGTTCCACGGGGTCGCCTTTATCAAATCCAAAACGCAGTACCGGTGATATTCCGGTACTGCGTTTTCTAGCGTTATACCCCGCCGCGGATCTCCAGCAGCTTGCCCTTGAGGTCGTTCTCCATTTTTGCCATTTCCGCTTCGGCGGCAATGCGCTTCTCCCGGCCTTCGGACTGGATCTTCATTACATCGTCCAGCGTCTGGATCAGCTCGGCGTTGGTCTTTTTCAGGGTTTCGATGTCCACAATGCCCCGCTCGGCTTCCTTCGCGGTCTCCACGGACGCCATGTGCAGCTTCTCGGCGTTCTGTTTCAGCAGGGCGTTGGTGATGTCGTTGACCTGACGCTGCGCCTGCGCGGCCTCGTTGGAATGGGCAATGCCCAGCGCCAGAACCATCTGATTCTTCCACAGGGGGATGGTGTTCATCAGCGTGGTCTGAATCTTCTCCACCATCACATTGTCGTTGTTCTGGATCATGCGGATCTGGGGCGCGGTCTGGATGGAAATGGTGCGGGTCAGCTCCAGATCGTAGATCTTCTTCTCAAACCGGTTGCACTTGTCCGCCAGATCTTTTGCCGCCTGCGCGTCCTCCGCAAGTCCGGTGGCCTGCGCCGTGGCTTCCAGCTCCTTGAGCTTGCCTTCCCGTACCTCCTGCAGCTTCTTCTTGCCCGCCAGAATGTACATGGTCAGCTCCTTGAAGTAGGCAAGGTTCTGCTCGTACATCTTATCCAGCATCGCGGAATCCTTGAGCAGCCGTACCTGATGCTGCTGGAGTGCGTCGCCGATCTTCTCTACGTTGACCTCCGCCTTGGCGTAGCGGCTCTTCATGACCTCCAGCTTGTTCGCCTGCTTGCGGAAGAAGCCAAGAAAACCCTTTTCCTCCTCGGCGTCGAAGCCCTTCAGCTCGCCCACCACGTTGACGATCAGGTCGCCCACCTCACCCAAGTCCTGGGTGCGCACGTTGGCAAGGGCGGCGTCGGAGAAGTCGGCCATCTTCTTCTGGGTGCCCGCGCCGTACTGCAAGATCTGGGCGGTATTCTCCACGTCGATCTTCTGGGCAAAATCATTGACCATCTGCTGCTCCTGAGGGGTCAGCACCGGCTCGGCGACCTTGGTCTGCTGCAGCTTCGTTTCCTCGGCCACGACCAGCTTAGGTGTGTTTTCCAGCTCCGGCTCCAGAGTCAGGCTGGGGATGGGGGCGGATTCGTTCATATCTTTGTATTCTGCGTCCATAATTGATCTCCTCTTCCAGTAATATGGTTATTTCTTACAGCGTCTGCTGTTTCTTCACTTGGGACAGGCCGTCCTCCGTCAGTCCCTCCTGCGCGAGCAGGGTGTTGAGGACGGAAATGTCGCTGGAAACGTCCATGGCGGAATCCCGGAACAGGTCGTCCAGCAGCTTCTCAAAGGCCAGATTCAGCGTATCCAGCGTGGCCTCAATTTCCTTCTTGGAAGCCTGAATGTTTTCCCCCTGCACGGGCTGGGCGTCCATGTCCGCGTAGGCGTTCAGAAGTTTCACCGTCATGGGCAGGTAGTAGTCCATCAGCTTCTTCAGGTCGGGGACCACCTCCGGATGCGCCTCTGCCCGCTCAAAGATACGGCGGACGATCAGCTCCATCCGGGAGATTTTCTCAGAAATTTCCTCCCCGGGAATGGCGTCGTTGCAGGCGCGTATCTGGGCGATGAAGGCGTTGCCCCGATCCAGAACCTCCTGTACCTGTGGGTCATGGGGGCTGGACACCTTCGGGGCGCTGGCGGCGGCTTCCTGCCGCTGACGCTCTTCCAGAGCCAGACGGCTCTGCTCATAATGCCGGTAGGTCTCGTCGCTGGTGATGAGGCAGGTTTCCTCCCTGTCCATATGCCCTTCCAGAAACAGCCCCTTGTTGATCATCTTCTGCAATTCTCTGCGGACGAACTTCACGTTCTTTCCAACGCTCCGCGCCAGCCGCTCCAGCGTGCAATGGGTGCTCTCCCCAAGGGTTCTTTTGTACATCTTGAACCGGCTGACCCATCCCAGCTTGCGGATGCCGCTGACGATCAGCCACGTTCCGGCAACGACGCCGCCAACCGTGATCACGGTAGACGCGATTCCCAGACCAATTCCCATGATCAGCCTGACCAGCAGGGAAATAAGCGATATGAACCCGGTGAGCAGCGCCAGACCGCCGCCTACGATCTTCACCAGTCCTACGGCAGTCTCGCCGCCGGTTCCGGCATAAAGCACGGGAAGGTCTTTCTTTTCCTCCACGACCGCGGCCTCGACCTCCCGGTAAACGGGTCTGGCAGGCGGGGTCGTGGGACGGGCGGCGGCTTCCATCGCCTTGCGGACGGCTTCGCTTCCCATATCTACGGCCTTGCCCACGGCCTGACTGACCGTCTGGTTCAGCTTCTGAAAGTCCCGGGAATTGACGGCTCTGTCCACAATGTCCTGAATGCTTCTTCCAAGATCGTCCCAGTCCTGATTTTTATTTGCCATACGATCCTCTCCAAAAAATATTCTCTATCATTATAGCGTGATTCCGCGAAAAAAACAAGCGCTATGCAAAAAATAAGCAGTTCTTCCCCGTCACCGCAAAAATCGTTTCCCCGCCTTTCTACCGTTCAGCGGTCAAAAATGACCGTTGAACGGATTTTTCAACATTTTTGGTTTCTTTTATGATATAGTGTAAACACAAGGAGGTGCCCCATGAGATTCAAGCTGGCTATTGATAAAACGCAGGAGGAAACGGTGGTCGCCACCGTCCATGAGCGCAGCTGTCTTACCGACGAAATGGAGCTTCTTGTCCTGCAGCATGACGGCTCTGACCGGATCGCGGCGTACACAGAGGACGGTATGCGGATGCTCCCCTTCTCCGATATCGAGTGCATCACCGTTCTGGACGGGAAGACCTATGCCGTTACACGCAGCGGCGAACGCTGCCGCTTAAAGCTGCGGCTGTACGAGCTGGAAGCCATGCTTCCGGCGTCCTTCATCCGCATCAACAAATCGGCGCTTGCCAACGAAGCCCACTTGGAGCGCTTCACCGCTTCCTTCAACGGCGCGGTGGACGCCGTCTTCCGAAGCGGCTACCGGGAATATGTTTCCCGGCGGTGCTTCGCGGAAATCAAAAGGAGGTACGATCACGTATGAAGCAATATTGTCTGACATTTCTGAAACGAGGTCTGCTGGCCGCATCCGGCGGGCCGCTGATCCTCGCCATGATCTACGGCATTCTGGGCGCCAACGGGCAGGTCACTTCCCTCGCCCCCGGAGAGGTCTGCATGGGGATCGTGACCGTGACGCTGCTGGCCTTCATCGCGGCGGGCATCGGCGTCGTCTATCAGATTGAGCGTCTGCCGCTGCTCTCCGCTACGGCAATTCACGCCGGAGCGCTGTATCTGGATTATCTGCTGATCTATCTGCTGAACAACTGGATCCCCCGGGACTGGGCATTTATCGGCGTCTTTACCCTATGCTTCGCGGTGGGCTACGCCCTGATCTGGGGAATCATTCTGCTTTCCATCCGGCACAGAACCAACCGTATCAACCGCCATCTGCGGGGAGGAAAATCATGAGAAAACCGTTTCTTGACAATCTGCGCTACGGCATCGTGCTGTCCGTCGCAGTGTATCACGTATTTTACCAGTTCAACAGCGTCGGGGTCATCACAAACGTGGTCATCCCCGGCATTCCGGCGCTGGACGCGCCGCTGTACGTGCTGTACCCATGGTTCATGGCGGCGCTTTTCATGATCTCCGGCATCTGCGCCCGGTACAGTCTGGAAAAGCAGACGGGAAAGCAATACCTGAAAGGCAAAGTCCGCCGCCAACTGATTCCCTCCATCGCCATTATTTTCCTCATCGGGTGGAGCACCGGCTGGGTCACCGACCAGTACGCAAACATTTTTGGCGGCGGTCAGGTTCCGGGGTTTGCCAAATATCTTGTGTGGTGCATGTCCGGCATCGGGGTACTGTGGTTTCTCCACGAGCTGCTACTGTGCGAGGTGGTGCTGGTGCTGATTCGGAAGCTGGACAAAAAAGACCGGCTGTGGCAGCTGGGCGGCAAGGCGAATTTCCCCGTCATCTGCCTTCTGGTGCTCGGCATGTGGGGCAGCGCCTATATCCTGAACACTCCTGTGATAGAGGTCTACCGCAACGGTTTCTACCTGTTCTGCTTCCTCGCGGGCTACATTCTGTTCTCCCACGAACAGATCCAGTCCCTGCTCGCCAAATGGGCACCCTGTATGCTTGCCGTGAGCGGCGTGCTGGCCGTCGTCTACACGGTGCATTTCTGGGGACAGAATTACGCGGCTCTCATCAATCTGAAAGCCCCGCTTACCAATCTCTATGCGTGGTTTGCCTGCCTTGGGGTGCTGGGCGCGGGAAAACGGTGGCTGGATAAGGAGACTGCCTTCACCCGCTGCATGGCAAGCCGCAGCTTCGGCATCTACGTCCTGCACAACCCCCTGCTGGTGCTGCTGGCTTGGGCGATGGATAAGCTGCTCCATTTCCCCGTGTGGAGCATGTATCTGCTTCTGCCGGTGCTGCTGGCGCTGCTCCTGCCGCCGTTGATCGCGCTTATCAAGCGCATTCCCGTCCTGCGCACATTGGTGCTGGGCGAAAAATAAAAAATCCGCGCCACGGTTCATGCAAACCGTGGCGCGGCGCTTTTTGGGGTTACTCGATGCAGATGCGGTTGTTCTCGGGCAGCTTCTTCTGTCCGGCCTTCGGCACATCCAGCGTCAGGATACCGTTCTCAAACTTGGCGGACACCTCTTCGGGCTTCACATCGCCCACGTAGAAGCTGCGGCTCATGGAACCGGCGTAACGCTCCCGGCGGATGTAGCGACCCTTCTTGTCCTCCTCATCCTTATCAAGACCCTTTGCGGCCTGAATGGTCAGGTAGCCATTGCTCAGGTCAATGCTGATCTCGTCCTTCTTGAAGCCGGGCAGATCGACCGCCAGCTCATAGCCGTCTTCCTTCTCCCGGATATCGGTCTTCATCAAATTCTTGGCGTGCTTGCCATACAGGGGGCTGCGACCCTCCGAGACGTTCATCATGCCAAAGGGATCGTTAAAGAAATCATCAAACAAATCTTCTCCAAAAATGCTGGGCAACATAAGTCATTCCTCCATTCAAATCTTCTATGTTCCCTGCGGAGGGGCTTTCTTTTTTTCGTCCCTCTTTTTGGTACGCCTACACTATACCACGATTTTTAGCACTGTCAAGGTCTGAGTGCTAAAGTTCATAAAAAGATAAAAATGCGTTCACAGAATATGCGATTTCTCCGGCAGATATCCGGAAACCTCCCCGTAGAACGAGAAAAGCGAAAGGAACCCCCTTTCGCTTTTCCCGCTTTTCTATACCAGCGGCGCAAACAGCCGAAGAATGCACTGCCAAATCCGCAGAATTGCCCCGCTTCCGGTGCTGTAGCGCTGAGTGACCTCGGTACACTGGGAGAACAACACGTCAAAATCCCGCGCCATGTCGCCAATCGCGTCACAGCCGTAGAGCAGAACGTCGTTCTCGAAATGGTGATACAGGCTCCGGTAGTCAAAGTTCGAGCTGCCTATGGAGGCGATCTTCCCGTCGCACAGGCACTGCTTTGCATGGCAGAAGCCCGGCGTATACTCGAAAATCCGCACGCCCTGCCGGGCAAGGCCGGAATAATAGGAGCGGGTGATGGCAAATACCACTTTTTTGTCCGGAATTCCCGGCGTAATGATCCGCACGTCCACACCCCGTTTGGCCGCAAGGCGCAGCGCCCGGCTCATTTCGTCGGTGATGATCAGGTACGGTGTAGTGATATACAGCGTCTTTTCCGCCTGAGCGATCAGATTCAGATAGACATTTTCCGCCGTGCGCTCCTCCGACAGCGGGTTATCGTTGAAGGGCTGCACGAACCCCTCCGACGTTACCTTGTGACAGATGTTGAGGTAGCGTGCGAAGTCCTCGTCTTCCTTGGTCGTCACGTTCCACAGCTCAAAAAACGACGCCGTCAGGCTCCGGACCGCCTCGCCCTCCAGCCGAAGGCCGGTGTCCTTCCACACCCCGTAGGGCCGGGCACGGCCAAAGTATTCGTCCGAAAGGTTGTAGCCGCCGATATAGCCCACCTTGCCGTCGATGACCGTAGTCTTCCGGTGATCCCGGTGGTTCAGGAACAGGTTAACCACCGGCACGGCAGGGTTGAACACCCGGCAGCGGATGCCGTCCTCGCTCAGCCCTCTGGCAAAGCGCAGATTTACAAAGCCAAGGCTGCCGATGTCGTCGTACATCAGCCGCACCTCGACCCCCTGACGCGCCTTGCGCACCAGAATTTCCCGAATTTCCTGAAAGGCCGAATTGTCCGCCACGATGAAATATTCCATGAAGATGAATTTCTCGGCCTTTTCCAGATCCGCTTTCATGGCTTCCAGGGTCTCGGCTCCGTCGCCAAAATAGCGGACGCTGGTATTTTCGTACACAGGCCAGTTTTCATGGACGGAAAGATAGTGAAACTGGTTGCCGGCGGCGCGATTTTCCGATTCCAGCCGCGCCAGCACCGCCTCGTTCTGGGAAAGGCTGCCCTCTATTTTCTCCCGGAAGCGGCGGATACGCTTCCCCGCCCTGCCCGGGTCGCCCAGAATGTCGAACAGCAGAAACAGGCTCAGGCCCATCACCGGAGCCGCCAGAATCAGCATGATCCACGGCATTTTCATGGCAGTAGAAGTGTGTCTGCCGTACAGGCGAAGCACCACCACGATGCTCAACAGGTTGACGCACGCGGATATCCAAGCGGAGTGGGCGTTCAGCTTCACCGCCATGACAATCAGCCATGCGATCTGAATGATAATGGCCAGTCCCACGAACGCGATTCTTGGGATGCTGTTGCGTTTACGACCTCTGCTCATTCCGCACCTCCTTTTTCCTTCTCTTCGTTCTCCTCGTCCAGTTCCCGCCAGAGCTCGTCCGCCCGCCGTTGGTTCTCCATCGCCACGTCAATGCCCTCGGTGCTGTCCTTGCTGAAAATGATCCGCAGCGTCAGGATGATCAGCCGGATGTCCAGCAGCGGCGAATAGTTTTCAATATACATCATGTCCAGACGCAGCTTGTCGTAGGCGCTGGTGTTGTATTTTCCGTAGATCTGGGCATAGCCCGTCAGGCCGCCCCGCACCTTCAGACGGTAGCAGAATTCCGGAATTTCCTTGGAAATCTCGTCCGCGAGGCACTTTCTCTCCGGCCGGGGGCCGACGATGCTCATGTCACCTTTCAAAATGTTGATCAGCTGGGGCAACTCGTCCAGACGGGCGGCACGGATGACCTTGCCCACCTTCGTGATTCTGGGGTCGTCCTCCGAGGCCAGCACCGCGCCGGCGTATTTTTCCGCGTCCACGATCATGCTGCGGAACTTGAGTATCTCAAATTCCCGCCCGCCCCGGGTCATCCGTTTCTGCTTGTAGAACACCGGGCCGCCATCCTCGATTTTAATGGCAGCTGCGATAATGAGCATGACCGGCGCGGCGGGAATCATGGCAATGCCGCAGAGCACCAGATCCATGGCACGCTTGATGATGCGCTGCATGGGGGTCAGGCCGGTGCCCTTCACCATGAGCAGCGGGGTGTCGAACAGCGTATTGTTCTTCGCCCCCCGGAGCATGATGTCCGTGAGTTTGGGGGCGACGTAGGTACGGATGCGGTAGCGGTAGCAATATTTCAGGATATCGTTGCGGATCTGGGCGGGAATGTCCGTGAGGATGACCGCGTCATGCCTGCGGGTCTCCTGGCACACTGCCTCCAACCCCTCGTCAATGCTCATCAGCTTGCTGACATTATATTTATCCCGGCGGGAGTCCATCTTGATCTTCAGCCCGATGCCCCGCTTGTTGCCGTACACCAGCAGCATGTCGTGGGGGGCGTACAGCTTATAATACAGCTCCGTGTACACGTAGATCAGCACCACCGCCACGACGATCTCCGCCAGGAGCAGCAGGAGCATCGGCCCCACGGCGATCATGGTGTTGGCGATCAGGCACAGCTGGAAGTATGTGAGAAAATTTACCACAAACAGGGAGATCACCTGTCCGATAATCAGATCCAGCCGATGGAGCTGCCCGAACAGGGTGCAGTCGGAGTTCAGGAACATGACGTACAGCAGCGCCCCATAGACGCCCATCAGCACATATTTGCCCTTGTATACAAAATGTTCGATTTCGTATCCCTTGCGGAACGCGCCGTAATACAGCAGGGTCATGACCACTACTTCCAGCAGCGTTTCCGCCGCCCGGACAAGTCCCTTGGTGTCCTCATACGCGCTGCGGCTCAGCTTTCTCATTGATAATACACGTCCTCTATGCAAAATATGACACAATTCCCGGAAAATATACTTTTTGTTATCATACCACACCCATCAAAAGAAAGCAACCCCGGAAACGAAACCGGTCGTTTCCGGGAACCCCGCCTCAAATAATGAAATTTTCTCTTTACAAATCCAATATTTTCTGATACAATCATTCCTGTTCTGTGGCCCGGTGGTGCAGTCGGTTAGCACGCCAGCCTGTCACGCTGGAGGTCGCGGGTTCGAGTCCGTTC
>ERZ779889.3390-NODE-3390-length-11692-cov-10.500559_pt1 | contig 11692 bp, 11 predicted proteins | sample MGYA00511030_ERZ779889 | MGnify/ENA primary metagenome ERZ779889 (study PRJEB29588, sample SAMEA2160616) | human gut metagenome | biome: human gut; feature: human-associated habitat; material: faeces | place: Denmark | collected 2008/2010 ...
GCGGCTTGATGCAAAATTTGGGAAACTCCTAAAAGTTCTGATAATGGCATTCATCAACAAATATGTGGTCTATGCCCATTGAATGGAAATCAATGCCATTGTCTTTCTTCTCCTCCATGCGCATTTTCAGCGATTGTAAACTGCTTGTCAGGTTCTCCTGCCGTTTCTCCAATCCTTTCTGCATACGGCGGTTGCGCCATCCCATGCCGCTGTCCTCCAGCACTTGCAGGGAGCGTTCCACATCGTCAAGTTCCTGTTGCATGATGCCGTACATCGTTTCTTCCGACTGCGGTATCTTGGCGAACTGGTCATGCGTCAGAATGATGCAGTCCCAATTATTGTTCTTGATTTTGCTGAACAGTTCTTCACGGTTGGCAGGGGTGAAATCTTCCTTGCCGGGGTAAAGCAACTTTGCGGACGGGTAAGCCTTGCGGAAACAGTCGGCTATCTCATGCACGTTGGCTTTCAGCCCTATTATCATAGGCTTCTGCACCAAGCCTAAGCGTTTCATTTCGTATGCCGCCACGCACATCACCATCGTTTTTCCTGCGCCTACCTCATGCCAGCACACACCGCCGCCGTTCTGCTTAATCATCCAAATGGCATCTTTCTGCGAGGGGTACAGGTCATCGTAGGGGAACTGTGCAAAGGACAGGCCGGGGAATGTCTGCGCCGAACCATCGTATGACGGACGCACATAGCAGTTGAAGCGTTCGTTGTAGAGCCTTACCAACTCGTCACGCACGGCGATAGGCTGGCTGTCAAGCCAAGCGTTGAACTTGTCGCGGATTTCCTGTATCTTGGTTGCCGCCTCTTGCATGGCTTCCTCATCGGGAACTTTCACCCATTCGCCGCCACGCATCACCTCTTTCTTGATTTCGGGAACGGTGTCGTGCAAGGCATGGGCAAACAGCTTCTCGCCTGTGTAGCCGTGCGAGGCATAGATGTTGTATGCGGTCGGTGAATAACCGTGTAGGGATATTACATAGGTGTCGTTCACATCAAAGTACACCACGTCAACCTTGACATCAAACAAATGCTCGGCAAAGTCGGCATAGACTTCTGTCGGAATCCAACGCTCGCCCATGTTGAAGTCAAGCTCCTCGTAGGGTATCAATTCGGGCGTGACATCTTCCAATGCCTTTACCGTGCGCTCTGTCCAGATCCTTGCCTCTCCTGTAAGGGTGTGGATATGCCCTGCAAAGAGTTTGCATTTCTCCACCACGTTTCCTGCAAGTATGCGGCCTTTCTCTTCCCATGCGCCTGTTTCGGGATTGTAGAACATTTCACCCTCCAATGCCTCTATCACCTCGCTTTCGTTGCAGCCTGTCGTTTGGGTGAGGTAATCCATGCTCACCCTGCCGTAATAGTTCAAGCTGCTTGCCAAAGCCTCCATCGGGGTCAGGCGAACGGACACATCTATCTTTTTGAAAGCCACAGGCTCACGCATGATGTCGGCTTTCATCACCTCGCCGTGTACTTGCATTTCGATAGAGTAAACCTCCAAGCCCATGCTGTCAAGCGTCATCAGTTCCTTGTTGCCGTCCGTGTGGAAATTGCCCCACTTGGAAACAAACGCATCGTAAACCTCGTTCAGCCGCTCACGGAGCAAAGGTTGCTCGGTTCTTGTTTCCGCTTCGCTTTCCGACAACTCAAAGTAAGCCTTTCGCACAGGGAGATAGTCTTTTGCACGTTCCATGTCCGCACCATTGACTTTTATAGGATTAAACCATGCGGCCAGTTCGTAAAAACGGTCGGCCCGTCTGCTTTGGATAGTGCCAAGCTGTCCCTCGAACAACACCAATGCGCCGTCTTTCAACCAATCGGGCATTTTGTCCGTGTAGGGTCGCTTGCCTGTGTTGGGCTTAGGCTGTGCCGCTGCCGTGGCTTCTCCGAAAAGGTCAAAGAGGGATAGCATGGTTCCCTGCTGTGGCTGTGCTTGCTTTTGCCTACCGAACAGGGAGGGCTTGAAGTAGTGGGTAAAATTGGCTTTCAGTATCTCTGCAAGCCGTTGTTGGATGGCTTCCTCCATGCCGTTCCACTCATACTTGCGTACCACCTTACCGAATTGGTTTGTACCGATGGTCGTGCCTGTGGCAAGCGTACTTTGTGGCAGGGTGAAAGCCTTATTGGAATGTTCCATTTCCATGCCCTGCGGTGTGCGCTCCTTGCACACTTCCAAAAACAGCCGTTCCCTTGTGGTGAGGTTCTGCTTTCGGCTGTCCTTTTGCAGGATAATAAGGTCGCTGCCCACCTCGATGCCGCCTGTCTGCATGAAAAGCGTGTCGGGCAAACGCAAGGCGGTAATGATGTGGGCGTGGTGTACCAAGTAATCACGCACAAAGCGATTGGTCGGACTGTCCGCCACGCCCCTTGAAGTGACGAAAGCCAGCAAGCCGCCCTCATTTAGCAACTCCATCGCCTTGATGAAGAAATAGTTGTGAATGGCTTTGAGGGATTGTCTGTAAGGCGTACCCCTGCGTTCAAAGTCCGCATCGAACACGTTTATCGTGCCGAAGGGTATGTTGGACGCTATCACGTCGAACGTGCCATATTCCAATTCCTGTGCGTCTATGGTTTCAAAGCCGCCAATGACCGTTTGAGTGTCGGGCTGCAAGGCTGAAAGCACAAGCCCTGTCGCCAAGTCCTTTTCAACAGCCGCCTTGTAGGTGTCGGGCATTGCCACTGGCAGGAAGCCGCCGATGCCTGCCGATGGTTCAAGAAACGATTTCATCTGCAAGCCGTGGGTTTGGAACGTGGCTTGTATTTGGTTGGCGACTGCCTCTATGAGGAATTTCGGGGTATAGAAAGCGGTGAGGACGGATGTCTTGATGCTATCCACGAGTTCCTTGTAAAGTGTTTCATCGCCCTGCGCTATGGTTTGCAGTACACACACAAGACGGTCTAAAGCCTGTTTCATCTTGTCGGGCATGGGAGCGTTTGTTTCCAAGTCCAACACCTCTTTGATACCCCCGAAGCCCGAATACAGGGATAGGGTTTCACGCTCGGCTGCTGTCGCCGTCCTTTTCTCATTCCGCACTTGGTAGGCTGTCTCGATGGCTGCCGTGTTTGCCTCCAATGCTTGCAGTTTGTTGTAGTTCATATTCTTCATATTTGACAGATTTTGTTCTTTCCCTGCCTTCGGCCTTTTCCTGCCGGCCTGCTGCGGGATTGTTTTTCTGCCCACACAAGCGGCACGGCGGACAGTCGGGCAAAACTGACGGCGGAAATACGCTCTGGGCGAAGAACAGAGGAAGATTCCCGCCATGTCACTCGCGGCGCAGCCGGGTTTGCCGGGACTGGTAGCCGCCGCTACCTTTGCAGCAAAACAACCCGTGCGGGACGGCAAGGGCGGATGCCACCGATTAAGATGGAAGGGTAGAAAAGGAAGATATACAGACCTAAAACAGTGGAAGCAAATCGGAATATAAGAGGGTTATAATAGGTACGGCTTGCCAAAAGACAAAGACGGACTGCCGGGCAAACGAATATGGGAACTTGCCCGTTCCCTGTCAGCGGACTTGTACGCCGACGGGAATACGGGCATGTCCCGTTTGCCCATGCCGCAAGCCGCGCCGCCGTTCACAGCGGCATGGCTAAGGCACAGTCCGTCATTCCTATGATGATAGAGCAAGCCGTCGGCATCGAAGATGGATATAAGTGGAAGGGAGCTTTACAACAGGGATATAACAGGAGGCAGGCTGGTGTGGGAGGAAACAAGGCACACCGGGAGTTGTTCCCGATATGCCTTGTCTGGTAGTTGTCGCTTAGAACCGCACAATGAGGAAACGTGTTTCTTTATTGACCGCTCCACCGCAGGGCATGATTTCAGCCACCCACAAGTGGTGATGACCAAAGCCGTACTTGAAATACTCGTCAAAGCCTTTGATGGTAAACAAGTCTTTCATAGCCTCCCTTAGCTGCCGCTCGTTTAAGGCAGACACCAAGACATTCACAAGGGTGACATACATATCGGTCATTCCCTTGTCCCATACAAAAAATGTGTGTTCAATCTCTACTTTCATCGTGATGCAAGTTTGATGGTTATACATTATGCGGCTGTAATCCGCTGCCTAATCAAATTCATGTGGCTGTTTACAAGGTTAATGATGCGGTCGTGGTACTCCGTGTTTTGGTTGCACACGCCACGGCTCTGCACCACGCAAAGTTTCTTCAAGTCCACCTCGACTGTTTCAATGCGCTTATTTCCGATGGTAGCCGACAATATCAGCGAGTTCTCCTTGCGGTAGTAGGCGTTGGCATAGACACAGTGATGCATCAGCGTACCCTCTTCCGCTATTTCGGCCACGCTCTCCAACACTCTGATGTTCAGCGTTCCATCCGTGATGAGGATGCCGAAGAACTTGCCTTTCTGCAACAGGTAGTCTTTCTCGTACTGGGCGGCTTCCTTTCGGCGCAACGCCAGACGTTCACGTTCCTCTTTGCGGTTGCGCTGTTCCACCAGCTTGTCGTGTTCCGCTTTCAAGTCGGCTGGGCAAACATATTTCGGGCTGTGGGTGTCCTTGCCCATTCTCCTAAGCAGGTCGATGGTGTCGCACCACATCGAGCCATCTGTGATGGTATAGCCATTCCGTAGGCAGATTTTCACAGACGGCCAGTAATCTTCCAAATGGGCTGATGAGCGCAGGCAATGGCGCAATAAGTCATATTGCCCGGCTTTCATCAGGGTCTCAATTTTCGGGTTGGCCAACAATGCCGGTATGAGTTCCACCGGCTCGATGCCGTGCAGGTTGCCGTCAAAGCCGTTCCTTTGCAGGGTGTCAATGGTAGTGCGCTTTGGAAAAGTGTCAAAAGATGCGATGCGGCGGTAAACATCATTGTCACCCCGAATGGCAAATGGCGAACCGAAAGAAAAGGTGTCCAAGTACCGCCCCAAGATGCGTTGAATGGCGACAAGGGTCTGTTTGCCATCGGCATTCCACCAATACTGCCCGATTTCAAGGGCGTATGGGGCAGCCTTGCAGCCTTTCTCCATTTCCGCCACAAGCAGGAACATACGCAGGGTTTGGTATTCACCGCACTTTTCAAGCAGAGTGAAATATGCCTTTTGCCGTACTTTGCGGACAAAGGCGTTCTTCACCTCCAACCTTGCGTGGCATTTGGGGCAAACGCAACGGTCGGTTACTTTCTCCATTATCCACTCGTGACCGCAATCCATGCAAGTAGTCCGTCCCTTGGGCAGTCGATGTGCGAAGTGGCTGACGCACTCACGGAACGCCCATTTCAGTTGCGTCTTTGTCAAGGGGCGGAGCTTGCCGCTTTGGGCAAGCACCGCTTTCTCGAATTTGTTGCGTGGTTTCATCTTCAAAAGCCGAATAAGTTAGGTTCAGTTTGTTTGGTTTCTTGTGGCTTTGCCGTTGGCTTGCTCTTGCGTTGTTGCATCTTGCGCAACTCCTCGGCTTGGTATTGGCTGATGGCTCTCTGCCGTGCCTCGGCTTTCTCTTCCTCGGTCAATTCAACGCGATGGTTGACTACCACGCCGCAGTTGATGGGTTTGCCGACTTCGATGTCATCTTCATCAAAGTAGTGACAGGCAAGCGAATAGACTTCACAGTCTGCCATTCCCACGCCGCCCTCATCGGCCATGGCCTTGACTTGGTTGAGTATGAATGTTACGCAATCGTCCAAGTTCTTGTTCTCCTTGGCATAAGCCACGGCAAAGAGTTCGTCCGTTTTGGCTCTCTCGTCCAAGTAGGACTTGATGGTCTGTTTGAAATGTTCAGTTCCTTTCATTGTTGTCATTGTTTGGTCGGTTCGATATAAAGAATGTCGCAGTCCACTACCTCTGTCGGCAAGCCGAAAGCAGGGCAATGTGAAAAGTAGGGGTGCGTGTCGCACTCATCGTCCATGCAGGGCGAAACTATCTGTACGCCCAAATTCTTGCACCAGTGGTCGATGCTTTGTATTTCTTCATCTGTCAGTCCGCTTGCATCGTCATTGACAAGGTAGCATAAGCTCCATGTGGGTATCTTTTCGGTTGTCTTTTCCATAATGGGTATGTCTTGTAGGTTCAATCAATCTCTATCTCATCGGGATAAACCTCTATCTCCGCTCCGCTGCTCACTTGGACGATATAGCCCTTGTTGGTCTGTCCGACTATGGTAGCCGAGCGGTAGCCTTTCCACGGGGTCAACAGCCAGCAATGCTTGCCGTACTCCTCAAAATCTTCTCTGTTGTCGTAATCGTACATATTGATGTATGTTTTAGATGTTTATACTTTTCCCTTTCATCGGTTCTTCTTGCCGTGACCGATTTCGGGTTTTATCGATGCAGTACACGGCTATCGGGAAAGCCTCATGCGGCGGCTTTTCTTGCCAATTACGCTCCATAAGGAGGAAGAATTTGCAAGAAATCCATTTCAAGCCGTCTGTCATCAGGCGCGATGGCCGACCTTTGCATCAGTAAAACTAAACGGTGACGGCACGAGAATGGAATAAAGAGACAATATAAAAGGAAAGGACATAAAAAAAGGCCCGACCGACCGAATCGCGAAAGATTGGTACTGTCCGAGCCTTAAAAGAGGTAAAGTCGAATCGACCGGTTGTGTGATGATGGCTATGTCAATGGGTCGTCGTCAGACCCTTCGTCGCCTGTAGAAGCACTTGAAGAACCGCCCGAAGTGGTGGAAGGGGTTAAATCTAATTCCTCCCAGAACGTGTTTTCGCTGACCAGCGAACGGGTTGTCACTTGGTTACTGCTGCCACGGGTCATTTCCGGAATGAAGCGAACGCGCGTACCTTTTATCTGCTTCGCATTGACTTCTTCTGGCGTGTCTACACCTTGGCCAGATGTGTCGGGCGTGTAATAGAACGTTCCGACTCCGTCCAGTTTGACGGTACGCCCGGAGTTCATAAACTCTCCCAGCACTTTGCCGAGATTTCCGAGCATAGAATAACAATCACCTGGGCTAAGTGCAGACAAATCAGCGAGGCGGTTTGCCTCTTCTTTCGTCTGAACGGGTTTGCCGATGAGTACAACTTGTGGATACCATTTCCCGTTTACTTTTTTTCTGCGTCTTTTTGAAATATGCCATATTAGATTTTATTTGTGTCCGGCACTTACAGAAATGGTCTATAGCTCAGGTCGGACTTGAGGTAGGCTCATGTACGACATGAGGTGGCCTCATGTCCGGGATGAGGTAGGCTCATAACCGAGTAGTGCATAGAACAGGTTTAAGTCGGTATAAAGGTAAGCATATTTTATTAAAGGGAAGAACGCTTGGAGATAAAAATAGAATTTTGAACCATATGGGCATGAAAAAAGCGGCCGGAGCCGCTCTTTCAAAAGAAGGGAAGCGGTCTATGCCGCCTCCTTCTGTTTCTTGGCAAGGGTCTTGGGTTTGGGCTTCTCGACCTGCTCCGGTTTCTCCACCGCCTCGTAGAACTTCTGGGCCACGAACTTGATGCCGTTCTGCTTGATGCCGTTCTTGTCGGTCCACTCTTCGGGTTTCAAATAGCCCTCGATGGTGAGCAGCGTACCCTTTTTCAGCAACTCGAACGATGCGCTGCCGCTCTTGCGCCAAGCTTCCACGTTGATGAAAGCGGATACGCGGTTGGTGGCGTTGTCCTTGGTATCTTTGCGGCCGATTGCCATCGGGAAACGGGCTACGTCATTGTTGGTGAACGTGCGGATTTCAGCGTCCTTTGCGATAAAGCCTGTGATGGCGAAAGAATTTTCTACTTGCTTCATGACTGTAAGTTTTTAGAAGTTGAACAATTAATTTTTACGGATGCAAGAAGATATTGCAGGCATAGGGCAGCACCAAGGATGACGCGCAAATACGCAACATTTTATGTGAAGCGGAAAATGTCGGAAGATTTTCGCGGCACGCCATTGGTCAGAACGCCAGTGTCCCGTAACGCCAACGGCGTGCTGCATTATATCTTTGCATCATGGAAAAATATTGTGGCTTCGGTAAACGACGGCCATGCAAGAAGCAAAACGGAAATTCAGTCACAAACCGTGCAGAAGGATGCCAGATAATCTGCCTTCCAAAAAAGAAAGCCCTATCCGATGGATTTTGCTATGCCCCAAGGATGGGACAACGATTCCAACCACCGCTTGCATCGTGGAAGCCGCAAGAGGGGGAGTGTTACCGATGTTAGTCGAAAAAGGTCGCTCTACCATTGAGAGGCCATTCCCGAAAATCTGGTTGACAGTCAGGAAATGTGGGCAGAACGGTTGACAGTGTGCCGTTCCGAAGTTATGGGGAAGAAATCAGGGAAAGACAGCCCATTAACACAAACCCAAGATACGATGGAGGCAAGGCACAAGACTGCCATCGGGGAAAAGGCTCGGTCGCCCTTGGCGAAAGGCAAGCCTATAAAAGTGCGGAAACCGATAAAATAAGGACGGACAAGCGCATAAAAATGGTAATTTTGCAAACCGAATGGTAACGCAACAAGAAAACTGAAAATGGAAGATTCACATAAGACAGTCATCAATGAACCCGGAATAGAAAAGGAAGACAGGGTAAGGCTCATTCTATATTTAGCCGACCTGAGCAGCGAACTGCCGTTGGACTTTGCCGATGGCGGCATACGTGCAGGCTTCCCTTCTCCGGCCCAAGACAGTATGACTGAAAGCATAGATTTGAACCGCGAACTGGTGCGCCATCCAGCCACCACGTTCTATGCCCGTGCCGTGGGCGATTCAATGAAGGACTGCGGCATCGATGACGGCGACCTGTTGGTGATAGACAAGGCCATCGACCCGCAGGAGGGCGACATCGTGGTGGCATTCATCGACGGGGAGTTTACGTTGAAGCGCGTGAAATTCGACACCAAGGGCGATTGCCTGTGGCTGATGCCCGCCAACAAGGACTATCCGCCCATCAAGGTGACGGAGGAAAACAATTTCATCGTGTGGGGCGTGTTGACCTACAATATCAAACGCCAATATAGGAGGAAGTGAACTATGTTCGGTTTGGTAGACTGCAACAACTTCTATTGCTCGTGCGAACGGGTGTTCAACCCAGCATTGCGCACGCAGCCAGTGGTGGTGCTGTCGAACAACGACGGCTGCATCATTGCCCGCAGCAACGAGGCAAAGGCGTTGGGCATAGAAATGGGTACGCCGTTTTACCAGGCCAGAGAATTGCTGGAGCGTGAAAAGGTGGCCGTGTTCAGCTCCAACTACACGCTCTACGGCGATATGAGTCGCAGGGTGATGATGTTGCTCTCGGAGTTCACGCCCGAGCTGACGCAATACTCCATCGATGAAGCCTTCATCGACCTTACCGGCATGGGCAGTGGGGAAGAACTGCGCAACTACGGCAAGCGTATCGTGCGCACAATCGGCAAGGGCACCGGCATTCCTGTCACGCTCGGCATTGCCCCGACCAAGACCTTGGCAAAGGTGGCCAGCAAGTATGGCAAGAAGTACAAGGGCTACAAGGGTGTCTGCCTGATTGACACCGAAGAGAAGCGCGTCAAGGCGTTGCAAGGCTTCGACATCGCCGATGTATGGGGCATTGGCCGACGTTCGGCAAAGAAGTTGGAGTACTATGGTGTAAAGACCGCATGGGATTTCACCCAGTGGAGCGAAAGCCGGGTAAGGCGTTTGCTTACCGTGACAGGCGTGAGGACATGGAAGGAACTCTGTGGCGAAAGTTGCATCGACATCAGCGAACTGCCCGAAAAGCAAAGCATCTGCACCAGCCGCAGTTTTCCCGACAATGGTTTGCCGGAGTTGAAAGTGGTGGAGGAAGCGGTGGCCAACTTTGCCGCTTCGTGCGTCCGCAAACTGCGGGAGCAAAAGAGCCGATGCAGCCAACTGACCGTTTTTGCCTACACTAACCGTTTCCGCAATGATGTGCCAAGCCATACCATCAACCGCACCGTCACCTTGCCCATGCCCACCAACGACCAGTTGGAACTGGTAGCCGCAGCCGTGCAAGCACTCCGCTCGGAATGGCGTGAGGATGGCAGATACTACTACAAGAAAGCCGGTGTCATCGTGTGGGGTATCACTTCCGATACCGCAGTGCAGACCATCCTTTTTGACCCAATCGACCGTGACAAGCAAGCCCGTCTCGCAGCAGCCATCGATGCCATCAACCGCCGCAATGGGTTCAACACCGTGAAAGTGGCAGTCCAGGGAACGGACAAACGCTGGCATCTGAAATGCGAACACAAGTCTGGACAGTACTCCACGAACCTCAGTGAAATCATCAAAGTCAAAGTCTGAGCAATAGGTTTTGCCTTCCAAAAAAGAAAGGTGTGTAACAGGCAAAGTGGTTTAGTCCATTCCTTGTACCATATATACAAGACTTCAACAAAACCTATCTTCTTAAACTTTTTCACAAGAAGCAATACCGTACCAACTAGTTTAACTCAGTCCTTGTACTATATATACAAGATGCCACTAAACCTATTTTTATAAACTGCTATTCATTGCAATAGCAGTCCGTTCAAGAGGTTTACTCCGTTCCTTGTACTATATATACAAGAATGCTCTAAACTTATTTTTTAAACTCCAACCTGTATTATCAAACAAGGAGAGAACATCCGAGCAAGTCCGCCAACAAGCACCGTCAACAATGGCCGAAACTTTTTCTTTTGGAAGGCAAAAAATCAAATTGAATCCACTACCTTTGTGCATCTGGCAAGCCAATCTTCTTGCTCTTGGTAGGACATTGTTTTCAACCAGTATGTTACCTATTTGTTATTCGGATTTTTGCCGCTTTTGTTACATTACTGAAATTCAATGCTTTGCAAAGTTACTTTTAGATAATTCTCATTTGTGGCGCGCACAGTACATGCTCAGGGGAACGGATATATCGGCCAGTCTGGCTATTTCTTTCAGGTTCCTGTTTATTCCGGACATGACATTTCTGTAATGCTTGTGCGTATCCTTAAAAGGATATTTTAATACCGGCAAAAGATAAGGACTAAGGCTGTCTTCCGGGTATTTGCCGACAATCTCCTGCATGCATTTTTCCCACCTGATAACCAGCTGCTGCCCGGTCTTTCGTCTGCGATACGATAAAAATCCGTTCTGAAGATCTTTCTTTTTTAGGTGAGCCATATCTATGAATGACATGCCACGGGTATAGAAACTGAACAGGAACATGTCCCTTGCAAATTCCAGATTAGGCTGTAAGGACAAGTCCAGATTCTTCATACGCTTGATGGCAGATAAAGGAACGGCACGCTTGACGGTCTTGTCCACTCCCGTATAGACATGCCTGAAAGGATTGCGCTGTTCCATCAGTTCCTTTTCCAAGGCACGGTTATATACCGCCCGAAGGATACGCATGTAGAATGAACTGGTATTCCGCACGGCTCCTTTTCCATGAAGATAGGCTTCATAAAGCTGCATCAGGTCCGAATCGATTTCGGATAGCAGAATATCCCTGTCCCCTCTGAACTGCATGAAACTTTTCAGGGTACAGGAATAATTTTCTGCCGTGCGTATCTTGCCCATCTGTTTTAGACGGGCTATGATGCCCTGCATGAAGTTGAAAAGCGACTGTCCCTCTGTATTGCTTTGAAAAGAAGCTACAATATCATCTGCCGTATATCCGGCTTTCCGGTTATCCAGTTTGCGGATAATCATGTCCAGCCGCTTCAGGTCCCACTCCATGCGTTCCTGCAAGGAAAGGAGCAGATTGCCTCGTTCCGAACTACCGACAATGATACAGCTTCCAGCTTCGTTCCATTCATCCGTA
>ERZ779889.3391-NODE-3391-length-11692-cov-6.294921_pt1 | contig 11692 bp, 8 predicted proteins | sample MGYA00511030_ERZ779889 | MGnify/ENA primary metagenome ERZ779889 (study PRJEB29588, sample SAMEA2160616) | human gut metagenome | biome: human gut; feature: human-associated habitat; material: faeces | place: Denmark | collected 2008/2010 ...
GAGCACCTGACTGTTAATCAGGGTGTCGCCTGTTCGAGTCAGGCAAGAGGCGCCAAAGCAGAGCAATGTTCCTTGCGGACATTGCTCTTTTTGTTTGTGTCATATCCGGCAGCTGATGCCGCATGGATTTTCCCCTCCGCCCCACCATCTCCGGTCTCTGTCCACAGCCCCGGAAAAAGCAGCGTCTATGCAGAAAAAAGCATCCAGCATAATGATTTCTTAAAAATTGACCACTTGAAGAAGATGTTGCATTGTGGTATACTTTTTATGTTCTTTGGGAATTAGTATCTGATTTTCCAAAGCCCGGCACACAGTTCCATGGGCATTTTGCCATTTTTAACAGCAGCTGACCGGTGCTTTGCCGCCGTTCTCCGCAGGACGGGGTAAGCCACCGGTTTTTATACTGCTTGCAGGCTGTGTTTTTTGCGTTGTCAGAGCTGCTGCCGTCCGCTTCCCTTGGAAGTGTTCTGCAGTCGTTTGAATAAATTTGTATATGATCAAAGGAAGCATCTATGCGTTATACCTACGTCCGGCAGCATGACACTACCGACTGTGCGGCTGCCTGCCTCGCAATGGTGTGCCTCCATTACAAAAAGGAAGTTACCATCACCCGCCTGCGCGATATGATGGGCACTGACCTGAAAGGCACGAACCTTGTTGGTTTGCAGAAAGCCGCTAACGAGTTGGGTTTTTCCACCGCAGCGGTTCGCGTGGACCGTGAAAATTTCCTCAGCGATTTCTCTTTGCCCTGTATCGCACAGGTCATTACCGACCAGGGTCTGGCCCACTTTGTGGTGGTCTTTAAAAAGACCACCATCAAGGATGAGGGTGAGCGCCGCAAGCACATGCTGAAGGAGTCGGAATCTGCCAAGGAAGACGAGAAGAACGGCAAAAAGCACAAGTGCAAGGACTATGTCATCATCGGCGACCCCGCCACAGAGCTGAAAAAAATCAGTCTGGATGAGTTCTACAAGAACTTTACGGGCGTTCTGCTGCTGATGAACCCCACCTCGGAGTTCAAGGGCGGCAAGGTGGAAAAGGGCGGCATGTTCAAGCGCTACATCGACCTGCTGCTGCCGCAGAAAAAGCTTTTCTTCTATGCAATTTTCGCCTCACTGATCACAACGATCCTCGGCATCGCATCCTCCATGTTCAACAAGATCCTGATGGATGAGGTGCTGCCCTACGGATTGGATAATCTGCTGGTCACACTGATCCTCGTGTTCAGCATGGTCAGCCTGACCAATACTCTGGTCGGTTTTGTGCGGCAGTGGGTGCTGATCCATCTGTCCATCAAGATTGATATCCCGCTGATGATGGGCTACTTCGGGCACATCTTCCACCTGCCCATGAAGTTCTTTGCCACCCGCAAGACCGGTGATATCACCACCCGTTATTCGGATGCAAACACCATCAAATCCATTTTCACCAGCATTGCGCTGAGCCTGATCATGGATATCTCCATGGCCGTCATCACCGGCATCATCCTGTTCCGCATGAACGCGATGCTGTTCTCCATTTCGCTGTTCATGGCTCTGGTCAGCATCCTGCTGGTGCTGATCTACAAGCAGCCGTATAAGAAGATCAACGAAGAGACCATGGTGCAGTCTGCTGCACTGAACAGCCAGATGATCGAAAGCCTGCGCGGCATTGAGACCGTCAAGTGCAACGCCAACGAGGACACCGAGCTGGAAAACCTCGAGCGTGAATACATCAAGAGCCTGAAGATCAGCCTGCGTTCCAGCCGCATCAGCACCACACAGGGTCTGATTTCCGCCTTCATCTCCATGGTCTTTGGCATGCTGACTACTTATGTGGGCATCAGTCAGGTGCTGAACGGCGAAATGACGCTGGGCGGCTATATGGCATTCAGCACCCTGTCTTCCTACTTCACTTCTCCGCTGAGCAACCTGATCGGTCTGCAGATGCAGATCCAGGAAGCCAACATCTCCATGAAGCGTCTGACCGAGATCATGGACTATCCTTCTGAGACTGCCGGCGACGAGGAACGCACGGATCTGGAAAAGGTGGAGGGCGACATCGAGTTCAAGGATGTCACCTTCCGTTACGGCAACCGTGCCCCTGCACTGGATCACATCAGCTTTACCATCCCGGCCGGTAAAAAAGTGGCTCTGGTGGGCAGCAGCGGCAGCGGCAAGTCCACCATCACCAAGCTTCTGCTCAAGTATTATGAGCCGGAGGATGGTGAGATCGACTTCAACGGTGTGAATCTGACGGAATACACCAACGATTCTGTCCGCCGCGCAATTTCCTATGTGCCGCAGAACGTTGAGCTGTTCAGCAAGACCATCTATGACAACATCCGTGTTTCCCGCATGGATGCCACCATGGACGAGGTCAAGGAAGCTGCCAAGAAGGCCGATGCGCACGACTTTATCCGTCATCTGCCCCTGCAGTACAACACCTATCTGGAAGAAGCCGGCAACGGCCTGTCCGGCGGTGAGAAGCAGCGCATTGCACTGGCTCGTGCTTTTCTGAAGGATTCCAACCTCTACATTCTGGATGAGTCCACCAGCAACCTCGACTTTGCAACGGAAAACCTGATCTTCAACATGATCTATGACCAGCTTGCGGATCGTTCCATGCTGATCGTTGCTCACCGCCTGTCCACTGTCCGTGACTGTGACATGATCCTGGTGATGGATCACGGCCAGATCGTGGAGCGCGGCACCCATGAGGAACTGCTTGCCAAGGAAGGCAAATACTACGAGCTGTGGAACATGCAGCAGGGTATTTACCGCAGCAAGAAAAAGGCAGAACCCAAGCAGCCTGTCATGCAGGCTGTCGTGGAAGAGGATGACGACGGCGAGTCGATCACCTATTGATATGCTGAGATCGGATGGAGTTCCGGTTCCATAATATGACTGCCAGGGCCATCGATGCTGACAACAGAAAGCCTGTTTGTCTCGTCTGTCCTGAATAAGGAAGATGGTGTTACCTTGAAGCGGCGCGGCCTGCTCAGGTGACAATGCCTTACTATGGTGTGCCCGGAGACAAAGCGCCTCCGGGCACATTTTATCTAACGCCGATGTAAAGTAAATCTGAAACGAAACAGAGGTATTTATCATGAATGAGATCAAAGTAGCTGAAAACAAGACCCTCAAGCTCACCAATGTGCTCTCCCGCGAGATCCGTCCGGAAGAAATGGCCAGCCTGCCGGTGGTGCTGACCCAGATGCACAATTTCATCAAGAGCAACAACGCTCAGCCCATCGGCCCCATCATCCAGTCCTTTGCACTGGGCGAGGATCATCAGATGCACCTGTACATGATGCAGCAGGCCACCCAGCTCATCCCTCAGATGGACCCGGGCTACCACATGGATGCCATCCTGCGCGTTAAGAACTGCCTGTACGCCCACTACACCGGCCCCATGGAAAACAGCCAGCTGGCCTCCTACAAGCTGCAGGTCCACGCTTTTGAGAACGACCAGAAGCTGACCGGCACTTCTTATACGATCTATGTCAATCAGGATTCTGACGATGCTGTGATCGATGTCTTTATGGAGACCAAATAATTATGACAATGAAAGTTCAAAGCCTGACGGACCTGCAGGACCGCCGTATCATGCTGGACAGGGATGTGCCGCCCTACGGTTACGCCTTTGTCATTCTGGTGGGCATCTTTATGGTGTTCCTTCTGGTGTGGAGCACCCAGACCAACCGCATTTATGTCAGTCAGAACACCGGCACCGTGCAGGCCAGCAACAAGACCTACATCATGTCCAGCTATTCCGGTTCCATTACCGAAATGTATATCTCGGAAGGCAGCTATGTGAACGAGGGCGACCTTGTGGCGCACATCAAGAGCACCGACATCGATATGCAGCAGGACAATCTGGAAAGCCAGCTCAAGATCTACCAGACCCAGCTGGACCAGTATAATAAGCTGCTGCAGTGCGTGCAGGACGACACCAACTACTTCAGCGAGACGAACCCGGAAGATCAGCCTTACTACTACCAGTACGAGACCTACAAGAGTCAGGTCTCGCAAAAGACCTTTGACGCTACTGCCTATCAGGCTGCCGGCTATTCGGATGCTCAGATCAAGACCATGATGGAGCAGAGCCAGAGCGAGGTGGAGGCCTTGTACTACTCCACCATGCAGTCCATTTCCCAGAGCATCACCAGTGCGCAGAGCAACGTGGACAACATTCAGGCCCAGATCGATACCCTGAACACCGGTGCCAACGATTATTATATCTATGCTCCCACCTCCGGTGTGATCCACATGGATACCCCCTATAAGGAGGGCATGGTCCTGAGCGCCGGTTCTCCGCTGGCTACTGTCGCCAGTGAGAACGACGATCTGGAGGTCGTTGCCATGGTCACCGTGAACGACCGTCCCCTGCTGCATGTGGGCGACCCCTGCAAGATCGCCATCACCGGCCTGTCGGAGTACTCCTACGGTACCCTGACCGGCACCGTGACCGCGATCGACAGCGATGTGACCGCCAGCACCAATGCATCCTACTACAAAATGACCATCAAGCCGGATACCACCTATGTGGTAAGCAAGAGCGGTGATAAGGTAGACCTTTCCAACGGCATGAGCGTTACCGCCCGTGTGGAGTACGACCAGATCACTTACTTTGAGTACGCAATGGAAGCACTGGGTGTTCTGTTCCATTAAAACCGGACTGTCAGCCGCTGCCAAATCACCCCAAAGAGGTATACTTACTATGAAATCAACCGCAAAAAAACTGGCCGTCTGTGCGGCAGCGTTTTGCCTGCTGGCCTGCGGCACAGCTGTGTCTGCGGCCGCAGCAAGCCCGGTCTCCGGCCTCGCCCTGAGCGGCATTACCATGCCGTGGGATCAGAATGTCCCTGCCGAAAGCATTGAAGCCGGCAGCTATACCGCCAATATGCTGCTGGGTTCTTCTCAGCAGCTGTCCCCTGTGGTACGTCCCCGCAACTCTACCGATTCGGTGGTCTATATATCGGACGATACCTCCATCCTGACCGTGAGCAGCACCGGTGTTGTGCAGGCCGTGGGTGTGGGCACTACCCGTATCACAGCTGCTGCCGGCAATCAGATCTGTGCTTACACCATCGTGGTCTCCATGGATTCCTCCATGATCGTGACCGAAATGGATCTTTCCCTGTCTTCCAATACCATTTATGTCGGCAACTCGGTATCGGCACAGCTGCAGGTGCGGCCCACCTCGGCCTCCAATTATGCCACCGTCACCCTGACCTCTTCCAACGAAAAGGTAGCCACGGTGAATAATTTTGGCCGCGTTACCGGTGTCGCCCCCGGCACTGCCACCATCACCGCTACCTGCGGTTCGGTGACTGCTACCACCAATGTTACGGTCATGAGCATTCCCAACTCCGGAACCGGCACCGGCACCGCCAGCACCGGTTCTTCCAACAGCGGTCAGGTCGTCACAGTGAATCCTTCCTACGTTGTGCTCAAGCCCGGTGCCACCCGCACCCTGACCGCCAGCGTCAAGCCTTCCTCTGCTTCTCAGAAGTTCACCTTTAAGTCCGCCAACAGCAACATTGCCACGGTCAGCCCCAGCGGCGTGATCACGGCTGTGGGGACCGGTGCAACCTCCATCACGGTTTCCAACGGCACGGCTTCTGCTATGGTCACGGTCATTGTCAACCGTTCTGCTGCTTCCTCGGAGGAATCTTCGGACAGCAGCACTACAAAGCCGGAGGACGATACTCCCATTGAGATCGATCCCGTGGTGCAGGCGATTCAGGACAGCACGGACAACGAGATCGTCTTTACACAGGCCGAAGTGCCCACTGTGACTGGTGATATCCTCAACGCCCTGCGCACCACCGGCAAGACCCTGTGCGTGGTGGGCGACGGCTACACCATGCAGATCGCGGGCAGCAACGTCAAGAGCACCACCAGTGAACTGGATACCATGCTCGTGCTGACCGAGAGCAAGGAGGGCATTGAGTTTGAGCTGGACAAGGGCAAAGCCCTCCCCTGCTCGGTGCGCATCGATCTGGATGTGAGCACCTATACCCGCTTGTATCTCTACAACCCCACCTCTGGCAAGTGGCAGTACCTGAACAGCTACACGGACGGCATCATCACAGCAGATACCGCCGGCCGTTATCTGCTGACCAATCAGAACCTGAAATTTGCCAACATCAACTGGACCTTCTTCATTGCCGGCGGCGTGACGATCATCATTATCGGCATCGCCTATATCGTGCTGAAAAAGCGCTACTGGTTCTGGTAAGCGGAAGCTCTATAAAAACAGCAGCTCCCCTCTCTGACCGCTCAGAGAGGGGAGCTTTTTTCGTTCTATCAATCGGTCCGGCGTCCGCATCTTCTCAGAGCGGCCTGCGGGCCTTTCCAGCGCGGTTTTGTGCCGTTACTCCACCGTCACGCTCTTTGCCAGATTGCGCGGCTTATCCACATCACAGCCGCGCAGAACAGCCATATAGTAGGCAAACAGCTGCAGCGGCACAATGAGCTGCAGCGGCATCAGGATATCCTCGTATTCATCCAGCCGGACCACCGCATCGGCCACACCCTCGGGCACCACGGCGTCCTTTGTGGTGAACAGCAGCACCCTTGCGCCGCGGCTGCGGGTCTCTTTGGCATTGGAAATAGTCTTTTCGTATACCTGCTTCTGGGTCGCCAGTGCGATCACCGGCACGCCATCCGTGATCAGACTGATGGTGCCATGCTTGAGCTCCCCTGCCGCATAGGCATCCGAGTGCACATAGCTGATCTCTTTGAGTTTAAGGCTTCCTTCCAGCGAAAGTGCGTAGTCGAAGCCACGCCCGATAAAGAAGCAGCTCTGGGTGTTCACATAGCGGCTGGCAAGGTATTTGATCTGCTCGCAGTCCGCCAGGCGTGGCTTGATGACCTCCGGTGCATGCAGCAGCTGCGCCGTATAGCGGCGGGTCTCCGCCTCGCTCAGTCGGCCGCGCGCATAAGCCAGACGCAGGGCAAACAGGTACAGCACACACATCTGCACCGTGTAAGCCTTGGTGGAGGCCACAGCGATCTCCGGCCCCGCATAGGTGTACATCACGTAGTCGGCCGCGCGCGCAATGGAACTGCCCACCACATTCACGATAGCAAGCACCGGCACACCGCGGCTCCTAGCCAGCTTGAGTGCTGCCAGCGTGTCGCTGGTCTCGCCGGACTGGCTGATGATGATGACCAGATCATTCTTTTCCAAAATCGGGTCCCGGTAGCGGAACTCGCTGGCAATGTCCACCTCGGCAGGCACACGGGCCAGCGCTTCAATGGCAGATTTACCCACCATGCCGGCGTGCATCGCTGTGCCGCAGCCCACCAGATGCACCCGGCCAATGCCGCGCAGTACCTCGTCCGTCAGCGCCGGAATGCGCAGCTCCGGCATTCCATCCTCCACACGGGGGCTCACTGTGGCCGTGATGGCGGCAGGCTGCTCGTTGATCTCCTTGAGCATGAAGTGGGGGTAGCCGCCCTTCTCAGCCGCTTCCATATCCCAGTCTGCCGTGAGCTGCCGACGTTCCACCGGCTCACCAAATTCGTTGTAGAAGCGGATGCCCTCAGCCGTGCAGACGGCCATATCGCCCTCTTCCAGCACGCTGTATTTCCGGGTATATTTGAGCAGCGCAGGGATATCCGATGCGATAAAGTTTTCGCCTTCCCCCCAGCCGACGATCAGCGGGCTTTCCCGCTTGACCGCAAAAATGGTGTCCGGGTAATCGAAGAACAGCACCGCCAGCGCGTAGCTGCCGCGCACCTTGGAAAGGGCCTGCTGCAGCGCCCGCAGCGGGTCGCCGGTATAGCAGCTGTCGATCAGCTTTACCAGCACTTCCGTGTCGGTCTCGCTCTGGAAAGTATAGCCCTTTGCAGCCAGCCGCTCCTTGAGCAGCCCGTAATTTTCAATGATGCCGTTGTGCACGATGCTCACACGCGGTGTGGAATGCGGATGGCTGTTCACATCGCTGGGCTCACCGTGGGTAGCCCACCGGGTGTGGCCGATGCCGCAGAAGCTTTGTGCCAGCTGCTGCGCTGCCAGCTTTTCCCGCAGGGCTGTGAGCCGCCCCTTGCTTTTTACTACGCAGATCCCTCCGTCCAGCGCAAGCGCCACACCGGCAGAATCATATCCGCGATACTCCAGCTTTTCCAGACCATCCAGCAGCACATCCTGTGCATTGCGCTTACCGACATAACCAACGATGCCGCACATACAAAACACCTCCATACCGACCGCTCCCACGCAGAAAGGCGCAGTGACACACGGTCAGCTCTCTTGTACAGTTTATGTTCTTGTATGGCTTTCTTTGAAGGGATCTGTTGCGGTATTGCTGCCGTTTTTTGCCCTTCTCTGCGGCTGGTCTAGCCCTCAGCCGGAGAAACATCCGCCGAATCTTTCGATGATTCCTCTCCTCGTCACCCTCGCGGCTGTCACCCGCGTGGCCCGGCGCTTTGCGTTACCTGTGTGCTGCACTCTCCCCTTTCTGATGCCTCATTATAACACAAAGGCTGGCTCAACGCCAGCCCAGAGTTTTATGAAGTTTCGGCCGCCAGACCAGCCGGTACATCATGAGCATGTTGTGCAGCGCCCGGTCGTACAGCACAAAGGCAACGTTGCCCATGGCCAGCGTTGCCAGCGATACCGCCAACGCCGTGGTCCGCAGCTCCTGCGAAATGCTGCCTGCCGGTACCAGCAGAAATACCAGCCCATACATGGCCAGCACTGCGCCGTTGCACAGCAGCAGCTTGCAGACAATGCGCAGAACAGCAGGGCGGATGCGCTCAAACTTCGGCTTTGCCAGCGGGTAATACCCCAGCAGGAACACGAAGATCAGCGCCACTTCCTTATCCGGCACAAAGAGCAGTGCCAGCAGGCTGACCGCAGCGTAGGCCGTCAGGGCCAGCTGCATCCCGCACTCCACGCAGACTGTTGCAACAAGAAAGCCCGCCACTGCAGGCGCAATGAACATGGCAATGGGGATCACGGCCCCCAGCAGCATCAGGGCGACACACAGTGCCGTCACGATGCCGCAGTAAGCCATGCCCCAGCTTTTTTGATGTTTCCGATTCATGGGATCTCCCAGTTTTCCCTCTCAACGCCTGCTTCCAGCGGATCCACCGCATGATGCAGGCCCAGCAGCATGATATTATCCAGCAGACTGCGGTTCAGCTTGACGTCCAGCATACTGTACACCCGGATCAGGTCGTTGGCCACCGCCAGCGCCTGACGGCGGGCATTTTCCATCGCAGCAGACTGCCCTTTCAGCTCATTCACCACAAACACGTTGTAGCGACCGCTGCGCTTGTCCGTTTCAAACCGCTCAGCCTTGTCCAGCAGATAGAAGATGCGTCCGATGCAGCTGCCAATGTAGCGCATGCTCTTACGCTGGCTGGGGTCATCGGTGGCAAGGGTGGAATACAGGGCACCATAGATGTTGCTCATGGGTTCCGCTGCAAGGGTGTAGTTTTTGGCGCTCAGGTTCATCTGCGCCACAGCCTGCTCCCGCTCCTGCACGAACAGGCGTTCCAGTGCCGGATTCTCCTCCACAGCACGCAAGTAGGCGCGGCGCAGCAGCAGCCGGTCCACCGCACGGCACAGGCGCTTGAGCGGCTTCAGCTCACTGTATTTGCGATCCTGCAAATTGTGCCAGCCCAACAGCACCTCCACCTGTGCGGCCAGCCGGATGCCCTGGGTCTGGCACATGAGCCTGCGCCAAGCCATTGTGCCCGGAACCCGCTTGCGCTGGCAGGTGGCCTGCCGCCCGGCCAGACCGTCCGAAAGGATGGCAAACAGCACGCCGTTGCTCCGCAGCAGATGGCAGGAATATAGTCCGTATGCCTCGTACAGCTGGCGCCGCACCCCGCGCAGATACCGCAGGTAGATATTGTAATCCCGGATGGTGAGCTCCGGCAGATATGGCCGCATCCTACCCTTCATATACACCTTTTCCTCCTCGGAAGAACCGCAGAATAGTAAGGTAAGTATAATCCATTTTCAGCCCAGGTTCAACCATCCTTTGTAAAAAGAGCATGAATTTGTCTCATCTTTGCAGCACAAGGCACTGAACATGGGATAAAACTTTCTGTGTGTGCGTCCGTTTCCCCTGCTTTGGCAGGAATTTTTCCGTTTTAATTTTTTCGGTAATTACCGGCTGTAATGTAAAAAGCCGCACGGGACAGCTCCGGTGCGGCAGGTAACATTTATCAATTACTTCTTGTCAAAGCGGTTCGGCGCAGTGCGCTTGCCGTCAAAACCGTTTTTCGGCATGGGCTTTGCGGTGTGCTCAAACTTGGGTGCATTGTAGTACATATACAGCTGGCAGGGGATCATGCCATTATACATCTTGCGGCGCTTGTTGGCACGCTTGCCGTAGTGGGTCTCAAAATCCATATCGGCAGTGATGGCGTACACGCCTGCACAGGGGTGTGCTTCCATCTGCCGGCCCAGCGTGCGGGCCAGCTTAGCAGCACCTTCAATGGTGCTCATGCGCTCGCCGTAGGGGGGGTTCGTCAGCACGATGGCCTCCTGCTTTGCAGCAAAGTCGGCCACATCAGCCACTTCAAAGTGGCAGCGCTTTTCCACACCGGCCAGCTTGGCATTGGCATTGGCCAGCGCCACAGCAGCAGGGTCGATGTCATAACCGAAAGCTTCAAAGCCCACGTCCAGCTTGGCCTCAGCCAGTGCCTTCTGACGCTGTTCGGCCCAGATGGCTGTCGGCACAAAACCATAGCGCTCGGCAGCAAAGCGGCGCTTCAGGCCGGGGGCAATGTTCATGGCCTTCTGAGCGGCTTCGATCAGCAGTGTGCCGCTGCCGCAGAAGGGGTCCTCCACCAGACTGTCACGGCGCACACGGCCAAGGTCTGCAATGGTGGCTGCCAGGGTCTCGCGGATGGGCGCCTCCATGGCGTTGCGGCGGTAGCCGCGCTTATGCAGACCATCGCCGGTGGTGTCCAGCATGATCTCACACTGATCCTTGCGCAGCATGAAGCGGATCTTGTACTCGGCACCGGTCTCGGGCAGCACAGAGGTGTGGTGCTTTGCCATCAGGCGCTTGACCACAGCTTTTTTGATGATGCTCTGGCAGGCGGGCACACTGGACAGCTGGCTGTTCAGCGAAGAGCCGGTGACCGGAAAGGCAGCGTCTGCGGGCAGCAGCTCCTCCCACGGGATATCGTACACACCGTCGAACAGATCATCGAAGGTGGTGGCCCTGTAGCGGGCCAGCAGCAGCATCACGCGCTCCACCGTGCGCAGGTTGAGGTTGGCTGCGGCGATCATATCGGCACCGCCGGCAAAGCTCAGACGGCCATCCTCTACCCGGATGTTCTCTGCGCCGATGCGGGTCAGCTCAAATTTTGCAGTGGACTCGCACCCAAAAAAGCAGGGAGCGATCAATTCAAATTTTGCAGGCATTGCAATTCCTTTCTTTCAGCGAAAAAACAGACCTGCCCGATCAAATGAGACAGGTCTGTTCCATCCTTTTGACTTAGAGCGGACTGAGAAGAAGTGCCGTTTCTCAGCGGCGTCCGCCACGGCCGCGGGGCGCATAACCACCGCCGCGGCGGTTGTTGGTCTCGTGGTCGAGATCTGCCATCTTCTCTTCGCTCTGGCTCTTGAAGCGGCTCATCATGTCCTCAAAGCTCAGGTTGTCGCCCCTAGCGGGCGCTTTGGGCTGCCATACGCGGGGCGCAGCCTCGCGGGCCGGGCCTCTGCCGCCCTCACG
>ERZ779889.3397-NODE-3397-length-11684-cov-20.643735_pt1 | contig 11684 bp, 10 predicted proteins | sample MGYA00511030_ERZ779889 | MGnify/ENA primary metagenome ERZ779889 (study PRJEB29588, sample SAMEA2160616) | human gut metagenome | biome: human gut; feature: human-associated habitat; material: faeces | place: Denmark | collected 2008/2010 ...
CGACCAGAGGGCTTTGCGATCGCCCTCTGGACTGCTTCGCATCCCCATCTAAGTTACTTGATTTTTAGCGCAGCTTTTTAGTTAGTGTGCCTTTTGTTCCTTTAGAAAAGAATTTGGGAACACCAAAAATGAAAGTTGCAATACAAGCCCAGTAACATGGGAGTGACCGCGCCGAAGGTTTCCAAAGGGCGATCGGAAAGCCCTTTGGTGCGCCCGCAGGCGCATCCCCCTGCCGCAAAAATCACCTATTTCAATAGAACAACACACCTCCAAAACAGGAAAAACCAGCGTGGCAATCTATCCCACGCTGGTTTTTCCTATATTCACTTGCAATGCACCTTGCACCAAAGCTCCTGAATCGGCGGAATCTGCTCCCGCATTCCGGGCGCAAGGCGGCTCCAGATAATCCCCTTTGATGGGCGCGGATACTCGTGCCGTGTCTCAATCAGGCGCGTCGGGGTCACGATGTAGTCAATCGCCGTGTCGTAATCCTCCACCGTCACGTCCACATCCACCACCTGCACATCATGCCCCGCGCCGACAATCGCGGTCGTTTCGTCGCACAGTCCGACAGTCGAGAGCATCGCGTACTCAAGGTCGAAATAGCCGTGCCCCTTGCCGAAGCGGATGCCGCTGGGCGTAATCGCGGAAGCGCCCGTCACCATCATGTCGATATGCCCGACGGCTTCCTTCAGCTGCGCCAGCGTCTGATGTTTCCAGTAGCGGGATACACCATCCAGCAGCGACGCGATTTCCTCCTTGCCCTCCGGAATCTGACCGGGGCGAATGAGGAAGAAGCCGCGCGTAATGCCGTAGTTGGTCATCACGACAGTCTTTTTGTCGCGGAAAGCCTGTTCCCGCAGGGTTTCGAGGTTGTTGTCCGGCGTAATGAAAATCACGCGGGCGTTTTTGTACATATCCGTCGCGGTCAGCAGCGCCGTGCCCTTTTCGCTGCCCTCGTAGTCGCAAATGAACTCGGAAAACTGCCAGCTGAACTTGCTGTCCGGCTTGGCGACGCGCAACAGCTCCTCCCAGATCTGCACGCGTGCTTCCTTTGCGTCAAGCTTCTTCTCCATCATGCTACTCCTCCAGTTCGGAAATTCATTACCCGAAACAGTGTAGCGCGAAGAAACGCTTTTGTCAAGTATAACATATGCTGATTTGTAGACAGGTTTGTATCATTCCTGTTCTTTTTCCGCCTGATGCAGCGCACTCCTCCGGTACTGCATCGGACTTTGCCCGACGGCGACGGAAAATCGCGCGGAAAAATTGCTCGCATCCCCGAAACCAACTTCCCGCCCGATTTCGGATACGCTGCGGTCGGTCAGCGCCAGCAGCGCCTTCGCCTGCGTGATGCGGGTGCTGATGAGGTAGTTGTAAGGCGTCGTACCCATATAGCGGCGGAACAGGCGCAGGAAGTAGCTGCGGCTCATGTGCGCCTGACGCAGCAGATCATTCAGCGACAGCGGTTGATTGTACTTCTCGCGGATGGTCTGCGCCGCCTGCTGGATCACCTGCTGATTGCTCTCCGTCTGCTCCTGATTCAACAGCCCCTGCGCGCACAGCGTCAGCAGCTGATGCAGCGCCAGCGACACTTGCAGCATACTGTCCACCGTGCCGCTCTCCAGCTCGGCGAAAATCGTCTTGAACTGTTCTTCCATTTTCTGGTCGGTTAGCGTAATCGGGGTCAGCTTCCCCTCCGGAATAAGCCATTCCGCCATTGCCGCCACGCCTGCGCCGTCCAGATGCACCCAATCGTGGTGCCAGCAGTGCTGACCGGGGGCAGTCGCGTACCGCTGGGGTTTGCGGCAGTCCATCAGCAGCGCCTGCCCCGCGCGCAGCAGCACCCGGTCATCCCCCTGCTCAATCAGCCCCGCGCCGCGCAGGGTGTAGAAGAGCAGGTAGCTCTCCTTGTGCGTGCGGGCGGTCGAAAAATGCCCCTGCGCCAGATACTGCCCCGCCTCGGTGCATACATACGGCTGCCCCATCGCGGAGGCGCCCGGCGTCGTCCGCAGCCAGATACTTTCCGGCAAGACATCCATCGTGTAGGTCAGCATGTGCATCCTCCCCATGCTCTTTTGTCCATATTATACACCAAATTTCGCTTGATTTCTACGGGGTCGGCATTTTTCGCAAAGTAGACTTTTCACAAAAAATCGGCTACCTTTGCGCATGGCAGAATTCGGCTTCCTGCGCTATAATGAAAGCAGTTCAGAACGTTGACACCAAGGAGGTATCTCATGCAGCGCATTTTTCTGGCGATTGACATCGGCGCATCGTCCGGGCGGCACATCGTCGGCATCGAGGCGGACGGCGCGCTCCAAACAGACGAGGTTTACCGCTTCCCGAACGGGGTACAGCGCGAAAACGGGCATCTCATCTGGGACATCGAGGGCATTTTCCAGCACGTCAAGGCGGGCATCAAGGCAGCGTTTGCGAAGTATCCGCACATCGACAGCCTGTCCATCGACACTTGGGCGGTGGATTACGTCCTGCTGAAGGACGGCGCGGCGCTTCTCCCCTGCCACGCCTACCGCGACGAGCGCACGCAGGCGGTGATTGACGAGGTGCATCAGCATATGCCTTTCGCCGAGCTGTACCGCCGCACGGGCATTCAGTTCCAGCCCTTCAACAGCATTTATCAGCTCTACGAGGACGCGAAAACCGGGCGTTTGCAGCAGGCGGACGACTTCCTGATGGTGCCGGAATACCTGCTGTACCGGCTTTGCGGTGTGAAGGCGCGCGAGTACACAAACGCGACCTCGACCGGGCTGGTCAGTGCCGCGACGAAGGAGTACGACCCGGAGATTCTGCGTGCCTTGTCCCTGCCGGAGCGCCTTTTCCCGCGCCTGACGCAGCCGGGAACGGTGCTTGGGCAGCTGACGGCGGATATCGCCCGCGAAGTCGGCGGACAGACCAGTGTCGTCCTCTGCGCGACGCACGACACCGCCAGCGCCGTCGAAGGCATCCCGATGGCGGAGAACGCCCCGTTCCTCTCCTCCGGCACATGGTCGCTGCTCGGTGCGAAGATTCCCGCCCCCATTACGACCCCCGAAAGCATGGCATGCAACTTCACGAACGAGGGCGGCGTGGGGTACATCCGCTATTTGAAGAACATCATGGGCTTATGGATTGTGCAGTGCATCCAGAAGCAATTAGGCATTTCCTTCGCGGAAATGGTGAATCTGGCACGGACGAGCCATTACGAGCAGATTTTCAACGTCAACGACCCGCATTTCAGCGCACCGGAGGACATGGCGGCGGAAATTCGCGCTGCGCTCTCTCCCGCCCCGGAAACCGACGCAGACCTCATCCGCAGCGTGTACGTCTCTCTGGCGCACAGCTACGGCGAAGCAATTCGCGAATTGGAACGCCTGACGGGTCAGACGTGGGAGAAGCTGTACATCGCCGGCGGCGGCGCGAAGAATGCGCTGCTGAACGAGCTGACCGCGCAGTACACAGGCAAGGAAGTTGTTGCACTTCCGATTGAAGCGACGGCGCTGGGGAATCTGAAAATCCAGCGCGAAATTCGCTGATTTTAGCATTTTTCATGCGGCAAACGCCATTTCCCAGAGAATAATGCTTTCATGCAGGGGATTTCGCTCCTGCGGGAGCGACAAGGGGGCTTTCCGCTCGCCCCCTTGTCCCCTTCGGGCGCACTCCCATGTTACTGGTCGGTTATGTTTATTGGCATTTAGTTAGTGGGAAAAAGGTACACAAACTAAAAAACCTTCCAATAAAAATCAAGCAACAACCGGAGGGCGTGCGAAGAAGTCCAGAGGGCGACCGCGGACTTTGTCCGTTTTCATTGCCCTCTGGAAGCCGCAAATATTACCACTAAGTTAGAAAAGTCAAGCAAGTCACCCGCAAAAACAAATCAAAAGGAGGATTCCCCATGAGCTACCAAGAAGCCAAGCAAAAATACGCTGCCATCGGCGTAGATACCGACGCTGCCATCGCGCGCCTCAAAACCGTGCCGATTTCCCTCCATTGCTGGCAGGGCGACGACGTCCGCGGCTTCGACACCGACCCCAATAAGCCCTTGACCGGCGGCATCCAGACCACTGGCAATTACCCCGGCCGCGCCCGTACCCCCGAAGAGCTGATGGCGGACATCGACGTTGTCCTCTCCCTCTGCCCCGGTACGAAGAAAATCAACCTCCACGCCTCCTACGCCATCTTCGACGAGGAAAACCCGTGGGTTGACCGCGACAAGCTCGAACCCAAGCACTTCCGCAAGTGGGTGGATTTCTGCAAGACGCGCGGGCTGGGTGCGGACTTCAATCCGACCTACTTCTCCCACCCCATGTGCGACCCGCTGACGCTCTCCAGCCCGAACGAGGAGACCCGCCGCTTCTGGATTAACCACGGCAAGGCGTGCATCCGCATCAGCCAGTACCTCGCCGAGGAGCTTGGTCAGCCCTGCACGATGAATATCTGGACGGGCGACGGCTTCAAGGACGTCCCCGCCGACCGCAAGGGCCCGCGCGACCGCTACCGCGCCAGCATCGACGAAATTCTCTCCGAGCCGTATGACTTTAATCTCGTCAAGCCCTGCATCGAAAGCAAGGTATTCGGCATCGGCGTGGAAGCCTACACCGTCGGCAGCGCGGAATTCGCCCTCACCTACGCCGCATACAACCGCGACAAGTGCATCCCGCTGATGGACAACGGTCATTATCACCCGACCGAGGTCGTCAGCGACAAGATTCCCGCGCTGCTGGCGTTCTTCCCGGAAATCGCCCTGCACGTCACCCGCCCGATTCGCTGGGACAGCGACCATGTGGTGCTGCTGGACGACGAGACGAAGGAAATCTGCAAGGAAATCGTGCGCTGCGGCGGGCTGGATGGGCGCGTCAACATCGCGCTGGACTACTTCGACGCCTCCATCAACCGCATCTCCGCGTGGACAGTCGGCTTCCGCAACGTGCAGAAGGCGCTTCTCTCCGCCCTGCTGACCCCGAACGACGCCCTGCGTGCCTTGCAGGACGAGCAGCGCTTCACCGAGCTGATGGTGCGTCAGGAAGCCCTGAAAACCATGCCCTTCGGCGACGTGTGGGACGAATACTGCCGTTCGTGCAACGTTCCCGTCGGCACGGATTGGTTCGAGACGGTGCAGAAGTACGAGCACGACGTGCTTTCCAAGCGCGTGTGATTCCGCAAATTTCTCTGTAACGATAAAAATCAAGCCGCATGGGAGTATCCGCGCCGAAGGGGTCGAAGGGGCGATCGGAAAGCCCCCTCGTCGCCTCCGCAGAGGCGATTCCCCTGCAAAAATCAAAACCAAGAAACAGTTCTTTATCAGGATAGGAGGATAAACAATCATGAGCATTCTCGATTTGGACATCATCAAAGGCTACATCCGCATGTGCACCGACGGCTGGAATCAAGGCTGGCACGAGCGCAACGGCGGCAACCTCACCTACCGCATGAAGGACGAGGAAGTCGCGCAGTGCCGCCCCTACTTCCGCGCCACCCCCGGCGAATGGGTGAACATGGGCGTTCAGGCGGACAACCTCGCGGGCGAATACTTCATCACCACCGGTTCGGGCAAGTACTTCCGCAACGTCGAACTCGACCCCGAACATAACATGGGCATCGTCGAAATCAACGACAAGGGCGACAGCTGGCGCATCGTCTGGGGGCTGGAAGGCGGCGCGCGCCCGACGAGCGAGTTCCCCAGCCACTTCATGAACCACTCCGTCCGCAAGGCGGCGACGAATGGCGCGAACCGCGTCATCTACCACTGCCACGCCACCAACGTGATTGCCATGACCTACATTCTGCCGCTGACCGACCGTGATTTTTCCCGCGCCCTGTGGCAGAGTGCGACGGAATGCCCGGTCGTATTCCCGGAAGGCGTCGGCGTCTGCCCGTGGATGGTTCCCGGCGGCGCGGCGATTGCCATGGCGACATCCGAGCTGATGAAGCACTATCAGGCGGCTGTCTGGGCGCAGCATGGGCTGTTTGCCTCCGGCCCGGACTTTGACATCACGTTCGGTCTGGCGCACACCATCGAGAAGAGCGCGGAAATCTACATCAAGGTGCTGTCCGCGGGTCAGGGCAAAATCCGCCAGACCATCACGGACGACGATCTGCGCGCGATTGCGCATGATTTCGGCGTGACGATTAACGAGAAATTCCTTGACTAAGCTGTTTTTTCCCAGACGCAGGGCATGTTCAAGTTCAGCGGAGGGAAACGGTGAATATCACGATTCGCAAAATGCAGCCCAGTGACGCGGACGCGCTGTACAGGCTGCTGTCTGACCCGGAAGTCATGCGGCATCTGGAGCCGCCGTTCGACTGGGAGAAAACAGAAACGTTTCTGCATCACGCGGGACTGACTGAACCGCCGCTTGTGTATGCCGCTGAATCCAACGGGGATTTCATCGGCTATGTGATTTATCACGCGTACGATGCGGGCAGCGTGGAAATCGGCTGGGTGCTGCTCCCGGAATATTGGGGGCGCGGCTATGCGTCGGCACTGACCGATCGGCTGATTGACCGGGCGCGGCAGGAGCGAAAAAGCGTCGTGATTGAGTGCGCTCCGGCGCAGGAGGCTACAAAGCGGATTGCAAGCAAAAAAGGCTTCCGCGACTGCGGAATCTGCGACGGATTGGCGGTCTATCGGCTGCCATAAGAGGATACGCAAAAAGGCTCTGCCAACCCGGCAGAGTCTTTTCGTTTTTTGCGGTTCGTCGTTCGCCGTAAATCCGCCGAGCGAATTTTCCTTCACCTGAATGCACACATAGGTGATGCTGCTGTCCGCCGCGGCGGAGAACTGGCGCTTCGCTGCCGGAGCGACCTTCAGCCAATCGCCTCTGAACTGCTTCGCACTGCACTTTTGATTGTTGCTTTGGAGGCACGAAAAAGAGACCCTGCGCACAGCAGAGCCTCTTGGGTGATTGGCTTATTCGTCGTCGTCCACAACCTTGTCGGCGCTGGCGATAACCTTCTTCGCAACGTCGGCGGGTACTTCCTCGTAGCGCTCGAACGTCATCGTGAAGCGACCCCATGCCTGCGTCATCGAGCGCAGGTCGGTCGCGTACTTGAACATCTCGCTCAGCGGGGCTTCGGCGATAATCTTTTGCCCGCCTTCGCACTGTTCCATGCCGATGATGCGGCCGCGGCGCTTGTTCATGTCGCCCATCACGTCGCCCATGTAGTCATCCGGCACAATCACTTCGACGTGCATAATCGGCTCCAGCAGGACAGGGTTCGCGTCAGCGCAGCCCTTCTTGTAGGCGATGCGCGCGGCGGTCTTGAACGCCATTTCGGAGGAGTCCACCGGGTGATAGCTGCCATCGTAGAGCTTCGCCTTCACGCTGACCATCGGATAGCCCGCCAGCACGCCGTGCACCATGCACTCGCGCAGCCCCTTCTCAACGGATGGGATGAAGTTGCGCGGCACAACGCCGCCCACGACCGCGTCCTCGAACACGATATCGGTCGAGCCGTCCGTCACCGGGCTGAACTCAATCCACACGTCGCCGAACTGCCCGTGACCGCCGGTCTGCTTCTTGTGGCGGCCCTGCACCTTCACGGCCTTGCGAATCGTCTCGCGGTACGGAATCTTCGGGTCTTTCAGCACGCAGTTCGCGCCGAACTTGCTCGCCAGCTTGCTGCGGATAACATCAAGGTGCATCTCGCCCTGACCGGAGAGCAGCGTCTCCATCGTTTCGGGGTCTTTGCTCAGCGTGACGGACGGATCTTCCTCCATCAGGCGCTGGAGGCCGGAGAACACCTTGTCTTCCTCGCCCTGCTTGGCGGCGTAAACAGCCTTCGAAATGCAGGGCTTCGGGTACTCAATCGGCGGATAGATAACCGGGTTCGCGGGGTCACAGAGCGTGTCGCCCGTGGACGTGTACTGCAGTTTTGCCATGGCGCCGATATCGCCCGCGTGCAGCGATTCCTTGACAACCTGCTTCTTGCCGCGCAGAATGTAGATGCCGCCGCACTTTTCGGTCTTGTCCTTGCCGGGGTTGTAGAGCGTCGTCTGCCCGCTGAGCATACCGGAGAAGATGCGGAACAGAGACAGCTTGCCGACGAACGGGTCAGCGATCGTCTTGTAGACGAACGCGGAGAAGGGCTGGTCGTCCTTGCAGATGCGGGTGATGTCCTCGCCCGTGCGCGGATCTTTGCCCGCCCAGTACAGACCGTTGTGCGCCGGGGACGGGAAATACTTCGCCATCAGGTCGAGCATACGCGCGATGCCCACGCCCGTTGCGGCGGACACGGCGACGACCGGCACAATCGAGCCGTCCTTCATGCCCTTGCGGAAGCCCGCCTTGATTTCCTCAAACGTCAATTCGCCCGTCTCGAAGTACTTTTCCATCAGCTCTTCGTCCGCCGCTGCCGCCTGCTCAATCAGGTAGGAGTAGCATTCCATCAGCTGACCCTTCATGTTTTCGGGCATCGGCACTTCGACGCTCTTCTTGTACGCGCCTTCATACGCCTTGCGGTCCAGCACGTTCACCACGCCGCGGAAGGTCGGGCCTTTGCCCAGCGGCAGCAGAATCGGCACGACGCAGTTGCCATACTTCGCGCGCAGCTGCGACGAAATCTTGTCGAAGTCCGCGTGATCGCGATCCATCTGGTTGATAATAAACATGCGCCCCAGACCATGCGCACCGGCGTAATCCCACGCCTTTTCCGCGCCGACGGACAGTCCACCGACAGCATCGACGACGATAACGGCCGTCTCCACCACGCGCAGAGGGCCGATCATTTCGCCCACGAAGTCAAAATAGCCCGGTACGTCCACCACGTTGATAATCTTGCCGTTCCAGTCCACAGGGGCGGTTGCGGCGCTGATGGAGCACTTCCGGCGCGTTTCTTCGGGGTCGAAGTCCGTCATGGTCGTGCCGTCTTCCACACGGCCCTGACGATCCACTAATCCGGCAGCGTAGAGCATGGCCTCGGTCAGCGTGGTCTTGCCCTCGCTGCCATGTCCTATGAGGGCGATGTTGCGAATGTTTGTCGTGATATAGTCTGCCATGATACTCTCCTCCGTTCAAATTCTTTCATGTTTTTATCCTATTTCCGGGCTGCCCTTCGGCTTTTTCCCGGATGTTGTTTTGATTATATCATGATTTTCGCCAAAAGAAAAGAGTGTTTTTTCGTCATTTTGCATCTTTGTACGATTTCAACAAAACAGTGCTGGTTTATCCGGGTTTTTATCGCCCAGAAACGCCATTTGTATAGTAAAACGCAACAAAAAGCTACACGCGGAAGGAGTATGAAAGCGCGACCAACTCAATCGCGAAAAGGGGTCAAGGGGGGACTTCGTCCCTTTTCGTCTGCCCCTTGCAGGGTCAAGGGACAGCGTCCCTTGTGGGGTTTGGGGCAACGCCCCAACTGTTCCGCGGGCGACCAGCATCTCAAACGCACTCAACAAAGGCGCAGGCAGCGAAGCGTCCCTGCCAGTAACTTTGCGCGTCCGCAGACGCGCCCCCAAGCTGCTTTTCCCCAAGATTCCGTGAAGAACTATAATTGTGACGCTTATATGGAAATTTGTGCTGCCGCAGAGGGTTTCGCGTCTGCGGACGCGACGAGGGGGCACGAAAGCAGGCGAAGTCTGCGATCGCCCCCTCGACCCCTTCGGTGCACACTCCCATACTTGAATTGTATTGGAAGTTTTTTATTTGGCTGCTCTTTTACCCTCAAATGATGCAGAGGCGACGGGAGCAGCAGACAAAATCAAGATTGAAATAAGCAAAAAGCGGCGAGTTCCTCCGAAAATCAGGAGAGAACCCGCCGCTTCTAATTTACTGCGGCAGCGTAATGCTGTACACCTCTGTTCCGCTGGTTACGATGGCGTATCCGCCGGACGTGATGCCAATCAGCGAGGTCACGCTGCGCCCGTCCGGGAGCGACGCGGCGTATGCCACAAACCGCTGACTCTCCAGCGTGCTGGTGAACAGGTAGGTGGGGGAGAAGGCATAGATGCGGCGGCTGTCAATCGCCGCGCCGACGCAGGTGGTCGGCAGGGTGATGTGGTTGTCAACGCTGCCCGCCAGCACGCGAAGCTCCGTAATCGCCATTTCGCTGCTGGTTTGGTTCGTGGGGGCGAACAGCATCTGCGGCGTGCCGCGCGCGGACAGGCTGTGGTTCATCAGCCGCCAGCCGTAAATCAGCTGACTGCCGCTGGTGTCCTGCACGCCGCGGTAGTCGTACGTCGTCAGCTGCTGCGTGTCAAAAACATACAGCTTGCTGCCCGTGTAAAACACCTTATAGACGAGGTGGTCGCCCAAATTGACGTTGCCCGTGTTCATTTTGTTCACTTGGAAGGTGTGCAGGTACGTCGCCAGCGCGGGACTGTACACATCCGCGCTCAGCGTCCAGCAGTACTCTTCGCCCGTGCCGAAGAAGCCGCAGTCCAGCAGCATCTTGCCCTCGAACACGCCTTTTTCGCTGTCCAGCAGCTGACCGTTCAAATCCACCATCATCACTTCGGGGTTGATTTCGTCCCCCAAAACAATCACCGCGCGGGTGTTGCCAATCCGAGCAAACTGAATTTCGCTGGTCATCGGCTCGTTGTACGTCGGGCGGCCGTTTTCGTTGACGATGAACAGCTGCGTGCCCGACCACGCAATCAGGTACTTGTCCGACACGCTGAACGACGCGCCCGACCCGACCGGATACGACCAGAGCACCGTGCCCGTTGCGCCGACGCAGTGGATGGATTCGCCGTCGTAGTACACCACGCCGTCGCGGAAAACGGTCACATCCTGATGCGCAAAGCAGGGGAGCGAATATACGCCGATGGAGCGGCTGCGCGTGAAGTAGCGCACGAGGTTGACGGCGAGGACAATCAGCACGACGACCAGCACGACGATGGTGCAGTTGCGGAGCATCCGCAGGCGCTGCTTGCGCTTCTGGTCGGGGTCAGGAATGGCGGTGGATGGATTTCTGCCTTGCATGAGTTATCTCCTTCAGCCGATGCGGCTGCCAAATTCGCAGAGGAAAAACCGATTCTATTATAGCAGGATTTTCCCCGCGTTGCAACCGTTTGCTTAAAAAACGCCCGCCAATCATCCGATGGCAAGATTCACCTGCGCCCTGCGCGCCCATTCCGCTTCGCGCGGCGTGCTATGCCGCGGTTCAGCCACGTTAGCCGAAATGAAAATAGAAGAAAAACGGCTGGTTTTTCGCCAGATTTGGAGAAGATATACCGTGAACATCTTGACAAAATAGATACTTCTATTATAATAAGCATATAGGGATTTCCGAATTTCATCAGGAAGGAGAACAGGCACAATGGCGCACGAGAATAACAAAATCTGCCGCGTTTTCAAGGCACTGGCTGAACCGAAGCGCTACCGTATTGTGACGATGCTGGCGAATGGCAAAATGTCCGCGAGTGAAATTCTCAAGCACTTCAACGTCACGCAGCCGACGCTGTCGCATGATATGCGCTTGCTGATTGATGCGGAGCTGGTCAACAATCAGCGCATCGGCAAGTCCGTCATGTACGAGCTGAACCCAGAGATGCTGCAAAACATGATTGATGTTTTGACGGCTATCCAGCATCCCGAAACGGCTGATTCCGCGGACGAGGCGGAATGAAAACCAGCCCCAACGACCCTCCAGCGCCCCGAAAGCGCGGGAAGGCCGTTTTTTTAATTCATAACTATGAATGAGCAAATTCCAAAAAACATCCAAACTTTTCTTTGAGCATAGCG
>ERZ779889.3398-NODE-3398-length-11684-cov-19.591968_pt1 | contig 11684 bp, 9 predicted proteins | sample MGYA00511030_ERZ779889 | MGnify/ENA primary metagenome ERZ779889 (study PRJEB29588, sample SAMEA2160616) | human gut metagenome | biome: human gut; feature: human-associated habitat; material: faeces | place: Denmark | collected 2008/2010 ...
TCTGGACTCCGCAAGGGGAAATTTTCCCCTTGACCCCTTTCGCGCGATTGAGTTGGTCGCTCTTCCATACTTTACCCGCGTGTTAATCCGTCAGGCGTTCCTTCGTCTCGCGTCCCTCACGCAATAATTTTCTCATTCCTTCCCTATCCTCATCCCGCAGCGCGTCCCGATACTCCGTCACCCGCTGCACCAAGTCCTCCACCACCGGCAGAAGCGCCTCTCGATTATCAAAGAACAGCTCCGTCCACATATCCTCATTCAGCCTTGCCACGCGGGTCATATCCGCGAAGCTCCCTGCCGAGAACCCGCGGTGCTTATCCGCCAGTGGGCACTTCACATACGCGCTCGACACGACATGCGCCAGCTGCGACGTATACGCAATCATCTCGTCATGCGTCTTCGGCGTCGTGAACTGCACACGCAGGAAGCCCAGTTTCATGAAAAAGTCGCGGGCGCGCTGCAAAACCGCCGGGTCGTCGTCGCCGTGACCGCACAGAATCATCGACGCATGGTCGAACAGATCATCGCGGGCGTACTTGAAGCCGCTGTACTCGCGCCCCGCCATCGGGTGTCCGCCGATGAAATGCCACGCATACCGCTGTGATACGGGAAACAGTGCGTCGCAAATCACCTGCTTCACGCCGCCGCAGTCAATCACAAGGCTGTCGGGCTTAAAGTCCGCCGCATGCGTGGTCACATAGTCGATAATCCCCTGCGGGTACAGGCAGATCAGCACAACATCGCACTGCGGCAGCGTCTCCGCCGTCAGTTCGCCGTCAATCGCCTCCATCAGGAACGCGCGGCGCATCGTGTCCGCATTCTTGTCCGTGCCATAAACCGTGTAAGGTGTGTGGAGCTTGATGGTTTTCGCGAGTGACCCGCCAATCAGCCCCAAGCCGACAATACCTACATTCTGCATGAAAAAAATCCTCCGTTCTTCTGCACTCCCGTTTCAAGGAATGCGCTGCAACGGAGGATTTCGACGTATCATGCGTTTTTTCCTGCTGATTTACGCCTGAACCGTGGCTTTCTGCTGCTTTTTCTGCTTCTTCGCCGGCTGCTCGCAAACTTTCGGGACGTGGTATTCGCACTTTTCGTCAAAGCGGACGGATTCCGGCGGCTTCTCCAGTTCTTCCGGATGATTGAGCAGATACGACATCGTGCCGAAGAACGCCGCGTAGTGCGCGCCGGAGCAGACGCGCTCATCCGCCGTGATGCCGATGGGCAGGAAGCGCTTCATGCGCGCCTCGCCCTTCTCCACCACGGCAACCTTCTCCACGGTACCCATGCCGAAGAACAGCGTAACCGAACCAAAGTTGTAGATGTGGTGGTTGACGTGATGCAGGCCGATGGAAGCGTTGTTGGTGATATACATGCTGGTATGGAAGGGCAGTTCGTCCAGCAGTGCGCCGGGGCAGAGCCCGTAGCGATCAAGCAGGCGAACCAGCGCGACGATGCCCGTTGCCAGACCCGGCACGACCAGCACCGCTTTCGCCAGCTTATCCGCGAAATTCTTCTTGTCCTCGCCGCGGTTAGCGTTGATGACCTTTTCCATGCGGTCGCGCACGTCGTAGATAGTGTCGGTCAGGTCGTACTTCACCTTCACCGCCGTCTCGCCCATTTCGGCGTTCTGCGGGTTCTTGAGCATCGTGAAGGACACGGCGCACATGTTCCGCGCGAAGAACTGCTTATTGAGGATGAAGCGGTTGATTTCCGGGTGCTGGGACACAGTGCGGACGAACGCAGCGGTAATAATCTGCATGAACGTGATTTTTTCGCCCTTCGCCGCCTGCGCCGCAATGTAGCGCGTCAGCAGCTCATAGTCCACGCGGTGCTGCAGGAAAACCTGCGCGTCGCAGCGCATGGGCATCAGGTACGGCGTAATGCCGACGATGGGGTCAATGGACGACACGCGCCGTCCGTCGGGTCGAAATCCGAACATGGTACTTTCCTCTCTCTCTTGTCCTCGGCTGTCCATCGGAATGAATGAAAAATGAATGATTTCAGCCGCAATTTTATTGTATGGATTTTGGGCGATTTGTCAATAGGGCATCGGCGGATGATTTCGGATGTGCGCAAAAAGGCACTGCCGCGCTGCAGCAGTGCCCATTGCTTTGCCCTTTGACTGGGATTTTTACCAAGTCGCCTTCATGGCCTGTTCCACGCACTTCTGGTGATCTGCATCCACGCGGTCTGTACCGTGGGTCTTGCTGCCGTAGAAGTGCAGGCAGAACTGCCCATCGAAGTTGTTGTCCAGAATTGTGTTTGTGCCGTGGGGTTCGGAGTAAATCGACGCGGCATACACATGCCCGTTGTACTTCACCAGCACTGCGCGGCGGCGCCAGCTGAACGTGCCGCCGTTGATTTTCTTGAGAATCGCGGTATCTTCCGCCGTCAGCGGCTCGGCGTCCATATGGTTGCCGCCGCTCTGCCGGCGCGCGGAGAAGATCAGCCCCGTGCTGACGTCCTTAATCTGGAATACCGCGCCGTTCGGGATGACGTACTTGCCGCCATTGAACCAGTCCAGTCGCTCGGTGGTAATCTTGCCGCTGCTGGCGCTCGCCACGACGGATTCAATCTTCTTGAGCGTCGCGCTGCCCGCCACGCCATCCGCCGTCAGGTTATACTTCTTCTGGAACGCCTTGACTGCCGCAACCGTCGTATCGCCATAGCTGCCATCGACATAGGCGTTGTAGAAGCCGAGCTTTTTCAGCTTCGTCTGCAAATCCTTGACCGCGCTGCCGGTTGCGCCTTTGCGGAGCGAATCGTCGTCCTTGTCGCTGTCCGCGTTTTTGTACGCGCTGTCGAGCTTTTTGAGCGTTTCGCTGCCCGCTACGCCATCCGCCGTCAGGTTATACTTCTTCTGAAACGCCTTGACCGCCGCGTATGTGCCCGAACCAAACGTGCTGTCCACCGTGCCGTCGTAATAGCCCAGCTTCTTCAGCTTCGTCTGCAAGTCCTTGACGGCGCTGCCGCTGTCGCCCATGCGGAGCGAATCAACGTCCTTGTCGCTGTCCGCGTTCTTGTACGCGCTGTCCAGCTTTTTGAGCGTCTCTTTGCCTGCAATGCCATCCGCCGTCAGGTTATACTTCTTCTGGAACGCCTTGACCGCCGCGACGGTCGTGTCGCCATAATCGCCATCGACATAAGCATCATAATAGCCGAGTTTTTTCAGCTTTGTCTGCAAATCCTTGACGGCGCTGCCAGTGCTCCCCTTTTCCAGCCGCGTCGCGCTGCTGGAAGAACTGGAACTGCTGGCCGTCTTGGTCACGCTGACATACGTTTTATAGACATAGCCGGTGTATTTCCCGTAAGTCACTTTATACCAGCTGCCGCTTTTGCCGAGAACCTCCAGCTTCGTGCCTTTGGGCAGGGTTTGCAGAGCATCGCTGGTCGAGGATGCTTTTTCGCGCAGAATGAGTTTGCGCGCAGTGACCGTCGCCGTATCCGCCAAGGCGGAGGAACAGCCCAGCAGCATCAGCGCCACCGCGCCGGACAGAAGCCGCCGCAGACCGGAATTCATCATGGGGAAATCACTCCTTTCCGTACAGCCTGATTTTATTACAAAATTGTTTCATTGTCAAGAGGCTTTTTCCCTGTGAATTGTAAATTCTGCGGCGTTTTCGCGGATTTTCCCCTGTTTGATTCGGCAATTATCTGCCCGTTTTCAATATCTTTTTTTGTTTTCCCATGAACATGTTTCCGATATTTGATAAAATGTTACGTTTTTGTTGAGCGTACAGCGCCTTTTTGTGCCGATTTCCCTCTGCCGAACTGTCCGAGCGTCATTTTGCTGTTCGCCTTGATGAATCGGCGGAATTGTGATATAATGAAAATTGGTGCTTTGTCACCGTTGCGATTTTGATATACTTCCTTCATTATAAGAGGAGTTTTTTCATGGCAAATCAAGCAAATCACTATGATGCAGGCAATATTCAGGTGCTGGAAGGGCTGGAAGCGGTTCGGATGCGACCGGGCATGTATATCGGCACCACCTCGACGCGCGGTCTGCATCACCTGCTCTGGGAGATTGTGGATAACGCAATTGACGAGGCGTCGAACGGCTTTGCGGATGAGGTGCGCGTGACGCTGCACACGGACGGCTCCGCATCGGTGTACGACAACGGGCGCGGTATGCCCGTGGATGAGCACCCGACCATGCACGTCAGCGGCGCGGAGGTCATTTTCACCGTGCTGCACGCGGGCGGCAAGTTCAACAACGAGAATTACAGCTATTCCGGCGGTCTGCACGGCGTGGGCGCGTCGGTCGTCAACGCATTGAGCAAGTGGCTGACCGTGGACATCTACCGCGATTTCAGCCATTATGCCATGCGCTTCACAAGCCAGTTCGACGAGAAGAAAGGCAAGGTCATCGCGGGCAAGCCGGACGCACCCTTGGCAAAAGTCGGCAACACACGCAAGAAGGGAACACTCGTGCGTTTTCTTCCCGATGACGCGATTTTCGAGGACGTGCGCTTCAATTACGACACGGTGTTCCGCCGCTTGCAGGAATTGGCGTACCTGAACCGGGGCTTGAAAATTGTCTTTCTCGACGAGCGTGTGAGCGACCCTGCCCGCCGCGAAACGACCTTCCACTACGAGGGCGGCATCATCGACTATGTGCGGTATTTGAACGACGGCAAAACCGTCCTGCACGATCAGCCGATTTACCTCGAAGGGCAGAAGGATTCCGTCATCTGCCGCGTCGCCATTCAGTACACCGACGGCTATACCGAGAGCCTTTTTTCCTATGTCAACAACATCCCCACGGGTGAAGGCGGAACGCACGAAACGGGCTTCAAGGCGGCGTTCACGAAGATGTTCAACGACTACGCCCGCCGCAACGGCTTCCTGAAGGAAAAGGACAGCAACCTGACGGGCGAGGACTTCCGCGAAGGCTTGAGCTGCGTGCTGACGACGATGGTCAAAAATCCGCAGTTCGAGGGGCAGACGAAGGGGCGGCTGGGCAACAGCGAAGTGCGCCCCGCGGTGGAGGGCATCATCACCCAGCAGCTGACGGACTGGCTGGAGAACCTCAAGAATCAGGAGATTGCCCAGCAGATTGTGCAGAAGGCGATTCGCGCCGCGCAGGTGCGTGAAGCCGCGCGCAAGACCCGCGACAACGCCCGCAAAGCGAATCAGCTTGACGCCGCGCCGCTGGTCGGCAAACTCAGCGCCTGCCGCGGCAAAAAGGCGGAGGACAATGAGCTGTTCATCGTCGAGGGCGATTCCGCAGGCGGCAGCGCCAAGCAGGGGCGCGACAGCCGCTATCAGGCGATTCTCCCCCTGCGCGGCAAGCCCCTCAATGCCGAAAAGAAGCGGCTGGATCAGGTGCTGAGCAACGAGGAGTTCCGCTCGCTGATTACCGCGCTCGGCACGTCCATCGACGAGAATTTCAACCTCGCCAACCTCAAATACAACAAAGTCATCATCCTCTCCGATGCCGATCAGGACGGCGCGCACATTCGTGCCATTCTGCTCACTTTCTTCTTCCGTTACATGAAAGAGCTTGTCACCGGCGGTCACGTTTATATCGGAATGCCGCCGCTGTACAAGGTGCAAAAGGGCAGCAAAGTCCTCTATGCCTACGACGACAAGGAGCTGGCGAAGTGCATCAAGGAAGCGGGCAAAGGCTACACGCTTCAGCGCTACAAAGGCTTGGGCGAAATGAACCCCGAACAGCTCTGGGCGACGACGATGGATCCTTCCCAGCGCAAACTGATGCAGGTGACGATTGAGGACGCAGCGCTGGCTGACCGCCGCATTACCATCCTGATGGGCGACAAGGTCGAGCCGCGCCGCGACTACATCATCGAGAACGCCGACTTCAACAAGCCGGATAATTTCGAGCTGCCGGAAGGTCAGCGAGGGGAAGGAAAGTAAGTTATGGCAAAGAAAACAAGCGATAACCGCCCGATTCCCAAGGACGACCCGTCGCGCATCCTGCAAACGACCGTCGAGGACGTAATGCACCAGTCCATGATTCCCTATGCGGAGCATGTCATTCTGGAACGCGCCCTGCCGCGCGTCGAGGATGGCTTAAAGCCCGTGCAGCGCCGCATTCTCTATACCATGATGGAACTGGGCACGACGCCCGACAAGCCGCACCGCAAGTGTGCCCGCATCGTCGGCGACTGCCTGGGCAAATATCACCCGCACGGCGATTCCTCCGTGTACGACGCGCTCGTGCGCATGGCGCAGGACTTCTCCATGCGCGGGCCGATGGTCGATGGGCACGGCAATTTCGGCTCCATTGACGGCGACAGCGCTGCCGCCATGCGTTACACCGAGGCGCGCATGACGCCCCTCGCGCTGGAAATGCTGCGTGACATTGAGAAGGACACCGTGCCGTTCCGCCTGAACTTCGACGACACGCTCAAAGAGCCGGACATGCTGCCCGCGCGCTTCCCGAATCTGCTCGTCAACGGCGCGAGCGGCATCGCGGTAGGGCTTGCAACGAACATCCCCCCGCACAATCTGGGCGAAAGCATCCGCGCGGCGATTGCTGTGATGGAGAATCCGGACATTCCGCTGGATGAGCTGATGAAAATCATCCCCGGCCCGGACTTCCCCACCGGCGGCGTGCTGGTGAAAAACGAGGAAATCCGCAGAGGCTATGAGACCGGACGCTCGAAGCTGTCCCTGCGCGCGCGTGTGCATGTGGAGGACGGCGTGAACGGGCGCAAGCTGCTTGTCATCACGGAAATCCCCTACATGGTCAACAAAGCCGCAATGCTGGAGAAAATTTTGAAGCTGTCGGAAGAAAAGAAGGGGCAGCTGCAAAACATCTACGACATTCGCGACGAATCCGACCGCGAGGGAATGCGCGCCGTCATCGAGCTGAAGAAGGACGCCGACCCGGACAAGGTGCTGAAAGTGCTCTACAAGTATTCGGACTTGCAGGTCACCTTCGGCGTGAACATGGTCGCCATCGCCGAGGGCAAGCCCGTGCAGATGGGGCTGAAGACGATGCTGGGGCACTTCATCCGCCATCAAAAAAACGTCATCACCCGCCGCACGGAGTACGACCTGAAGCAGGCGAAAGCCCGCGCGCACATTTTGCAGGGTCTGATGATTGCGGTGGACAACCTCGACGAGGTCATCGCGCTGATTCGCTCCTCAAAGAACCCGAAAGAAGCGAAAGCCCGCCTGATGGAGCGCTTCGAGCTGTCCGACGCGCAGGCACAGGCAATCTTGGACATGCGCCTGCAGCGGCTGACGAATCTGGAAATCATCGCCCTGCGCAAGGAGTACGAGGACATCCTGAAGCTCATCGACCGCTTGGAGGGCATCCTGCACAGCGAGAAAAAGCTGCTGGCGGTCATCCGCAAGGAATTGCAGGAGATTGCCGAGGAATTCGCCGACGAGCGCCGCACGACCATCGAAAAAGCGGACGAATCCCCGCTGGAAGTTGAGGAAGAAGCCGCCGCGCCGGAAGAAGTCATCGTGGCGTTCACGGGCGCGGGGCAGTTGAAGCGCATGAATCCCGCGCTCTACAAGAAAACGCCGCTCCCGACCCGCGCGGAGGACGACAAGGAGTTCGCCGACTTCCTGTTCATGGCCAAAACAGACGAGACGCTGCTCATCTTCACCGACCACGGCAACTGCTATCCCCTGCCTGTTGCGTCGCTGAACGAAGTCAAGCCCAAGGATCGCGGTCAGCTGCTTTCGGGCGTGCTGGCTGGGCTGGAGGACGACGAGAAGGCGCTGTGGATGACGTGCATCCGCATGGCGGACGTCGGGCACCTGCCGGACATTCTCTTCATCACCCGGCAGGGCATGGTAAAACGCACCGCCGCCGCAGATTACGACGTGCGCAGCAAGAAATTCGCCGCCGTGAACGTGAAAGACGGCGATCGTCTGCTGACAATTCTCCCCGCCGCCAGTCGCGACGACCTGCTGTTGTTCACCCGCAGCGGTCTGTGCATCCGCTTCTCGCTCGACAGCGTGCCGGTGCAGGGGCGCGTCGCCGCCGGGGTGCGCTGTATGCAGGTGGAGGACGGCGACGAGGTCATCTGGTGCGGGCAGCTGCAAGACAGCGACCAAATCGTGCTGCTGACCGACCGCGGCTACGCCAAACGCCTGCTCTCCGTTGATTTTGAGAAGCAGAACCGCAACGGCAAGGGCGTGAAGTCGTTCTATTTCAACAAGAATGGCAGCAACGGCAAACAGCTTGCGGGCGTGGTGCGGTTGGAGAAGGACGATCACCTGATTCGCGTGCAGCAGGCGAAATCCCCCGCGACGCTGGTGGAGCGCGACGCGGTGCGCCTGCAAGGCAAGCAGGATCGCGGAACGCCGCTGGTTATCGCGGTGATGGACGACGTGGTGACGGGGGCGGAGCTGTTGGAATAACAGCACCCGCATGGCGCCGAAAAAAAGGGTCAAGGGGCAATGCCCCTTGCGGGGTTAAGGGGCGGCGCCCCTTATGGGGCTTGGGGCAACGCCCCAACTGTTGCTCCGTTAAACCTACTCAAAGAGGAAAAACAAGTCCGGCAACTTCGCCGCAGGCAGCGAAGCGTCCCTGCGCACAAACTAAAAAACTTCCAATAAAAATCAAGTAGCATCCGGAGGCGAACGCCGAAGGAGTCCAGAGGGCGATCGCAGACTTCGTCTGTTTTTATGCTCTCTGGAACTTGCGGAAGTTACCACGATGGAAATGAATTCAACTATGCCTATCCGCATAAGCATCCAACTGCTTCATAGTTGGCTTTTCCCCTTGCAACAAGCGCCAAAACGTGATATGATGAGGACGAATGACGGAGGTGAACGCGTATGAATTCGCGCAACTCTTTTTCCTCGCTGACCATTACGCAGCTGGTGATTCACCTCACCGGCGCCCTGCTGGAACTCTACGCCGATGACACGCAGGAAATCCAAGTCATGGCATCCGGCGACGACCACGATATGAAGGCGGTTTCGCTCGCCCAGAACGGCGATACGCTGACGCTGGAGCAGTCCGCCGCCGCACTCTCGCCCTTGCCGCTCAGCGCCCGCTGGCTGCAAGTGACCATCCGCATTCCGCGCGCGTGGAAGGGACGGGTCGAGATTCGCACGACGTCCGGCAGCGTGCATGTCCGCGGTTTGCAGGTCAGTGACCTGTCCGTGGAGTCTCTCTCCGGCTTCGTGATGCTCTCCGACTTGAGCAGCCTGAGCCTGAAGGTCAAGAACGGCAGCGGCGACATTGCCGGCAGCGACCTCTCCGGTCAGGATTGCAGCCTGTTCACGACGACGGGGATGCTCTGTCTGGAGCGCCTTGCGTTTCTGAACATCTCGCTATCCTCGGTCAGCCGGGGCGCAATGCTCTCCTTCGCGGAGATGTTCTCCACCTTCAAGGGCGGCTCGGTCGCAGGCGGCATCAGTCTGGAAATTCCCGGCGCGCAGTGTGACGCCATTCTTCGCTCGGTGTCCGGGCGGCTGCTGACGGACGGCGTATCCATCGTCGATGGCGCACCGTCTGTCCGCGTGACGACGGCTTCGGGCAACCTGACCATCCGGCGGATTTCCCCGGAGAAACTGACAGAAAACGAATAATTAGGAGGACGATTTTTATGGCACGACAGAACTTTGGCTTCGGCGGTGGCGCGAACATGCAGCAGCTCATGCGTCAGGCGCAGAAAATGCAGCAGGCGATGACGGACGCGCAGGAAAAGCTGGATGCGCAGGAGTACGAAGCGCAGTCCGGCGGCGGCGTGGTAAGCGTGAAGGTGAACGGCAAGCGCGAGCTGCTGTCCCTGACGATTGACCCCAAGGTCGTTGACCCCGACGACGTGGAAATGCTGCAGGACCTTGTGATGGCGGCGGTGAACGAAGCGCTGCGCAAGGGTGAAGCAAACCGCGAAGAGACGATGAACAAGATGGCGCCCGGCATGGGCGGCATGGGCGGTCTGTTCTGATGCCCGGACAAATCGAACCGATTGAGCGGATGGTGTCGGAGCTGTCTCGGCTACCCGGCATCGGTCACAAGACAGCGGCGCGGCTGGCGTACCATATCGTCGGGATGCCGCTGGAGGATGTTCACGCGCTGGCGGCGGCACTATGGCAGGGGCGCAAGGCGATTCGCTACTGCGACGTGTGCGGCAATTTTTCCTCCGCTGAAAAGTGCGCCGTGTGTGCGGATGAAAGCCGCCATAACGGGCAAATCTGCGTCGTGCGCGACCCGCGCGATGTGGCCGCCATGGAGCGGATGCACGATTACCACGGGCTGTACCACGTCCTGCACGGCACGCTGTCGCCGATGGACGGCATCGGGCCGGATGATATTCACATCAAGGAACTGATGACGCGCCTGCAGACCGAGCCGGTCAGCGAAGTGATTCTGGCGACGAACCCCGACATCGAGGGTGAAGCAACCGCAACCTACATTGCGCGTCTCATTAAGCCCATGGGCATCAAGTGCACCCGCATTGCCCACGGCGTCCCCGTCGGCAGCGACCTCGAATACGCCGACGAAGTAACGCTCTCAAAGGCGATGGAGGGACGAAGGGAGCTGTGAGGGGAACCACCAGAGGCTCTGCCTCTGGACTCCGCAAGGGACTTCGTCCCTTGACCCTTTCGCGCGATTGAGTTGAGCGCACTTTCATGCTACGCCCGCGTGTTTATACGCTGACCTTAAGCAGCTTTTTTCGGCAGAATGCTATTTCCCAGCATTCTGCCAGTTTTCTCATGAAACGAGGAATCTGCCGATGTTTCTTGCCGATACGCACTCCGATACCCTCTTCAGCCTTGGCGTTGGCAAACGCACCTTCGTCCAGACCGATATTACCCCTGACCGTCTGAGACAGGGCGGCGTCAGCCTCCAAACCCTCGCCCTGTGGAGCGGTCCGAAAGGTCCGAACGGCGACTATGAAGCCGTCGCCGACGCCGAATACGCCGCCATCCACCACTTCACCGACGCGGGCATCCGGCAGGTCGATGACCCGGAGGATGTCAAGCCCGGCGAAAACACCTTCATGCTCTCCTTCGAGGGCTGCGAGGTATTCCAGAAGAGCGACGAGATGGTGGCTTTCTGGCGGCAGCGCGGCATCCGCATCGGTGCGCTGGTGTGGAATCACCCGAACGCTTTCGCCACCCCTGCCGCCGTGGACGCGGAAACGCATATGACCCCCGAAGGCATCCGCATTGCCCGCGTGATGCAGCGTCAGGGCATCAGTGTGGACGTGTCGCACCTGAACGAAGCCGGATTCTGGGACTTGTTTGCCAAAGGTGAACGTCCGCCGATGGCGAGCCACAGCTGCTGCCGCGCCCTCTGCGACCACGTCCGCAACCTGACCGACGACCAGATTCGCGCCATGATTCAGTACGGCGGCTACATCGGCGTGAATTTCTACCCGCGTTTTCTGTCTGCGGACTGCAAAGCGGACAGTGTGACGATTGCCCAGCACATCGACCATATCTGCCAGCTTGGCGGCTCGGATATTGTTGGATTCGGCAGCGATTTCGACGGCATTGAGGTGTCGCCTGACGACGTGCGGAATCCGGCGGAGCTGCCGAATCTGCTGACGGCGCTGCGCAATTACGGCTACAACGACGAATCAATCGAGAGAATTTGCGGCGGGAATTTGAAGGCGTACTTTGCACGTTTGAAGTAACTGAAAAAACCGTCACGGAAGCGCACTCAAGCCGGGCAGCCAAAAAGGGTCAAGGGACAATGTCCCTTGCAGGGTGCAGGGACAGCGTCCCTGCTG
>ERZ779889.3410-NODE-3410-length-11654-cov-3.642211_pt1 | contig 11654 bp, 11 predicted proteins | sample MGYA00511030_ERZ779889 | MGnify/ENA primary metagenome ERZ779889 (study PRJEB29588, sample SAMEA2160616) | human gut metagenome | biome: human gut; feature: human-associated habitat; material: faeces | place: Denmark | collected 2008/2010 ...
GCACCTCCTCCATCCGCTGCATCAGCAGCGTCCAGCGCATCAGGTGGTCATAATCAGGATATCAGTGAGTTCGACAGCGAAGCACAAAAGAAAATCAAAGGTTTTAGGAATAAACTGGTTACTTCACATACACGCAACAAAAATAATCTGCACTGATGGTGCGCCGTGTGCGGTGAAAGTCGCAAGCAGGGTGTGAGGCGGGGGAAAATCCATCCTGACTGGTCCAGTAACACCGGGATAAAAGCGGTGGATTACCTATCGCTATGAAATTACTGGTGCTTGGCTGGGACAGCCACTGGGGCAACTTCGGCAGGTCGCAGCCGCAGGCAGTTTCACCACTGGCACCTATCGCCCCTACGGCTTGGATTGCAGTGGATGTGCGACACGTTCCTAACTGAAAAGGTTAGGCGTGAAACAAAAAAATCAGGATTGAAAGGAGCCAGATAAAGTTTCATAGAACTGATATTCCAAGAAGTGGAATGACGGGGTAACGCCCTGAAACGCTCCCCTAAGCTCGCGGTATGCGGAGAGGTGCGCAAACGCCAAACCGTGTAAAGCCCGCTAAAGACGGCTGAGAGCTACCCTAACGCTGGGAGTTTCCCAGAGCGAGGAAAGTGCGCCAGAGGTGGCGTGTGTAGGTTATAGGCCGGGGGTCTATAAAGCGTCCATGGTGAGAATGCAGGTTCGTGACCTGCCGACGAATGTCCGAGTGTACGGGTCTAAATGCAGACATGGTAGAAATGCCATGACCGCCAAGCGCGGGGTACGTGGGGTGGAGTAAGGTTAGTCTGGGATAAAACACCCTGCCGTGTTACAGGCACGGCCAAGCGTACAGGCTTAAAGGACACACCTAAAGACGCCATGAAAAAGATAGGAATATCGGAACGTGGAAAGGTTAGAACATGGAGCATTTGCGTGCAATGAAGTGTTGGCGAGGGAAAGCCGCAAGGTATAACCCGCCTTTATCTAACCGAGAGCGATGTCATAGTACCGATGAAACCGTGATAATAAGCGGTGGAGGGATAGGCATTAGTCGTAGATTGAAAGAACAAATCAGAATGAAAAATGCAAAGGTTCGAGTATGACTAAGAAAGGCCACTTCTCGGGAAAGAGGAGGATGCCGACTTTGCCAACCGCAACGAAAGAACAGAAAGTGCAGAAAATCCGAAACGCTGAGTATTATGATTTTCAGGGTGTACAGGACACTTTATACACACAGAGCAAAGAAAACAAAGTGTTCAGAAAATTGATGACAATTATTCTCTCAGAAGAAAATATCATGCTGGCCTATCGCAATATCAAGAAAAATACAGGAAGTCATACACCCGGCGTGGATGGAAAAACAATCAAAGACCTGTCCAAGTGGCAGGAAGATAGCCTGATAACCTATATACGCACCAGATTAAAACACTATATTCCCCAACCGGTAAGACGTGTGGAAATTCCAAAAGCAAACGGTAAAACAAGACCGCTGGGTATTCCGACCATCATGGACAGATTGATACAGCAATGCGTCCTCCAAGTAATGGAGCCAATTTGTGAGGCGAAATTCCATGAACGGAATAACGGTTTTCGCCCATGTAGAAGTGCAGAACACGCCATCGCACAAGTTTACAAATTCGTACAGCGCAGTGGACTGCACTTTGTGGTGGACATTGATATTAAAGGGTTCTTTGATAATGTCCAGCATGGGAAACTGCTGAAACAGCTTTGGCAGATGGGTATTCGGGATAAAACCTTGCTCTCCATCTTGTCAGCTATGCTAAAGGCAGAAGTCGCAGAAATCGGCTTCCCAGAACGGGGAACGCCGCAAGGCGGCATCATCTCGCCGTTGCTGGCAAATGTGGTACTGAATGAATTGGATTGGTGGATTTCCAGTCAATGGGAAACTATACCCACACACCATCAATATGCGGTTACCATTGCGCCAAACGGAACAGCGAGTAGAGGAAAGACTTATCGCGCATTGCAAAGCACGCAGTTAAAAGAATGTTGGATTGTCCGATATGCGGATGACTTCAAAATTCTTTGCCGCAAGCGCAGTGATGCGGTAAAGCTATTTGCCGCCACACAGCAATGGCTGAAAGCGCGTCTCGGATTAGACATTAGTCCTGAAAAGTCGGGGATAGTGAACTTGAAAAAGCATTACACTGAATTTCTGGGCATCAAAATCAGAGTGCGTCAAAAAGGGAAAAAAGCCAACGGGTCACCAGGGTACACAGTTTACTCTGGGATGACAGATAAGGCATATCAGGCAATGAAATCAAAGGTTCAGCAGCATACCAGAGCAATGGCACACCCGGCAGATACAAATGATGGGAGCCGTGCCGTAGATGCCTATAACGCCTATGTGCTGGGCATCCACAATTACTATCGTATCGCAACAAATATAACTCTGGATATGCGTAAAATAGCCTTTCTGGTCAAACACGAACTAAATGCACGCCTGCGAAGATATACGCAAAAATCGGGGGATAAACTCCCCAGTTATATTGCTGAACGGTATGGAAACAGCAAAATGCTTCGGTATGTATATGGACGGGCATTGATACCGATAGGGTATCTTAAACACAAAGCCCCCATGTTCAAGCCGAAGAAAGTCAATCGTTACACCCCAGAAGGGCGAGCCGAAATCCATAAAAGCCTCTCATGCGTCAACATTTCAATCCTAAGAGAAATGATGAGAAACCCCATCATGGATAGGAGTGTTGAGTACAATGACAATCGCCTATCGCTCTACTGCGGGCAAATGGGACGCTGCTATGTGACTAAACAGCCGCTGGAATTGGGGCATATGCACTGTCATCACCGCATACCAAGGCACTTCGGCGGAGATGACAAATACGGAAATCTGGTGTTAGTAACAGATGAAGTCCACCGCTTGCTTCATGCAACACAGCCAGATACGATTGCACATTATATGCTGAAACTGAAACCTGACAGCAAACAACTGAGAACACTAGATAGACTTCGCAGATGGCTGCAACTGCCCGAATTTCAATCCTATACATCTTATTAAAAAGAGCGGTTGTAATTTTCATTGGTGATTTTCATTTCAACTTACGATGGAACGCCGTGTGAGCTGAAAGGTTCACGCACGGTGTGGAGCGGGGGAAAACCTGGAGATAGTATCAAAGGGTTACCTATCGCTATTTGTCGATTGGGTGTTTTACAACCAGTCTGGCGGCAGTTATGTTATCGGTCATGGTGGTGGAGCAACCATGCAGCACGAATACTGCACTGCCATCGCTTGGAGCGATGCCCAGCCGGGAGACCTTGTGTTCTATCCGGGAGACAGCCATGTCGGCATTGTCTGTGGATTTGACGGAAACGGCAATGTGCTCATCATCCACTGCGCCAGCGGCTACAACAATGTAGTCATTACCGGCAAGAGCGGATTTACCTCTATTGCAAGGCCGACGTACTATCAAGAGTTACTGAAAAGCGAACCCTCCAGTTCAACTGGAGGGCCATATAGAGGATATTACGGATAAGATATTCTAAGGGTACTCAAAAAGTATGCTGGCAGCATTTCATTCTCGGACTGACTTTCAAGTTATGATAGGAATTTTTCCTGTTTGTGAACGGAGTTATAAAATCTCTATGTTGATTTTGCCAGATATCTTATCCTCATTCAGCCACTTTCTTTTACTCACAATGTGCTAACGAAATGACGCTGTTCATACGAGGAGAATATCGTTCTCGCAGCACTTCCTTAACCTGCACTGGTCAGTTAATCCTATAGGACACATTTTAAATATTAACCGTGTTTTTTGCGGTTTTATTCTATTCCAAAAATGTGCTTATATGCGGGGTTATAGGTTGTTGTCATCCTGATTTCTATATTCCGATGGTGTCATGTTCATGTTTTGCCGGAAGCAACGAGAGAAGTAGTTATTATCTTCAAATCCCACCTGTTGAGCGATTTCTGAGATACTGAGGTCTGAAAAACGCAATAAATAGCTAGCATGCTTTAAACGGACGGACATCAAATACTGCATGGGGGAGCAATGAAACTCTTTTGTAAACAATTCTCGTGCTTTTCGCTCGCTAATCATAGCGGAGCGGGCGATATCAGACATACAGATGGGGTGACTGTAGTTCTGCCGGATAAAAGAGGTAATGCGGCTTAGTTCGTTTTCTTTTGGCACATAAAGAGGCGTAGAACCGTAAAGTCGTGAAAACATAGTGACGAGAATCATAAAGCAGGCTTGCACCAAAACTTCGTTTCCTGGTTCTCGAGTTTTTACTTCTGCTAAAATAGTATGTACAAGCTGAATTATTTGTTCATGATCCTGATAATTCAATGTGAGGATGTGGCCAAAGGAACCGCCTTCAGCATTAGCGGGGAGCATAAAAAGTGACTGAAATCCTATTTGTTTTTTCAGAGAACCGGAAAATCGCAATAAGTCCTCTGTTCTGAACAGAATGTTCACTAACTCTAGTCCCTGTGTATTCTTCAAGTAATGGGGAATGTAGCTGCCTGCCAATAACATAGGCGTTGCCAGAGTGAATACGCTGACTGACACCATTGACAGATAACTCGCCCTGTCCATGAAGAATCACGGTCATTTGCTGAAAATCATGGATATGGGGAAAATCGGATTGAACTACTTTTGTTTGCTCCACGCAGAAGGGAACACAAGGGAAGTCGATATTTTGTTTATCTTTTTGCGGTATTAAGGTATATAGTTCCATAAGCTCCCACCTCTCTAAAAAGTATAGCATAAAATAACATAAATGCAAGAAAAGAACAAAAGCCTTTGGGCGATTATAACATGTCAAAACACTACACAGTCCGTATTGTGCTACATGCTCACCAAAAAATGCTGTTTTTTTACAGAAATGTACGCTGATTTATCCTGTTTCTTCATGGCGTTTTTATAATGTGCCAGCTACAATAAAGCTATAGCAAAGATCCGTGGTGAAAAAATAAACTACAAAAAGAAGAGGAGTATGAAAAATGAGTGTGCTTCCCGAAATCAAGAGCCCCCTGAAGGAGAAAATTGTTGTAAAGCCCATCCTCTGGACCATGTATCACATCCATGCCTATCAGGGCCCCTGCCGTTACGGCCAGGGTTACGCACTGACCACTGAGTGCGATATGGAAGTTGCTAAGAAGGAATATGACCGCTTTGTTGAGCGTATTCAGGAAGCTGTCGATCCTGCCAAGACCGAAGTTCTGGAAGCTTCCCTGTTACACTGGAACGAGGACTTCGTGATTCACGAGAACGTTTGGGAAGAAGCCCTGGCTGATGATGAGAAGGTCGATATCTATCTGGTCTGCGGACTGCGCATTTCCGGTTATTTTACCGTGGAACTGGCCAGCCGCACCAAGAAAGCTATTGCATTTGTACCCCATGAAACTTCTTTCTCTCCCTGCGATGACGTGGACATGAGCGCCCACGTGTTGGCGTTGGGTCGGGACGATGTGTATCCCTGCCGTTACATGGATGACTTCGTGAAGGCTGTTGACGTTCTGCGGGTCAAGAAAATCCTCAAGAATCTGAAAATTTTCTTCCCCCTGAAGAATTCGCCTCTGACTTTTGGCTGCCAGAGTTCTTATCTGACACTGGAGGGTGTCTCCGAAAAATTCGGTACCCGCTTCTCTCATATCAACGCTGAGCAGATTTTTGATGTTATCGATAATCTGACGGAAGAAGAAAAAGCCGAGGCTGCCCGTATGGCTGATGAATTGATCTCGTCTGCCAAGGGCGTCCATATGCCTGCCGAATTCGTGAAGAATGACATGGAGTTCTATGTTGCCGTTCGCAAACAGATGGCCCACCATGACTGTAACGCCTTCACCATTCCCTGCTTTGAGGTTTGCGCTACTCGTCAGCTGGCCAAGCGGCAGTTTACTTTCTGCTTGGCTAAGTCCATTCTCACAGAGGAAGGTATCCCTGCTGCCTGCGCTGGCGATGTCGGCTCTGTTATCTCCAAGGCCATCCTGATGGCTGTCTCCAACGCCGCTCCCTACATGGGCAACACCCTGGTCTGGAACCCCGAGGAGAACGAGGTTCGCACCCTGCACGACGTGCCCACCCGCTACATGAAGGGCTATGACAAGCCCGCCCTGCCTGTGGAGTTGGTCTCTTTCGCCATGGACGGCTGGGGTACCACTCTGCGCTATGACTTCTCTCAGGACATCGGCGATACTATTACTGCCATCAACCTCAGCCCCGACATGAAGAAGATCATGATCGTTAAGGGCGAGATCACCGGTTGCGACAACTATCTGGTCCCCGAGTGCAAACTGGCCGTCCGCTACAAGGTGGCTGATACCCAGCACTTCCATGACTGCCAGAAGTATGTTGGTCATCACTTCTCCTTGGTTTATGGTGATTATGGTGATCAGGTTGCTGCTGCTGCCGAGGCTTTGGGGCTGGAAGTCATGCGAGCGTAAAAGTGGATAAGCGCAGCTTTCTGACAAACTGGAGCGGGCCTGTCATTATTGGCAGGCCCTGCTTCTCCAATCATGAAGGAGGAATCTCATGATTTATTTTGACAATAGTGCTACCACGCGGGTCGATTCCGACATTGCTCTTGTTGCTGCGGAAGCCATGACAAAAAATTTCGGAAATCCTTCCTCCCTTCACTATGTAGGTGTTCAGGCATACCAGGCATTGAATGTCGCCCGAAACCAGATTGCTAAAATGTGGGGGGCAAAGACTAACTGTATTGTGTTTACCTCTGGCGGCACGGAAAGCAACAATTTAGCTATTCAGGGTGGCGCGGCAGCAAATCTGTCTACAGGAAAACACGTTGTCACCACCGCTATTGAGCACAGCAGTGTATTGGGAGCGTGCGGCGTCTTAGAGAAACAGGGCTACCAAGTGACCTATGTCCGGCCAGATCCTGTAACGGGGTGCATTCGGGCGGAGGACTTTGTCAACGCGGTGAATCAGGAAACGGCGCTAGTGTCCTGCATGGAGGTCAACAGCGAGACTGGCGAACTGTTACCCATCAAGGAGATTATCCAAGGGGTTCGCCGAAAGAATCCTAACACCCGAATTCATGTAGACTGTGTGCAGGGGTTCGGCAAAATCCCCTTCAAGGTTTATGAATATGATGCAGACTTTCTCTCTGCCAGTTCTCACAAGATCCATGGGCCCAAGGGTATCGGTGCGCTCTACATCAAGGATGGCGTAATGGTACGCCCATTTCTCTATGGCGGTAAGCAGGAACGAGGGATTAAGCCTGGTACGGAAAACGTTCCCTTGGCTTGTGCCTTTGGGTATGCCGCTGACAAGCTGCTTCCGTGCATTCGAGAGAATTTCCAGTATGTTCAGAGTCTACAGGACTATTTGATTCACAAACTTCAAGAGATTCCGCAGGTGCGTCTGACCATGACGAACAACATCAGCCCTTATATCCTGAACTTCTCCATTCCTGGAATCCCATCTCAAGAAACAGTGTCCCATTTTAGCATGGAGAACATCTATATCGCCGCAGGCTCTGCCTGTTCCAAAGGCGAACCTAGCCATGTGATTGCCGCCATGGGGCTGCCAGAGGAAGTGGTTTTTAGCGTTATCCGTGTTAGCTTTTGCCGCTATAATACCACGGAGGAAATCGATCAGTTTATAGCAACCCTGAAACAGTGGGTTGAAACAAATCGTTCTCGGTGTATTTTTGCTTAACACCCATTGCACGTTTAAATGCAAAACTTTGCCAAGATATTTCTGCTAAACACTTTTGCAAGTTCAACAGGCTAATCCCTTTTTCAAGACGTGAAACTCGTCCAGCGTTTAACACTCTAGTTGTGACTTTTGGCCTGCGATGTTTCACTATTTGGCATCTTGACTTCCCTATATCATAATTTCCATAATCATAACAGAATTTTCCTGCGGTACCGCGCTGCGTCCAAATCTGTCCGATGTATTTCCATGCTTTTCGGTATATGGGGGAGGAGTTTTCGTGGTTCGGGAGGAGAGTAAGCGGCATCACCGGATCTTCAGTGGGGAGAATGTGTTCGCCCTGCTGGCGGGTCAGCCTAACATTGCCTACATCAGCTATCCAGACTGGATGGACGGCCATTCTACCCTGATGCACTGTCGCGAGGATCTGGAGGAAATCTTGCTGATCCCACGGAGACATGGCTACTACACCGCCGCTCTCGGAGGTTGTGGGCTTTGAGGATACCAGCTACTTCTTGCATTTTCCAAGTATACCGGCTTTACACCTACAGATACCGCAAATATCGCATCCAATAGCAGAAAAGTCCTATATTCAGCGTGGCTGTGGGGAGGCAAACCGCCTCCCCACAGCTTTTCCTCTTTTCGTTTCACTGCGGGCCTTTTATACTGCGGTCAGTACCCTCAAAACCAATGACAAATGGAGGTTGCTATGAAAAATCGCAAGCTTGGCATACCACTTACGGCACTGCTGCTGACCGACTGCGAAGTCGTGAATCCCGCACCCACTGACGGGGCGCAGAAACGCTCCCTGATGCTCCTGCTTTCGCAGAAAGACGATTTCATGACCACGCTCCGGGATCGGGCCCGGGTCGCGATGACGGGGTTGCTAGCGGTCGGAACGGCCTATAACTGCGTCATCTGTAACAATGACGCCATGGCGCTGGGCGTGATCGACGCGTTGAGATATGCCGGGAAGGATTCCTCCGAGGTTCCCGTTGCCGGCGCTGACTGCACAGATGAGGGAGAGTGGGCCTTCCACACCGGGAATCTGTATGTGACGGTGAAGCAGGATGCCGTCGTTCAGGCAGAAACGGCGGTTGCGGCGGCACTCAACCTGTCCTCTGGACAGCCTTTGACATCGGGATAGATTTCCCACTGGAGATCGATAGCCAGACGGCACGATATTCCTTTTGCATCATAGCCAGCACTGTCATAGTAGACTAATGCAGAATCCTATGAGATCGATAAGTTGGCGAGGACTTTTTTGCCTGTGCCGTGGCTTTGTGCTCTCTAGTGTTGGAGCTTCCTTGTATATTTATTGTGGCCTGGGGCTGACACCTTTAATGCACTGAATCAAGGACTCGCCCTCACGCTTGACATTCAAGGTGGAACAGATTCATGCCTGACACGAGGCGTATTGTTGGCGCTAATGTTTCCTTTCAACAAAATATACCGCGGCACCGACATCTTGTTGGGATCTTTCCTGGTTAGGGGCATTAGGCTACAAAGAGTGCTTCCACTTGGGGCTTTGCGTTGAAATTTCTGCAAAAGCATATTTACAGTGCGATTGCTTTTGCGGTATTATAAAAGATAAATAGATGATAATTATTGTGGCAGAAAACAAAGGTGTTTTGCAGGCGAATAGAGGGGTGGAACAATGGTTGACGCAAATGTTCTTATTAAATTACTGGAGTCATCCTATGACGGAATATGGATTACAGATCATGTTGGCAAGATTCTATTTGCAAATTCCGCTAATGCTAAGTTGCTGGGCGTGCCGCGTTCAGAGCTGGAAAACAAGACTACGCAAGAACTCCAAGACGAAGGGGTATTTCAGACCTCTGCTATTTTGGAAGCTTTGCAAACTCGGCAACAGGTCTCTAGAGTGTGTAATAACCCTCGGACTTGCTTGACAGTGCTGGCTACGGCAACGCCGGTATTTAATGAAGCGGGAGATATTCAATATATTTTCAATAATGTTCGAGACATCACGGCACTGAATGAAATGCGTGAAAGCTTGCAGGACAAGGATGAAATTATCCGCCAACAGAATAGTCAGTTGGAAACCATGAAACTGCGACTGGGTGTTGGAACTATTGTTGCCAACAGCAAAGCATTTACTCAAGTGGTAGAATTGGCTCGGCGAGCTGCTACATTCGACGGTGCTACGGTATTGATTTTGGGAGAGTCTGGCACTGGTAAGGAGGTTATCTCTGAGTTAATTGTTAATACCAGTCCTCGGAAAGATAAGCCGTATCTGCAGATAAACTGCGGGGCGATTCCGGAAAATCTGATCGAATCAGAGTTGTTTGGCTATGAAAAGGGGGCCTTCACTGGTGCGGACGCAAAGGGGCGAAAGGGTCTCTTTGAAGCGGCTAACGGAGGTACAGTATTTCTGGATGAGATTGGCGATTTGCCATTGCACATGCAGGTAAAGTTATTACGGGTTTTGCAGCAAAGACGAATCGTCCGGGTAGGCGGTACAGAGACTGTGAATCTGGATGTGCGAATCATTGCTGCTACCAACAAAGATCTAAAACAAATGGTCAACGAGGGACGGTTTCGAGAAGATCTTTATTACAGGCTTAATGTGGTGCCCATCGAGATTCCGCCTCTGAGAGACCGAAAAGAGGATATTTTGCCTCTGGTTAATCATTTTTTGACCGTGGCAAATCGAAAGTACCATACGAATAAATCCATTTATTCAGATACAATAGATGTGTTGGAAAGCTACAGCTGGCCAGGAAATGTCCGGGAACTGGAAAACTTAATGGAAAACTTAGTGATTACGACACCGGGTGACATCATTCGAAGAGAGAACCTATCGGAACGGCTCAAATTTTCAACGGAGAACCGTGGTTTTACTGAGGACACTGAGGTGATCACTTTAAAAGAAACGGTGGAGCGGGCAGAGTATATGGCAATTCAGAAAGCAATCCGACAGTGCGGTTCTATCCGAAAGGCTGCTGTTGCTTTGGGTGTAGATCCGTCTACTATTGTTCGGAAACAGCAAAACTACCAAAAGTAGGAAAAGAATATCAAAGAAGGCGAAAAGGAGAAAATTCTTTTTCGCCTTCTTATATACAGTGTGTGATTTTGCATACACTGTACGCATGGGCGCACATTTACAACTGTCGATAGTACTTTAAAAAAACTAATTTTTTCGTTTGAATGAAAATGTATTGGTGTGTTTCAACAAAAGATGCTGTGATGTTTTAAACTTTCGTAGAAATTCAGGCATTGAAAAGGTAAATCTGCAAAATGGCACGATACTTGCTATAAATTAAAGTAACTGAAAGGGGCGAGTATAGAGACCATGCGAGAAAACTTGTTGAAAAAGAAAATCAAAAACGGTGAGAGTGCCATTGGCACCTTTGTCAAGCTGACGGATGCCGCTGTGCCGGAGTTGCTGGCTCTGGCAGGGGTTGACTTCTTTGTGCTGGATACCGAGCATGTGGCAGTGGATCGTGAGCAGTTGACCAACATCGTCCGGGCGGCGGATGCGGCAGGGATTACTCCCATTGTCCGCGTCAGAGAAAATAACCAAGTAGAGATCCTGCAAAACTTGGATCTGGGTTATGCCGGCGTACAGGTGCCGAATGTGGATACCCCTGCAGCTACCCGTGACTTGGTATCCTATGTGAAGTACACACCTTATGGCGTGCGAGGCCTTTCTCCCAGCGTGCGGGCCTGTGGTTACGGTACCTGCGGCGTGCAGGACTACATTGATACAGCCAATGCCAATACCATGGTAATCTCACATTGTGAGACCAAAGCCTGCGTGGAGAATATTGATGAGGTACTGAAGGTGGATGGTGTGGATGTGATCTTCATCGGCCCAATGGACCTGTCTCAGTCCTACGGCGTTCCCGGCAAGCCCGACGACCCAGAGGTGCAGGCGGCCATTGAAATGGTGACCAAGAAGACCCTGGCTGCCGGCAAGGCGGTTTCCAGAATAAACTCCTCCCTGCGCTGGGCAAACCAAGGTCCTGTTAGCCCCTGGTAGGCGCCCCATTG
>ERZ779889.3411-NODE-3411-length-11654-cov-2.669972_pt1 | contig 11654 bp, 15 predicted proteins | sample MGYA00511030_ERZ779889 | MGnify/ENA primary metagenome ERZ779889 (study PRJEB29588, sample SAMEA2160616) | human gut metagenome | biome: human gut; feature: human-associated habitat; material: faeces | place: Denmark | collected 2008/2010 ...
GCGCTGGCTGCCGCGTAGAATGGCTTCTGCCGTCTGCCGAAGCTGCTCCAATGCGTAAAAGGAACATTTTGACTCCTTCTGCAATTCCCGTTCCATCCTGTGACCTCACGCCGCGGGCTGGATGCTCTCAGCCGCAAAGTCAAAGACCGGTGCGTTTTCCTCCGGCGTGCCGGGGAGAATGCGCAGTGTGTAGCCTTTGTCCCGCAGCAGCTTGAACGTACTAACCATGCGCTGAAGCTCAAAGTCGTCCGCATCATTTGCCTCGTTCTCGCAGGCGGCTTTTTCCGCCGCCTGCTGTGCAAGCACCTCCTGCACAATTTTTGCGATGTTTGCTTTTGTTTCAGCATCTTCCGGTGTGTCAGACGGTTCTTCCGCCGACGTTTCCGTGCGCGGCTTCTCAAACCTGCCCTGCGGCCGGCTTGCCGTTAGGCGCAGCCAGAAGGTCCGCAGCATGGAAAGAAGCAGCGTCAGGAGCATCCCACGCAGCTTCGGCATCAGATGTACGATCTCATCCACGTCCGCTTCGCCGATCTCACTGACCGCCACGGTCAGGCTGGGAGCCTTGACATAGTTGGCGGAGAAGAAACGGGAAACGGCGGCGCTTTCCGAGATCATGGCCTCGCCACAGCTGACGCGCTGCGCCAGCAGTCTCCGGCAGATGACCGTGCCGCATTCCAGTTCGGTCACATCCACGATATCAGCGGAAACCTCACCGGCGGTAATAAAACCTCGGCCGGAAATATGCTTCGCTTTCAGACCGTTCGTGACGTGCAGATGCCCGTGGACGATCACGTCGTCCGTGACGAGCGTTTCATAGTTGTAGGTCGCACCAGCGGGAATATAGACTGTTTTCATGCTCAAAAATCCTTTCTTTTTACGCTGCTTTCTGTTCTTCCTTGAGCCGTACCGGGAGGACGATGGCGGAGCTGTTGCCTGCAATGAGCAAGATCGCGCCCAGTGGGCTGGTCAGCCGCATTGTCACCAGTTCCTGCTTTTCAAACTGCGTGAGCGCATCCAGCATGAATCTTGCGTCAAAGCCAAAGATGATGCTGCTTTCTGCGCTGATGGAAACCGCCGCTTTATAGAGGCAGTCCTTCGCACGCAAGTTCAGCAATCCATTCTCAAACCGGACATAAGGCTTGTCTGCCTTTCCGACGCAGGCCAGCAGATATTTCAGGGCCTGCACAAAGTCTTTCCGATGGAAGCAGAATTCCTCATTCCACTTCTGCGGAACAACGCTTTCATAGGTCATGGGCGTGACATTCTGGATACGTTTTGCAAGCAGCCGAACGTGTTCATTCTGGAACAGAACCCAGTTATCTGCCACGCTGATCTGCATATCCGCGTCACCAAACGCTTTGAGCTGCTCCAGTGCCGGAACACCGACAAGAAACGGCTTTTCAACGTCCAGCCCACCGTCATCACAGCAGGCCGCGCGATGACCTTCCACCGCCCAGATGTGCTTGTTCTGAAACAGAACACCCTGATATTCCGGTCTGGTATTGCGCAGATCTACGGCATACTTTACCTGCTTGACGCATTTGAGAATGATTGCCGCGTTTGCCGTATAGCTTTGCTTGGCTTCAAACTCCGGCCATGTGGGGCATTCCTCAGCTTCATAAACCTGGAACTTGCCGCCCTTGCTGCCGGAGCGCATGGTCAAAAACGATTCGTCTCCACGCTGCTGCAATTCCAGCTCCAGTGCGCCGTCATAATGGCGGCACACCTTCTGGACACCGGCACTGTTCCAAAACACGAACGCAAAGTCGTCGCCGCTTGCGGGGATTGTCACGGACAGCCATGTACCAAAGTCCGTTGCAGAGAGCGTACAGTGATCCGCTGTAAACTCCACCTTGATTTCCTGCAGGACTTTGACCGGACTTTTTGCCGGAATGTCCATCAATGCTGTCATCGCTTTATAAAAGGCTGCTGCGTCTACGGAACTTCTCATGCTGCTTTCCTCCTTGTTTTCTGTAAGGTGGCACGCATATTGACAGAACCCGTTGCAAACGTGATCTGCCGCACACGCGTTTCTCCGACGGTCAGGATGTTGTAGATCATGTCCACGACGGCGGTGGCCGCTGTGATGTTGGCGGCGATGCTCTGCGGCGCGGAAACAGACGCCTCGGCGCAGCTCAGCTCCGTCGGGAATTTGTCTGTATCCTGCAAAACCTCCGGAAATGCCGCTCCGACGGGACGATAGAACGTGCGCCCGCCGCTGCGGATGCCGCAGACGATCTGCCCGGTGTGCATCCCGTTGCCGCTGTCGATGTAGATGAGATCATCCAGCTTGTAAAAGACTTCGTGGCAGAGCTTTCGGCTCTTGTTGTTGTCCACCGCGCCGATGAGGATCACCAGCTCTTTGACGGTTGGAGAATGCCAGTACGGCCCGGTCGGGAACGTCCGCGCTTGCAGCATGGAAAAAAGCCGCTCGCCGGACTCGATAAACTCCGGCACATACTCCGTTTCCATCCCGAACACGGAGGAATACCGCTCCGCCAGCACCTTTGCCTTGTTTTCCCCAAGGTCAGCCGGTGTGAAGTTCTGGCGAACGAGATTCTTTTCCTCCACGATATCTCCGTCACAGATGATAAAGCGGACGGGCCGGTCCAGCGCGTACAAAAGCCGGTACAGATGCGGCGCGATATGCCCACCAGTGCCTCCAGCTCCCAGCAGGACGATCTTCACGGGCCGGTTCTCTGCAAACTTCATCCCGCACCTCCAAGCAATCCGCCCAGAAACGAGCGCACGCCCGCGAAATGTGCGGACGGCGCTTCCGGAAGTTCGGGAAGCTGATGGACGACCTTGCCGCTCCATTCCGCGGGAAAGCCGCTGTCCACTCCTTCAAGCACCAAGCTGGGCTCGATGGGGACAAAGCTGCCGCCGCAGGAAATGCGGGCGGAGATCTCCGGGAAGAAGCGATCCAGACGGCCGATCACGAGATACAGCCGCGTGCCGCGCTCGTCCTGATCGTCGATAGCAGAAAAGACTGCCTTCATGCTGTTGTGGGAGTGGATATCCGCGTAGTACAGATACCGCGTATCGTCCGGAAGGTCTTCATCTGTCAGCCGAACCGTGACACGATCCTTGGTAACGCGCTGCTTCGGGACGAACGGGATGAATTTCTGTTCCTTCCGATCCCAGTAGATGCGGACAAGGGCTTCAAACTCCGCGCCCGATTCCATCTGACTTCTGAAAAAGCCAATGATGGCGCGCAAAAGCTCCTGCGGAATGCGAGGAAGAGCCGGGCGAAAGCCGGCTCTTACCTCTGAAAATTCCGTGATCTTGTGCTTGGGCGCGATAAACTCGCCGAGCTCGCTCCGGCGCATCTCATACGTCTGTCCATCCCGCGAGGGGATGAGGCAGATGACCTTGTTGGACGCGCGCGCAGCCTCCAGCGTCGGGAATACGCCCTTGTAGTCTGCGATGCCCTTCTTCTGCATCCGGATCTGCGGCTTTACGACGCACTCCGGGTCCTTGACCTTGCCTTTTTCAGGCTGTCCAGGAATGCTTTTGACTTCTCAATTTCCGCTTTCATGGCCGCAATCGTGTCTGTCTTTGGAGTTGGAACGGTCTTCGTGACATCTCCGTACCGTACCTGCCAAGTGACAGCAGACGCATCCTCCAATTCTGGAAAATCATCCGCTTTCTGGATACGCAGAGACTCGAAGGTCATATCCGCATCCGTGATCTGCTCTCTGGCGCCGCCGTACTGAAAAACGGGCGGCTTGTCAAAGAGCGACAGTTGTGTTTGGGGTCTTGGCGCAATGCTTTTGACCGGGGCTGCTTCTGGGATGGGGTCGCTTTCCGCGCTTGTAAACGCCGAAAAGAGTCCCAGAGGCTGTTTTTCTTCTTCTGCTGGAGCCTCCTGCGTTTTTGCAGGGAGCGTCTGTTCCGGCTCGGGCTGTGATTCTGCCGTCTCCGTCTGAACCTGTTCCGGCTCAGGCTGAGACTTGACTTCTTCTGCCAACGTTGGCGCGGGAGGAGGCGGCGCGGGTTCATCCGAACCGCTGCCGAAGATCTTATCTACGTCAAACTCCTCATCATCGCCCAGTAAGGCAAAGCCGTCAAATACGTTTTCTGTGTCTGTCATGCTGTGTCCCCTTTCTTTTTGTGTCCGGACGCAAAAAGACCGCAACTGCCAAACGGCAATTACGGTCTTATGAGTCCATTATTTCATTCCATGTCCTGCGCGCGGAACCGGGGGCATACCTGTCCCCAAGTTTTCACCTCCGCCCTGAAATAGCTCCGCCCTTAATCTGCTCTGACCTGGAATACAGCTTTATTGTAGCGCAGCGGCAAATGGATATAAACTTGCGGATATTTCAGGAGAACGAATGTCTTAACTTGCCTGTCCGTCTACAATATGCTATGATATGCGGGTGCGCGAAAGGAGGGCGGCAGGTATGCAGTATTCTATTGAGGAATCCGCGCTTATTGGCGGCCTGATCACAGAATATTTCTCAAGAGCAAGTGTTTCTGACTCCGTGCGTCTGGCATACCGACAGGTGTACCAGCACTTGATGGATGGTCATTTGACGCAGGACGATTTGGGTCGGATTCAAGCGGCACTGGACTTCCTGCTCCCGGTCTTTCCCACTGAACGCGAAGCACAGAAAACCTTCCGCGCGGCGCTTCTGAAAACAAAAGCCATGCTGAGAAGAAAAGCCTAAAAGTGAAGCAGGCAAACCAAAACATTCCCGTTGGCACACTTCCAAAATGGAAGTGTGCCAGTGCTATTGGCGTGATTAGTCTCCCATGCCATCTGCATCTGCGATGGTATGGGAGATTTTCAGCTCTGTCGGCAGCTTCCAACGCAACTTATAGAACACGCAGATCTTCTACTGGCGGTTTGTGATATACAATCGCACCTGACCGGCAGCGTTAGGGCAGCGATCCTCAGTGCGCAAAATCGCAGCATCCCCGTCACCATGATCTGCCCGGACACCGCCGAAATTTCACACTCGAAAGATGGCGCTCCAAGCCCTGAAATTGTCTGATTTACACCGCTTTATAAGGGCAAGCGTCCCATAATCTACTCTCCCCATCGTAGGAATCTTATGCTATAATAGATCCATCATGGGGAGGGTCGTCGAAACATGATTGTTTACCTGCAGCTTATTGACACCGCAGAAGATCGCTCAAAATTTGAGCAGCTTTATGAGCAGTACAAGCAGTTGATGTTCTATACTGCTTTCCAGATTCTAAAACGCCCTCAGGACGCCGAAGATGCGGTTCATCACGCCTTTTTGAGCATCGCAGAAAATATTTCAAAAATTTCTGATTCGGATTGTCCAAAAACGCGCGCCTACATCGTTACAATAGTTGAGAGAAAAGCAATCGATATGCTCCGGGCAGAGCGGCGGCACCCATCCGTGCCGCTGGATGAATCAATCAACGGCGTTTCTGTAGAATATAGCGGAGACAACGCGCTGGCAAAGGCAATTCTGGAACTGCCGGCTGCCTATCGTCAGTGCATTCTCCTGAAGTTCTATCATGGATACAGCACAAAAGAAATCGCCGGGATCATGCACCTTTCTCTTGCAAACACAAGTAAGCTCCTTCAACGGGCAAAAGCAAAACTGAAGGAAATTTATCAGGAGGGAGGCGAAAGCCTATGATCACAGATGCTGCGCTGCAGGTCGCTGCGAAAGAAGCCAGTCTTGCACTAGCAGAGACGTTGGTACAGGGCAGCAAGCAACAGCCGCCTTACAGCCCCAGCAAGTCCTTTACACGCAAAATGAGCCGTCTGTGCCGCCGTGAACGCCACCCCGTTTTTCATCGGACAATGCAGCGCGTTGCCGCTGTGTTTCTGGCACTGCTCCTTACCGGAATCGGCTGGCTTACGGTTGATGCCAAGGCCCGTGCTGCATCAATCGCGTGGTTTAGAAGCATTTCACAGAGCAGCATCGTATATCGCTTCCTGAATCCCGCGCCGCAGCAGACGTTGCCGGACTATACTCCGACATGGCTGCCCGAAGGCTTCGAGGAGCAGGAGCACCACAAGGATGATCTGCGGTCCAGTTGGTATTACGTTTCCGGTTCAGACTTCATTGTCATTGAAGTTGACGCATATCACAGTGGTACGGTTCTATCGTTGATAGGAGATCATTCTGGCTACGAGGAAGTCCATGTAAATCAATTTACTGCGTTGTTTGTCCCAGTTGATGGGAATTCCGGTATCAGCAATCTGGTATGGATGGATGAGCAGAATGGACTCATGTTCTCAGTCGGCTCAACTCTTGAAAAATCCGTCATGTTGCACATTGCCGAAAGCATAGAGTTGTCACAATCTACAAATTGAAAGTTTTTCTTACGTATCGTATCCAAAAACACCTCCTTTCTGCGTTCTAATAGATAGGGCGAAGGAGGGAGGTGTTTAGTAATATGAAAAAGCGTATGGTCGTTCTAATTAAGTATACAGCATGTATAATTAACCCGTTAAGGAGGTACGTATTTTGAAAAAGAAATCACTTGTATGTCTTGCGTTCCTGTGCTTTTTGATGAGCTTTATGGGCGTCGGGTGTTCTGCCACGCGTGAAAGCACAGATTCGTCGGTTTCCAAAGCACATGAGGACACGCAAATTACAGAGCATACCGGTCACGGCTCTGAGAACAGTACAAAGGCTGAGACGGAAGAACCTATCCTCCAGACCGTGATTATCCAACAGGTACGCGATCATTCTATTACGGTCGAACACATTGTCCTTCTAAACTCATATCTTGAGGAAGATCTGCAAACACTCAAAGACCTGAACATCCCACCGGAGGAATATCAATACGGATATTATCGAAAAGACTCCGGCGAAATTTACACCTACGATGTAGACCCAGGCACACCCGTCACGATTTACGACATCTCTCAGGAATACGGTGCGGGAGAAGACCGGCTGTATACGTTTGAAACATGGCAAGAATTTGTTTCGGCTGTTCAGACCAACGAAAGACTGCTCATCCAACCTTATACGATGACCATACAGGACGGCGTTGTAACCAAGATTGTGGAAAAGTTCTACAATTAAACATTTGAATGCTGGAAATATATGAAAAACAAAATCGTCCGCACATTTTTAACCGCAATTCTCGTACATATTCTTCTTGCCATCACGCTTTACTACACACTGGGATGGGCAGACGAACTACCAGATGAACTGACTGCCAGACCTACGCTTGTGCTGCTAGGTACATTTGCATCCGCAGTACTATGGTTCAATAATTTCCGCGTGTTGTTTTACGTCATCGATGTAAGCGACAGAAAAAGTATAGATTGCAAGATTATATTGGGGAGCTTGGGTAAAATGAATACTATGGTAAGGAAGAGCTTCGCGATTGTATTGGCGATTTGTATTTTATTGCCAAGCTTTATTGCAACGGCGATTGCAGCGGATGTGACAGATGGCTTTTCTCAGAAAGCATCTGATAGCGGATATTTCTGTGTGGATGATTTGGAGAAAAACTCCGATATTTTAATTAAAACGGATACTGATGCTGTGACCTTTGTTGAGGATGGTCTACAAATTTATTTGTCAATCAATACTCCATATATCTATAGAGACACATATATTATTGGAGCAATGAAAAGCAAGCCGATCCGACAAGGCGGAAAATGGTATGTACCGAAAGACTTTTATGATCAATTTCTCTGCGCAGGAAACGTAAAAGTTCCATCAATATTCAATGGAGCACTTTTCTTTGCACAGGAAATTATGACCGCATTGTATGAAAACTGCGATGGTTCATTCTCTAAAAAACTTCTCGATGCAATTTTATTGCCAACTTCTATGGGTATTGGTGAGCCTCATTTGGACATGAGCCGAGTTTTTGTTGAAACGCCGTTAACTGAATACCCTAATACGCTAATGTCCGAAATGAAACGTCTCGGAATCAAGAATCCAGAAAAACTTACATACGGGGAATATGCTGTTATCAATGGAACTCAATCATTAGCTTCAGCTGGTATGGCTGCTGTAACAGAAAACAATCCAGAATTGAGTGGAATTGATTCAAATACGATGACTGTTGCGGAGTACACCGCGTGGCAGCAAAGTAACGCTTTGCAGAACTTCAAGAAAGGTTTAAGTACCGAGGCAATGGATTTTGCTGCAAAGAAAGGAATAACGCTCTCGGATTTGTCTTTTTTGAATCGCTATTTTTACGGCAACTATATGGAGGAAACGGATAATAACTTAAGGAATGCGTTACTTCAATTTTATTCAACAGATGTTGAATACTTGCAGAATCAAGCAAATCCGTTTGCCGATATTGCTGAAAGTGATTGGTTTTATGATGATGTTCTGCATAGTTTTTTCGGCGGACTTATAAAAGGAACCTCGAATGATACGTTTAGTCCAGATACTACTATTAGCAGGGGGCAAATAATTACTATTCTATATAGGCTAGATGGGGAGAAAAATCTTCCAGATAGTTCGGAGGTTCTACCATTTCCTGATGTGAGTAATAGCTGGTATTCTGACGCAGTTCACTGGGCAACACATGAGGGTATCATAAATGGTTATAACAACGGAAAGTTTGGCCCGAATGATCCAGTTACCCGAGAACAAATAGCTGTTATCTTGTGGCGATATGCTAAATATGCCGGATATGAAATGAGCACAGGGAAAACTATGAATATGTTTTCATTTGACGACGCTTCTGATATCTCTGAGTTCGCAATCGCCCCTATGCAATGGGCTTACGGCCATAGTATTATCAATGGCACCTCATCAACGACCCTTTCTCCACAAGGATATGCTACTCGTGCTCAATTTGCAGCTATTATATGCAGATTCTGTGCAAAAGTTATGAAGTGATTAAAGCGATGGCGCGAAGCCCAGCCGGATGCTGGGCTTCCAACAAAATTTCGTATTATTATGATGATGCGTCCAATGCTGAAATGAACACAGCACTGATTTCTTCGTACGAAGGAGAAAATCAAAAGCTTGATGATTTTCGTAGTGAGGTGCTGGGATTTGGGGACGATGCTGACTATTACGCACTATGGATGTATTTTTGGGATGAGCTGCTAGGCGAAAAAGCACCAGACCGATATGTTGCGTAATTCTGCATGGAGGAAATCTAATGAAAAAGTTACTTGCGTTAATCTCATGTATTGTAATCTGCAGTATATGTGTAATTCCAGTAAATGCAAACGCATATCCAATTCTAAGCGACTGGGCAAAAGAAGAGGCCTATCTTGCTGAGGCGAATGACCTTTTTCCAGGTGGTGAGATGCATGACGATTTGCGTTGCGCTGCTTCCCGTGGACAGGCGGCATGGTATGCGGTGCTGTTGGCAGAGACTCTTCTAGGACATGAGATTGAAAATGCTGCATCGGGTGTTTTCTCGGATATGTCCAATTCCTTTTTCAAAAACATAGTGGATAAAGCATATACAGCTGGTATTGTGAACGGCCAAAAAGACGGAGAATTTCATGAAAAAGATATGGTGACCCGTGAGCAGTATGCAGCTATGCTTTATCGAACAATAAAGTATGTGGAGCAGGAACGAAATACAAGTGTATTAACTCAAGTGCAAGGCACAATTCAATTTGAAGATGATGAGAAGATATCAAACTGGGCCAAAGAGTCGGTTCATGCGTTAGCTTCTCTTGGTGTCATTCAGGGTACATCGCAAAGTAATTTTGAGCCGCAACGAGAAGTTAGCTTTGAACAGATGCTTGTACTTTCTTACCGGTGCTTTTCGATTTTTAAGACATGAAGAGTTGCTACATGGCGGGTAGGTTGCTTTCGACTACTACTAATACTTGAAGAAGAGAATTTGATATGAAACACAATAGATTATGCAGCCTCAACGCGTTACTTGCGTGAGTTGTGTGAACAGGCAAGTGTCTTTTAGAGGATGTAGATGTAAGTGTTTTTTAGAGGAGGATTTGCCATGAATAATTCTTCAGTATCTCGCTCAAACCATTCCACAAGAGTCCTTGTGAGTATTTGCTTTGTCATACTACTGTGCGTCGTTATAGCATTATGGTTCAGTAAAGTAAATGCAGCAAATATCGTCCGTCGAACTGTTTCTATGTATTTGGATGAAAAACAGATTTCCTACACATCTGTTCATGTTAACAATCAAACCCTGTCTGTGGAGCTTCAGTCCAGCGGAGAAGGCCGTTGTACACTTGATGATGTGAAAGCCATTCAAAATATTTATACAGTAATCCACGCGCAAAGTTTAGCTGATAAAATCAGAAACGTTAAAATTGAAATCGTCGATCGAACAGGAACAGTTATTTATGATGAAACAGAAGCGGATGTTTCTTCAAAAGTCGAAAACGATTTAGCTCAAACGACTACTGCGGATACAGAGATCATTGCAGACAGAGACATTTTACAAGAGGCCCGCAATGTTTTGGCGGATACTTCCTACTCGATTCAAAGTGTCAACATTTCAGATGCCGAAGAAATTACGGGAAAATGTCTGAATTTAACGCTTACATTAAGCAATGCAGATGACAGTTCTGTGAGCCGAATCAGCAGCGTGTATGATAACTTGGAATCTTATTCTTTGTCGACAGGGGCAATTACGCAGTGTAATATCACATTGTTGAATGATGAGCAAGAATGTATTGCATACATGATTGGCGATTTCCAATACGGAAACTGTATCGCGTGGATTAGTCCTGACTACGAGAACGCATTTGTGGCGCAGGAAGGGCCTCAACCAGATAATTAACACATAGATATAAAGCAAGCCGTGAAATCCACACATATTGAAGCACGACCGAATGAAAAAATGTCTTGGTGAAGCCTACCAGAAATACGCAGTAATACGATTACTACTATTTTAAAAATAAAAGCAATACTAAAAAACGAAGCAGACAAGCTGTGTGCTTGTCTGCTTCTTGCTTGCTATGGATTTGCAATAATCTTCACTTCGAGAAAAATGGCTAAAACAGATCACTGTGCGTTCCAGTTCGGATCAACTGTAAGACCAAGATCTCGTGCCTGATCCGGTAGACCAGCAGCCAGTCTGGTTGAATATGACACTCACGCATCCCCTTATAATTACGGGAATTTGTCAGTGCATGATCTCGAAATTCTGCTGGCAGCGGCTGTTCGGCGCACAGCATTGTAATGACAGTCTCCAATTTCTTGGGGTCACAGCCGCGTTTGACAGCTAGCTTATAGTCGCGCTTGAACTGCCCTGAAAACTCTGGTTTAAGCATTCAGCGCCTCCATCAGATCGGACACTGTATCAAACGGGCCATACATTTTATCGTTTTCTGCGGCATCCATTGCGGCATAAGTGGTTTTGTTCGGTTCATCCAGACGCACATCGAACGGCAGACCGCGATACCGCAATGCCTGACGATAAAAGATTCCGGTCGCAGTGCTCAGATCCATTCCAAGCTCTGCAAAGAGAGCGGCGGCCTGTGCTGTCAATTCCGGTTCAATTTTCAGCGTTGTACCCTTCATAAAAAGCGCCTCCTTTCAGGCATCCACATAATCAATTATACAGTACCTTTTCCTTTATTATAATGGTTTCAGGATAACTGTCAATCATTTTTGCTGCTTTTACATACGCTGGGAAACCAGACCTCTTACAATCTCATCACCGGCCAGCTCGCTGGTCCGATAGATCTTCTGACAAAACGGCGTCAGGCTGAAATCCATGTCGGGATTGCCCGCATCCAACAG
>ERZ779889.3414-NODE-3414-length-11641-cov-4.529777_pt1 | contig 11641 bp, 9 predicted proteins | sample MGYA00511030_ERZ779889 | MGnify/ENA primary metagenome ERZ779889 (study PRJEB29588, sample SAMEA2160616) | human gut metagenome | biome: human gut; feature: human-associated habitat; material: faeces | place: Denmark | collected 2008/2010 ...
ATCGACTCGCCGTAGGTGGTGTTCGGTGCGCCGCCGAAGAATGCGCCGACCATCGAGCCGATACCGTCGCCGAGCAGGGTTCTGTGGAGGCCGGGATCAACGAGGAGATCTTTTTCAACGATGGAGGAGATGTTCTTGTGGTCGGCTATGTGCTCCGCGAAAACAACGAATGCAACAGGGACATAAGCCACCGCAACAGCCGCTATATAAGAGCCGCTGAGCTCGCCGAAGGCGCCGAATGCCTCAAAGAAGGTGAAATCGGGCACTGCAAAGAAGGTCTTGACTCCCACGCCGCCCGCAACGAGTGCGCTGAAGCCGCTGAAGTCGATAACTTTAAGAGCGTCGTTGTTTGTAGCTACACCGACAACTGTAAAGATTGCCGCAACCGCATAGCCGGTGACGATACCGATGATGAACGGGATGAGCTTAACCATCTTCTTGCCGAAGACGGAGCAAAACATGGTCACAAAGAGAGTGACAAGTCCGCAGGCAATGGCGACATAGACGCTTGCCGTAGGCTTGCCGCCCACTGTGTAGGAGCCCTTCTGCAGGTCGCCGATGGCGTTGCCGGCAAGGGAAAGTCCTATAATTGCGACTGTGGGTCCGATAACGGCGGCAGGCATGAGCCTGTTTATCCAGTTGACGCCGGAGATTTTAACCGCTATTGCAAGGACGACATAGACGAGACCCGCAAAAACAGCGCCGAGGATCAGGCCGAGATAGCCGAGCGCGACGGTTGTTGCGCCCGCGAAAGCGGCTGCCATTGAGCCGAGGAAAGCGAAAGAGGAGCCGAGGAAAACGGGGCTCTTGGCCTTCGTGAAGAGAACATATATAAGGGTGCCCGCGCCAGCTCCGAAGAGCGCCGCGACTGTGCTCATCTGCACATTGCCGCAGTCATATACACCCGAGGTTATCATGGGAACCGCGATGGTAGCCGCCATAATTGCAAGCAGCTGCTGGAACGCAAAGACGATAAGCTTGCCGAACTTCGGCTTGTCTTTGATACCGTAAATCAATTTCATACTTTTGACCTCCTCAAATTTTGCCTGTCTATACTCAACACAGTCACGGCGAGCCGCTTCTGCGTCAAAGTCTTATTTGCCGTATATCGAGACGCTTGTCTCATCGTCGAACGGCGGAATCTTCACGACGACAACCTCACTGCGCGAGGTCGGAACATTCTTGCCCACATAGTCGGCGACTATGGGAAGCTCCCTGTGTCCCCTGTCAACGAGCGTTGCAAACTGTATCTTTGCGGGGCGGCCGAGGGAGATTATCGCGTCCATGGCGGCTCTCGCCGTTCTGCCGGTATAGAGCACATCGTCAACCATAACGACCGTCTTTCCCTCAACGGAGAAGTCAAGCTTGCCGGAGTTCACCTTGGGCTGGCTCGAGCTCTCGCTCAAATCGTCCCTGTAGAGCGTGATATCAAGGTAGCCCTTCTGCGTTTTTACGCCGAGGCTCTTTATTCTTGAGGCGAGGATATCGGCAAGCGGAGCGCCTCTGCGCATTATACCGACAAGGCATATCTCATCCGCGTCACCGTTGCGCTCGATTATCTCGTGCGATATCCGCGCGAGGGCGCGGTTGACAGCAGCGCTGTCCATGATATAGGCCTTGAACTCCATCTTCTCACCCCCGGGGCATAAAAAAATACGACTCTGTCTCACCGACAAAATCGCACAAAAACACGCGGATATCCCCTATCCGCACTGAATATGACCATCTTGTCGGCATCTCTGTACCGCTCTTAAAGATTTTTTGCTGTGAATACTATATCACATTGTCACCGCGTTGTAAATACCCAAAGCTCACTTTTTCAACTTTTTTCGCAATCAGAGCTTACAAAAATGTAAGAGGCTCGGGGTGTAATGTAAGACTTTATTATTGAGAAACCGGCCGCCGTTTGATATAATACAATCGACCGGAGGGATATAAATGAAAAGCAATAAAAGAAAAAGCAGAAAGCTGCGCATTGCGCTCGGAATATGCATACCGCTCGCGCTGATTATCGCGGCAGCGCTTACCGTTGTTGCGAAATACGGGCCTGACTTCGGCCTGTATCTCGTCCCGCCGTCGGCCGAGCGCTACGGCAAGGATGCTCTTGCAACCATAGGCAAAAACGGGATATATTCGGGAAGCGACGAGTGGAAAAGCACTTACGAAGAATGTCTCAAGACGATAGAAAACGCCGAGAGCTATGAGGACACATACCCCGCGATTAAAAAGGCTCTTTCGGTCGGCGGCGGCAAGCACTCAATGCTCATGACAAAATCGGAGTCGCAGGACACAACCGAGAGCTATGACGAGGTTCTGCCCACTGTATCGCTAAACGGCGATATCGCGGTAATAAAGCTGCCCGATTTTCTCGGCACAGCCGAAGCCGGGCGGAAATATGCAAAGGTCGCCGAGGATTTTATCCACGAAAACCGCGATAAAATAAATGGGGTTGTGCTCGACCTGCGCGGCAACACCGGCGGCGACATGGGGCCGATGGCAACGGCTGTTTCATCGCTCCTGCCCGACGGCGAGCTGATGTACTACCACTACCGCAGCTACGATGTTCCCGTCACGCTGAAGGACGGAGTTATAAGCAACGCGGGCACGGGCGGCAAGAGCCTCTATCCCGAAGAGAAGCTGAATGTCCCCGTCGCCATACTCACAGACGGCATGACCGCAAGCTCCGGCGAGGCGCTGACTCTCTGCTTCAGGGGGCTTGAAAACGTGAAAACCTTCGGCGCTCCGACCGCCGGATACACGAGCGTCAATATGCTCTACAGTTTATACGACGGCGCGCAGATGTATCTGACCGTCGCGTTTGACAAGGCACGAACAGGCGAGGTTTTCGAGGAGACGCGCATTGAGCCTGACGTCGTTACGGACTCCCCTCTCGAAGTGGCTCTTGAGTGGCTGAGAACCTGAAAATAAAATACAGCACCCTCCGTAAAAGCGCGGAGGGTGCGTAATTTAACAAGGCGAAAGGATCGGCACATCTGCGCCGACCCTTTTTATTTTTTGATTATTTTGCTTTCTTGTCTTCTTTTTTCTTGTGGAAAAGAATCTTATCCACGGGGAAATAGAGGAAGAACTGGAGAGCTGAGCAGACAGCGGTAGCTATAGTGAGCGAAAGGCCGCTGTTCAGATGGAACTTCGAGGTGCAGAACTCGAAAACTACGGGGTTGAACCACGCAGAGAAGCAAACGAGAGCAAGGGTGAAGATTATGTATATGGGCAGAGTAATAGCGGTGTTGGAGCCCGAGTTGAAAGTCTTTTCCTTGTTGATGAAGAATGCAACTATCTGCGCCAGAAGGTTCGAAACGTTGAATGCAATGAAGAGCGCAAGTCCGCAGCGCTGACCCTCGATGACCGGATAGTCAAAGACGAACCAGTGGAATGCCTGCGTGCTCAGAGCCTTGATCGCGGGGATGTTGTAAAGAATCGCGAGAGAGGCAACCTGAACGATGCAGGCGCCGAGGCTGACGACGATGAACTTGACAAACTGCCAGAGTGTGTTGATGCCGGAGCCTTTACCCGCTGCGGCCTTGTCGATATTGTTTAACTTTCCCATTTACTTCACTCCTGTGATAAAATTTTCAATTAATTCTATCATACCCGCCGAGATAAATCAATAAAAACGCCAGTACTTTTTGGATATTGATTATTAAAAACAGATAAATCGGCATAAAAAAGATCCCGCAGGAAAACCTACGGGATCAAAAGGGCATTAATTACTCATTGATCTTGATAACAACGCCCGAGCCGACGGTACGGCCGCCTTCACGGATAGCGAAGCGGAGACCCTCTTCGATAGCGATGGGAGCGATAAGCTCGACAGACATGTCAATGTTGTCGCCGGGCATGCACATCTCTACGCCCTCGGGAAGGGAGATGATACCGGTAACGTCAGTAGTTCTGAAGTAGAACTGGGGACGATAGTTGTTGAAGAACGGAGTGTGACGGCCGCCCTCGTCCTTAGTAAGGACGTAAACCTGGCCGACAAACTTGGTGTGGGGATGAATGGTGCCGGGCTTGGAAAGAACCTGTCCACGCTCGATCTCATTTCTCTGAACACCACGAAGAAGAGCGCCGATGTTGTCGCCGGCCTCAGCGTAATCGAGGGTCTTGCGGAACATCTCGATTCCGGTGCAGACGGTCTTGCCCTTCTCTTCCTTAAGACCAACGATCTCAAGCTCGTCGCCGGTTCTCAGCTGTCCACGCTCAACTCTACCGGTGGCAACAGTACCACGGCCGGTGATGGTGAAGACATCCTCAACAGGCATAAGGAAAGGCAGGTCAGCCTTACGGTCGGGAGTGGGGATATAAGTGTCAACAGCGTTCATGAGCTCCCAGATGCAAGCAAGCTCGGGGGCGTCAGGATCGTTGCCGCTGTACTCAAGAGCCTTAAGAGCAGAACCCTTGATGATCGGGGTGTCATCGCCGGGGAAGCCATACTCGTTAAGAGTATCGCGGATCTCCATCTCGACAAGCTCAAGGAGCTCGGGATCGTCAACCTGGTCAACCTTGTTCATGAAGACGATGATATAGGGCACGCCAACCTGGCGGGCAAGAAGAAGGTGCTCCTTGGTCTGAGCCATGGGGCCGTCGGTAGCAGCTATAACAAGGATAGCGCCGTCCATCTGAGCAGCACCGGTGATCATGTTCTTGATATAGTCAGCGTGACCCGGGCAGTCAACGTGAGCGTAGTGACGCTTGTCGGTCTCGTACTCAACGTGAGCGGTGTTGATCGTGATACCACGAGCCTTCTCTTCGGGAGCCTTGTCGATGGAAGCGTAGTCCTCGAACTGAGCCTGACCCTTCATAGCCAGATACTTGGTGATAGCGGCGGTCAGAGTGGTCTTGCCGTGGTCAACATGGCCGATAGTGCCGATGTTAACATGGGGCTTATTTCTTTCAAACTTCTGCTTTGCCATTTGAAATATTCCTCCTGTTATAATTGTTGATTGAATTTAATAAACAACTTTAGTCTGGGTGCTTCCGCACATCGTATACATCATACAACACTTTGCGGGGAAACACAAGAAAAATTTTTGAAAATTTACGTCAATTTCCTTTGGAAATCAGTCCTTGCCCCGGGACTTGACAATTTCCTCGGTCTTGGACTTGGGCAGCTCGGCGTTGTGGCTGGGCTCCATGGAGTAGTTGCCGCGTCCCTGCGTCTTGCTGCGCAGGTCGGTGGCGTAGCCGAACATCTCCGCCAGAGGCACGTTGGCGTCGATCTGGACAGAACCGGTACGGGTGATCTGACCCAGAATGTTGCCGCGGCGGGCGGTGATATCGCCGATAACGGTACCCATATATTCGTCGGGCACGTTGACGGAAACCTTCATGATGGGCTCCAGAATGACGGGGTTTGCCTTCTTGCAGGCTTCCTTGAACGCCATGGAACCGGCGATCTTAAAGGCCATTTCGGAGGAGTCGACCTCGTGGTAAGAGCCATCGTACAGGGTGACCTTCACGTCCACAACGGGGTAGCCGGCCAGAACGCCAGCCTCCATCGCGCCCTGAATACCGGCATCGACGGCGGGGATATACTCCTTGGGGATGGCGCCGCCAACAACGGCGTTGATGAACTCGTAACCCTTGCCGGGCTCGTTGGGCTCCACATGGATCTTGACGTGACCGTACTGGCCTTTACCGCCGGACTGACGGGCGTACTTGGTCTCCTGATCCACAGCCTTGCGGATGGTCTCCTTGTAGGAAACCTGAGGAGCGCCCACGTTGGCCTCGACCTTGAACTCCCGCAGCAGACGGTCAACAATGATCTCCAGGTGCAGCTCGCCCATGCCGGCGATGATGGTCTGCCCGGTCTCCTTGTTGGTGTAGGTGCGGAAGGTGGGGTCTTCTTCAGCCAGCTTACTCAGGGCGATGCCCATCTTTTCCTGACCGGCCTTGGTCTTGGGCTCGATAGCGACCTCGATAACGGGCTCGGGGAAGACCATGGACTCCAGAATGATGGGGTGATCCTCGTCGCAGAGCGTGTCGCCGGTGGTGGTGTTCTTGACGCCGACCACGGCGGCGATGTCGCCGGCGTAGACCTTCTCAATGTCCTCACGGTGGTTGGCGTGCATCTGCAGGATACGGCCCATACGCTCGTTGACGCCCTTGGTACAGTTCAGCACAGTGGTGCCCTTCTCCAGCGTACCGGAGTACACGCGGAAGTAGCACAGCTTGCCCACGTAGGGGTCGGTAGCGATCTTGAAGGCCAGAGCGGAGAAGGGTGCATCGTCGGAAGCGGGACGGAAATCCTCTTCCTCGGTCTCGGGGTTGATGCCCCGGATGCCCTTCTTGTCCAGGGGGCTGGGCATATAGTCCACGACTGCGTCCAGCAGCTCCTGAACGCCCTTGTTCTTGTAGGACGTACCGCAGACGATAGGCACCATCTCGTTGTCGATGGTGGCTTTGCGGATGACGGCCTTGATCTTCTCGACGGGGATTTCCTCGCCTTCCAGGTACATCATGGCCAGGTCGTCGTCCAGCGCGGTGACCGCATCCATCAGCTTCTCGTGGTACTCCTCGCAGATATCCACCATGTCTTCAGGGATATCCTCGACGCGGACGTCCTTGCCCAGCTCATCGTAGAAGACGTTGGCCTTCATGGTGAGCAGATCTACGTTGCCCTTGAAGAAGGTCTCGCTGCCGATGGGCAGCTGGATGGGCACGGCGTTGCACTTCAGGCGCTCGTGGATCATGTCCAGAACGCGGAAGAAGTCGGCGCCCATGATATCCATCTTGTTGACGTAGATCATGCGGGGAACCTTGTACTCGTCAGCCTGACGCCAAACGGTCTCGGTCTGGGGTTCCACACCGCCCTTGGCGCACAGAACGGTCACGGCGCCGTCCAGAACACGCAGGGAACGCTCCACCTCAACGGTGAAGTCCACGTGACCCGGGGTGTCGATGATGTTCAGCCGGCAGCCCTTCCAGAAGCAGGTAGTTGCAGCGGAAGTGATGGTGATGCCGCGCTCCTGCTCCTGTGCCATCCAGTCCATGGTGGCGGAGCCGTCGTGGGTCTCACCGATCTTGTAGTTCTTACCGGTGTAGAACAGGATACGCTCGGTGGTAGTGGTTTTGCCGGCATCAATGTGTGCCATGATGCCGAAGTTTCTTGTATTCTCCAGAGAATACTGTCTAGGCATTGGTTTTCTCCTTTATTACCAGCGGAAATGGGCGAAGGCCTTGTTGGCTTCAGCCATCTTGTGGACGTCCTCACGCTTCTTAACGGAGGCGCCGGTATTGTTGGCAGCATCCATGATCTCGGCAGCCAGACGCTCCTTCATGGTGTTCTCGCTGCGGGCGCGGCTGTAGTTGGTGATCCAGCGCAGCCCCAGGGTCTGACGGCGGTCAGGGCGAACTTCGATAGGCACCTGATAGGTAGCGCCGCCGACACGGCGAGCCTTCAGCTCCACGGCGGGCATAATGTTTTCCATTGCCTGCTGGAACACTTCCAGGCCATTCTTGCCGGTCTTGTTCTCGACAATTTCAAATGCACCATACACGACCTTCTGGGCAACACCCTTCTTGCCGTCCAGCATGATGCTGTTGATGAGCTTGGTAACCAGAACGGAATTGTAATTGGGATCCGGAAGGACCTCTCTCTTGGGAACATTACCTCTTCTGGGCACTTTGCTTCCCTCCTTCATAATATAATGATTTCATCGGTACTCGAAAGTGTGACTTTCGTTGTGCCTGGCCAGAGGTTTCATCTATATAAAACCATCTTGGCAAGGCGAAGCCTTGCGAACGGGCTTGGAAAAGTCAAATTGGATCGGCGGAAAGAAAATTACTTCTTCTTACCGGCCTTGGGGCGCTTCGCGCCGTACTTGGAGCGGGACTGCATCCGGTTCTGCACGCCCTGGGTATCCAGAGTGCCGCGGATGATGTGGTAACGAACGCCGGGCAGGTCCTTGACACGGCCGCCGCGGATCAGCACCACGGAGTGCTCCTGCAGGTTATGGCCGACACCGGGAATGTAAGCGGAAACTTCCATACCGTTGGTCAGACGCACACGGGCGATCTTACGCAGAGCGGAGTTCGGCTTCTTGGGGGTGGTGGTACGAACAGCAGTGCACACGCCGCGCTTCTGGGGGGAAGGCAGATTCGTCGCCTTGTTCTCCAGAGTGTTCAGACCTCTCTGCAGAGCAGGAGCGGTGGACTTGTAGGTAGCCTGCTGACGGCCATTTCTTACGAGCTGATTAAAAGTAGGCATCTATTTTCTCCTTTCTTTTGTTCTCGCCATTTTGGCGGGTCTTATATTCTACGGACGGTCGTCCGATAGAACCAGGATCAATCCACGACGGCGGCAGCCGCCGCGCCCACCTCGATGCCGCAGGCACGGCCAAGCACGGCCATACTGGGAACCCAGGCAGTCTGGACTTCCTTCGACCGGCACAGCAGCACGATGGGCTCTATGACGGCAGGATCGGCATTTTCAGCCAGAAAAACATACCTGGCGCGGCCTGCCTCCACAGCTTTTTTAAGCTGCTTCGCGCCGACCACCGTCTTAACGCCGGTAAGGTCTGGCACATTGCCGCACTCGGGTATTCTACTTTCCTTTCTTGTATCCATACAAGATGATATTATACGCATTTTTTCAGGATTGTCAACAAATTTTCCAGATTTTTTTCGTTGTCCCTTTTCTGCAAATTGGTGAATCCGCTCATTTTATCGCAATTTGCGGTTCACCGCTTGCAATTCCCCCACCGTCTTATTACAATTGCATCAAAATTGCGTCAGAGGTGAGCCAATATGAAAGATGATTTCCCCCGGTATACGCTGCGCATTTCTCAGATTCTGCTGGACAAGATTGGATATATTGCCGAATACGAGGGTCGAACCAAAAATAAGGAGATCGAACAGCTGATAAAGAAGCGCATCGCGGAATTTGAAGCCGAACACGGCGTCATAGACGAAACCACCCTCGCATCCGACTGACGCGAGGGTCATTTATTGCTCCCGATATTGCAAATCCGGCCGCCGCCCTTTCGGGCAGCGGCCGGATTGTTTATTATCAGTTCAGTGCGTTCTCGATCATTTCCTCGGGGATTCTGGCTTCGGGGGTCGCGCCGGGCTGGTAGTCCCGGTAGGCCATCAGGCCGGAACCGGCGGGGATCAGCTTGCCGATCAGCACGTTCTCCTTCAGACCTACCAGATGGTCTACCTTGCCCTTGATGGCGGCATCGGTAAGCACCTTGGTCGTCTCCTGGAAGGAGGCGGCGGACAGGAAGGAGTCGGTGGCGAGAGCCGCTTTGGTGATGCCCAGCAGCATGGCGCTGGCAGTGGCGGGACGCAGCTCGGTCTCGCCGGCGTCAATGCGGCGCTGAATTTCGGCGTTGGCATCCTCGAACTCGAAGTTGTCGATGGCGCTGCCGGTGAGCAGCGCGGTATCGCCGGGATCTTCCACACGCACCTTGCGCATCATCTGACGGATGATGACCTCGATGTGCTTGTCGTTGATCTCAACGCCCTGCTGACGGTACACCGCCTGGACGGACTGCACCAGATAATCCTGCACAGCCTCCACGCCGGAGATACGCAGGACGTCCTGGGGATACAGCGCGCCGTCGGTGATGGGCTGGCCCTTTTCCACGACCTTGCCATGGGCGACCTTCAGTCCCACAGAGTAAGGCACCTGATACACCTTCACCTCACCGTCGTCGGCGGTCACGGTGATGTTACGCAGGGCGGTGCGGTGGGTCTCGTCCACGCTCACTACGCCGGTGATTTCGGAGATCTGCGCCATCTTCTTGGGACGGCGGGCCTCAAACAATTCTTCGACTCGAGGCAGACCCTGAGTGATATCGTCACCCGCGACGCCGCCGGAGTGGAAGGTACGCATGGTCAGCTGGGTACCGGGTTCGCCGATGGACTGGGCGGCAATGATGCCGACGGCCTCACCCAGATCGACCTCCTTGGAGGTGGCAAGGTTCATGCCGTAGCACTTGGCGCACACGCCCACACGGGCGCGGCAGCCCAGAATGGTGCGGATATAGATCTTGTTGATGCCGTGCTGCTCGAACTTCTCCGCGTCCTCGGGCATCATCATGACGTCCTTGGAGTGCAGCAGCTCGCCGGTCTGGGGATCGACCACATCGTGGACGGGATAACGGCCGCGGATGCGGTTGCCGAAGGTGTCGATCACGTCGCCGTTCTTGTCGTACACCGCGCCGACCCAGATGCCGTTGGTGGTGCCGCAGTTGTGCTCCCGGATGATGACGTCCTGAGAAACGTCCACCATTCGGCGGGTCAGGTAACCGGAGTCAGCGGTACGCAGAGCGGTATCGGTCATGCCCTTACGGGCGCCTCTGGAGGAGATGAAGTATTCCAGAACGGACAGGCCTTCACGGAAGTTCGCCTTAACGGGAATTTCGATGGTACGGCCTGCGGTATCGGCCATCAGGCCGCGCATACCGGCCAGCTGACGGATCTGTGCCATGGAACCACGGGCGCCGGAGTCGGCCATCATGTAGATGGGGTTGAACTCGTCCATGCTGCCCTGCAGGGCGTTGGTAACGTCAGCGGTGGTCTTTTCCCACTGCTGAACCACCAGACGGTAGCGCTCGTCGTTGGTGATAAAGCCCTGACGGTAGAAGTGCTCGATCTCCACGACCTTCTTCTCCGCGGAATGCACCATCTCGTACTTGACGCTGGGAACCACCATGTCCGCGATGGACACGGAGATAGCGCCCTTGGTGGAATACTTGTAGCCCAGAGCCTTGATGCGGTCCAGCATCTCGGTGGCGATGGTGAAGCCGTGGCGGCGGATGCACTTGTCGATGATCTTGCCCAGCTGCTTCTTGCCGACAAGGAAGCTAACCTCCAGATCGAACTCATGGCCGGGGACGGTGCGGTCAACGAAGCCCAGATCCTGGGGGATCGGCTCGTTGTAGATCAGACGGCCGACGGTGGCGTCGATGATGCGGTAGCGCATCTCGCCGTCGATCTTCTTGCCGTAGCGCACCCGGATGGGGGCGTGCAGACCCACGGTGCCGGCAGCGTAGGCGGCAATGGCCTCGTTGACGGAGGAATAATTGTGGATGGGGCGGAACTTGGCAATGGCCTTGCCCGCGGCCTTGGCGGCCTTGTTGGCGGCGACGAACTCGTCCGCGTCCACGATCTCGTTGACGGGGAAATCGGTATCGCCGGGGTCGGTGACGAACACGGTCTCCGCGCCTTTCTCGGCCTTGCCCAGACGGGTGTAGGTCAGATAGTACGCGCCAAGGATCATATCCTGCGTCGGCACGGTGACGGGCTTGCCATCCTGAGGACGCAGCAGGTTGTTGGCGGACAGCATCAGCATTCTGGCCTCAGCCTGCGCCTCGGGAGACAGGGGTACGTGGATGGCCATCTGGTCGCCGTCGAAGTCGGCGTTGAAAGCGGTGCAGCACAGAGGATGCAGCTTCAATGCGCGGCCTTCCACCAGAATCGGCTCGAAAGCCTGAATGCCCAGACGGTGCAGGGTAGGCGCACGGTTCAGCATGACCGGGCGGTCCTTGATGATCTCGTCCAGAGCGTCCCAGACCTCGGTCTTGCCCTTGTCGATCATCTTCTTGGCGGACTTGATGTTGTTGGCCAGACCGTCGGAGACCAGCTTCTTCATGACGAAGGGGCGGAACAGCTCGAT
>ERZ779889.3416-NODE-3416-length-11639-cov-5.100829_pt1 | contig 11639 bp, 10 predicted proteins | sample MGYA00511030_ERZ779889 | MGnify/ENA primary metagenome ERZ779889 (study PRJEB29588, sample SAMEA2160616) | human gut metagenome | biome: human gut; feature: human-associated habitat; material: faeces | place: Denmark | collected 2008/2010 ...
GTGTAAGAGTGAGAAGAAAAAGGGCGTCGGCACCATCCTCATCGGCTTTGCCGTGCTGATGACCGGCATGACTGCCATGTCCAACGCCGTCCTGCCCCTGCAGAACGAGGCATGGTTCACCAGCCTGTTCACCCGCTTCTCCAATCCCCTTCTGGGCGTTCTGGTGGGTGCCCTTGTCACCGGCATCATCCAGAGCTCCAGCGCCAGCGTCGGCATCCTGCAGGCATTGAGCGCCACCGGCGTCATCACCTACGGCAGTGCCATTCCCATCATCATGGGCCAGAACATTGGCACCTGTGTCACCGCGTTGATCTCCTCTGTGGGCGCCAACAAGAATGCACGCCGTGCTGCCATGGTCCATCTGTACTTCAACATCATCGGTGTAAGCATCTTCCTTGTCGGTTTTTACGGCCTGAATACGGTCTGCCACTTTGCTTTTGTGAACACCACCATCGAGGCATGGGGCATCGCTGTGGTGCACTCGGTGTTCAATATCGTGGCAACGCTGGTGCTGCTGCCCTTTGCAAGCCTGCTGGAAAAGCTGGCCATCCTCACCATTCCGGATTCGCCGGAAAAGGAAAGCTTTGCGCTGCTGGATGACCGCCTGCTGAACACCCCTGCCGTGGCTGTGGAGCGCGCCCGCTCTGCTACGGCTGAAATGGCAGAGCTTGCCCGTGTGGGCGTGATGCAGGCCATGAGCCTGACCCATGAGTGGAACGACACACTTGCGCAGAAGGTCCGCGATGAGGAGACGCAGGTAGACCGTTACGAGGACGCCCTCGGCACCTACCTTGTCAAGCTTTCCAGCCGTGAGCTGAACCACACCGACAGCCAGAGCGTGAACACCCTGCTGCACACCATCAGCGATTTTGAGCGCATCAGCGACCATTCCGTAAACCTGCTGGAATCCGCCGAGGAGATGCACACCAAAGACATCCAGTTCTCGCAGGATGCCCGGGACGAGCTGCAGGTGCTGGAAGATGCCGTGCAGGATATCCTGAACCGCACCACCGATGCCTTCCATAAGGGCGACCTGCACCTTGCCAGCAAGGTGGAACCGCTGGAAGCCGTGGTCAATGAGCTGGTGCGCGCCATCAAAGCCCATCATATCGCCCGCCTGCAGGCCGGCAACTGCTCCATCGAGTATGGCTTTGTTCTGGATGACCTGCTGACCAACTATGAGCGCGTGTGCGACCACTGCAGCAATGTTGCCGTTGCACAGATCGAGGTCGCACAGGACAGTTTTGATACCCACGCTTACCTCAACGAGCTGCGTCACGGCAGTGACACCAAGGAAAGCGAGGAATTCCATCGTCGTTTGGACCGTTACCGTGAGCGCTATCTTTTCCCTGAAAATCAGTCTGCGGAGGATTTTGACAAATGATCTATATTGTGGAAGACGATGCCGCCATCCGGGAGCTGGAGCAGTATGCCCTGCAGTCCAGCGGATACGAGGTGGCCAGCTTTGAGAGCTCGGAGCCCTTCTGGCAGGCCATGCACGCTGCAGAGCCGGAGCTGGTGATCCTGGACGTGATGCTGCCCGGTGAGGACGGCTTCTCTAGCCTAAAAAAGCTGCGCAACACCCCTTCCCTGCGGCGGCTGCCCATCATCATGGTCACGGCCAAGTCCAGCGAGCTGGACACGGTGCGCGGGCTGGACTGCGGCGCAGATGATTACATCACAAAGCCCTTTGGCATCATGGAATTTCTGAGCCGGGTGCGTGCTGCCCTGCGCCGCTCAGCTCCGGAAGCACGTCCCAATGTGCTCAGCTTTCACGAGATCCTGCTGGACAATGCCCGTCACAACGTGACTGTGAGCGGAACGCCGGTGGAGCTGACCTACAAGGAGTACAGCCTGCTGCGTTTGCTGCTGGAGAACACCAATCTGGTGGTGACACGCGAGACCATTCTGCAGGTGGTGTGGGGCACCGACATTTCGGTGGAGAGCCGTACTGTGGATATGCATATCCGCACCCTGCGCAAAAAGCTGGGGGATGCCGGCAAATACATCTGCACTGTGCGCAAGGTGGGTTACAAGCTGACCGATGAAGAGGAGGCCGGTGAAGAATGAAGCTGCGCAGCATGGAAGAAAAGATCAGCTACCGACTGTTTCTGATGGGTTTCTTTGGTCTGTTGTTTACAGCGGCACTGTGTATCTTTGTGTTTCATAAAGCCTTTACTGCACAGGCATGGACCGGCCTTGAGCGGGAGGCGGAACTGGTCAGTGCAGGATACGATCTGGTGCAGGATCCGCAGCAGCTTACTTCTTTTGTTTCCAATGATCTGCGCATCACTCTGATCTCGCAGGATGGCAGCGTGCTGTTTGAATCCGCCACGGATCAGCCCATGGAAAACCATCTTTCCCGGCCGGAGATCCGGCAGGCCATGGCCAGCGGCATCGGCCGGGATATCCGGGACTCGCAAACTATGGGGTATGAGACCTATTATTATGCAGTGCTGCTGCCGAACGGCGAGATCCTGCGCACTGCACAGGACGCCGAAACGGTGTGGTCTATCTACGATTCCTCCATTCCCGCCATCGTGCTGAGCTGTGTTGCGCTGATGCTGGCTGCCGCTGTGCTGGCCACCCTGCTGACGCGTGCGCTGGTGCAGCCGGTGCTGAGCATGACCGAAGACCTTGACCATATTCAGGACAATGTGCCCTACAAAGAGCTGATCCCCTTTGCAGAGAGCATTCATTCTGACCGCATCCTGCGCGAAAACAATGAGAAGATGCGTCAGGAATTCACCGCCAATGTCAGCCATGAACTCAAGACCCCTCTGACCAGCATTTCCGGCTACGCCGAGCTCATTGAGACCGGCATTGCAAAGCCGGAGGATGTGCCGGGCTTTGCGCAGAAGATCCATGTGGAAGCCAGCCGCATGATCCAGCTGGTCAATGATATCCTGCAGCTCTCCAGTCTGGACAACGCAAGCGAGACCGGCTCGGAGCCTGAAATGGAAACGGTCGATCTGCTGAACGTTGCAAAGGAGTGTGTGGAGCGTCAGAAGCTGAATGCCCGCCGGGCTTATATCTCGCTGACCTGTCTGGGGGAGAGCGCTCTTGTACACGGCAACCGTCCCCTGCTGGATGAGCTGTGCCAGAACCTGTGTGATAACGCCATCCGCTACAACCGGCCCGGCGGAAAAGTGCAGATCACCACAGCCTGCAGCCGCGACGGACACTGCACCCTGACTGTGGCCGATAACGGCATCGGCATTCCGAAAGAAGCACAGACCAGCGTGTTTGAGCGCTTCTACCGTGTAGATAAGAGCCGCAGCAAAGCGACCGGCGGCACCGGTCTGGGACTGGCGATCGTCAAGCATATTGCGCTGATCCATGGCGCCCGCATCAAGCTGGAAAGTCAGGTGGATGTGGGTACCACCATTACCGTTACTTTCCCCACTGCAAACTGAGGAATAGAAGCTTCTGCGCTATTCCGGTAAAAATCTCACGACTGTCTGTAATTGCGGACAGTCGTTTTTTATTGTGATCTTCTCCCTGCCCACGCCATACTGCAGCGCGCTGCGCTGCTGCAGATGCACAAGGTCTATTCCCTGCTGCCAGAAGCTTTGCACAGTCTGTGTGCACAGCCGGGTCAGCTGGGCGCACTGTGCGGCACTGGGCTGCGGGGTCTCATCTCCACGCTGGCAGTCCAGACGCAGGCGCACCGATTCTCCTTTTAACGTGAACGAAACGCTGCACCGGCGGATCGTCACCGGTTCTTCTGCAAGCCAAAGCGTATGCGTCCCGCGCATCCCGGACAGAAGCTGAACCACTGCCGTCTGCTGGGTGTCCAGCTTGATGCGCTGCTCCCCTTTCCGGAAAACACTTGTTCCGGCAGCGGAAAGCTCCTCATCTTGTACGGTAAGCTGCGGCCAGAACATTCCATCCCGATGCTGGTACAGGCGCGGCATCCGGCCCGATTCCTGCTTCAATTCATCCAGGAGTTTGTCCGGGAGCCTTTCTGCAGTTTCAAGCTGTTTTTCCAGTTCTTCCGTGGAAACTGCAAGGATGGAAGCTTTTGCCGCCGCACGCCCCCGCCCGCTTTCCAGAACGATGGTCTCATAGGCAGAAAGCAGTTCTTCTGAGGTGTTCTCACTTATTATAAGAAAATCGCACAGGCGATAGTCTGCCTTCTGCGGAAGCTTTTTTTGTACGGACGAAAGTGCCTTTTCCAGCGTACTTTCTTCGGCCAGCCGCATCTGCATTGCAGCCGACGCTTCGGATGCATCCGCAGATGCTTCCGGTGCCTGATACAAAAGCCCGACTGTCACCGTTGCCTCGTTTTGTGCAAGATAGAGTGCTCTTACCATGCTTTTCTCCGTGGTCTCACAGCGGAGAAACAGCAGGCACCAGCCCACCAGCAAAAGCGTGCCGATTGAATGCCGGAGCCGCCGCCTCATCCTGCTGCTCCTTTCCTGCAGTTTGCAGCTTTTTCCCACAGCTCACCTGCCGCTGCGCAGAGGAAGCCGATACGGAAAACAGCGCAGGTAAGCCAGATCAGAAGCAGGAGCGCATCCATACGTGAGAAGATGCCCACGCTCCATGCACGCAGTAGTTCCTGCTCCGGATAGTCCGTTCCGCCAAACACAAGGCAGATGCCGGCGGCAAGACACACCTGTGCCAAAAAAGTCAGCCACGGCAGAAAAAGAACGCGGCGCGGCGCAGGTTCTTCTATCAGAAGGGGCCAGAGCAGATACTCCGCGTACAGCGGCACACGCGGCAGCCGGGCCAGCTGCACCGCATCCGGTTCCAGCAGATGGGACCACTCCATCTGGCCTGCAATGCCTGCCAGACAGAGTCCCTCCCCCAGCAGCACGAACCACCACAGCACCCTTGCCGGGGCATCCCAGCCGGAAAGCGGAATGCGGCATCCCGCCCAGAGCAGCAGCGGGAGCAAGCCGAGCATTGCCATGGAATGAAACTCCTGCCGACAGACGCTCTGCGCCTGCATTGCCGTCCTGAACGCCTCTGCCAGAAGCCCGAGGATTGCCGCAAAAAGCCAGACCTGCCGCACCGCCGTCTGCTGCCAGCAGACGCACAGCACCGCGCTGATCCCGGTCAGCAACAGTGCCCCGAGCACTCCATAAAGAAGCATCCCGCGCAGGGAAACGCCCGGTTCAAGGCTCTCTGCCAGAGCTGCCGTCCATACACTTAGTGCCAGTGTGGAAAAAGAGAGTTTCTTCTGCCCTTGCATTCCTTTTCCTCCCGTTTTTGCCAAATGTTAAAGCCCTTCTGCGAAAGGCGGCGGTAGTTGCGGCGGATCACGCCATCCTCTGCCATGGGTCGCTGCGGAAACGGGTGCGCCGCCAGATACGGCACCTGCAGACAGGCCGTACCGGATAGGCTGAGCAGAAACGCAAAAAAAGCCCCCGCAAGACCCACCGGCCCGGCAAGACCTGCAGCCAGCACCACACCCAGACGCAGCAGCGTCGCAGGCTCGTACAAAGAGGGCGTGACGAACACCGCAATGGCCGTGATGCTTGCCACAAAGATCACCGGCGTGCTCATAAGCCCGGTGGCAATGGCGGCATCTCCGATGATGAGGGCCGACACCAGACTGACCGAGTGCCCCAGCGACTGAGGCATCCGCAGACCCGCTTCCCGGATGACTTCCAGAATAAGCATGACCAGCAGCATTTCTGCAAACAGCGGCAGCGGCGTTGCCTTTTCTGCCGCTTCGATCCTGTACAGCAGCTGCGGCGGGATCAGCTCCGGCAGATAGACCGCCAGACACACGAACACCCCTGGCAGAAATACGGTCAGATAAAATGAAATATATTTCAGGACGCGCAGAAAAGAGGAAAACACTGCAGTGGATGCATAATCATCCAGACATTCAAAGTTTTCGCAGAAGAGGGCCGGAAGCACCATGGCGGAAGGGCTGCCATTGACCAGAACCACGATTTTTCCCTCACAGAGCTTTGCTGCCGCCACGGCGGGCCGCTCGGTATAGCTCACCGGCGTGAACAGCCGCGCCTTGCCCGGCAGCAGCCACGGTACAAAGTAGCTGGAATCCAGCAAAAGCTCCGGTTTTGCCGCCGCAAGCGTTTTGCGCACACGCTGCACCATGGCAGGGTCTGCTTTGTTTTTACAGTAGCAGATGGCATATTCCGTCCGCATTCCGGTGTCTGCCTGTGCCGCTTCCTGTACCAGCTGTTCGCTGCGGATGAGCCGCCGCAGCAGGCTCAGGTTGACCCGCAGCAGATCGGCAAAGCCCTCGCGGGAACCGCGCAGATTTCCTTCGCCCGAGGGTTCGCCCACTGAGCGGAACTTGAGCCCCTGCACCGAGAATGCAATGCCCTTTTCGCAGCCGTCCAGAAGCAGCACCGCCATGCCTGCTGTCAGCCGTTTGGTCAGCTCGTCCATATCCTCTACCGGCGCATTCTCTGCCGGAAAAGCCGAGTCGTGCAGGATCAGCTCGTAGGCCTGCATCCCGGTGCAGCACTGTCCGGGCTGCACCGGCGGGGCCGGCTGGCTGCATCCAGCAAAAGCGTCCAGAGAGAATCCAGACTGGCCATGCCGTCAAACAAAAGAATGACGGCTTTGCAATGATAAATCGTGATCTCTTTGGCATAATAATCCGCAGAAGGGCCAAACATCCGGTCCAGTGCCGCCAGATTTGCCGAGAGGTTCTGTGATAACTGCTGCATCCATGTCCACTCCTTTGCACAGCAGTATGCCCGTATGATGCACATTCCATTCCCTTTGCAACCGACAGGAGGTCTTGTTTTTGAAGCTTCTGATCTGCCGAACCATCATCATTTATCTATGCGTTCTGTTTGCCATGCGGCTGATGGGCAAACGCCAGCTGGGCGAACTGCAGCCGGAAGAGCTGGTGTCCACCATCCTCATTTCCAATCTGGCGTCCATCTCCATCGAATCGGAAGAGGTGCCCATCACATCCAGCCTCATTCCCCTGTTCCTTATTGCGGCACTGGAACTGCTGGGTTCTGTGCTGAGCTTCCGCAGCCAGAAATTCTTCAATTTTCTATCCGGCAGGCCCAAAACGGTCATACTGGATGGAAAGATCGACCAGAATGCTCTGCGGATGCTGCGCCTGACCACCGCCGATCTGATGGAGGCGCTGCGCGGCAAAAACATCTTTGACCCGCGTGAGGTCTCCTACGCCGTGATCGAAACAAACGGAACCCTCTCGGCGGCCCTGCGACCGGAGAAAGAGCCTGTCCGACTTTCTGACCTGCAGATCAAGGTAAACCATGCCAACGCCATCATCCCCTTTGTGCTGGATGGTCAGGTGCTGGAGGACAATCTGCGCTGGTGCGGCAAAGACCGCGAATGGCTGGAGCGGACTGCACAGGCCAACACCCTGCTGCCCGAGGAGATCCTGCTGTTGATCGGCAGCGAGACCGAAGACTATTTTCTGTTAAAAAAAGAGGACCGCCATGGAAGCGGTCCCCGGTGAGGTGAGCGGATGAAGCGGATCTATGCCTGTATCGCCATTGTGGCCGTGCTGCTGGGTGTGGCTTTTTACAGCAGCTGGAAGGTGCAAAGCTTTGCCGAAGTGATCTCGGCAGACCTTGACGCAGCTGCCGAGGCCATCCGCAATGCGGATCATCCTGCTGCGCGGCAGGCCCTTGCCGATGGTGCCGCCCGGTGCGACCAGATGCGGACAAGCATGAATCATCTGCTGCGCACTGCAGATTTTACCGAACTGGAAGCCGCCCTGCGCGCTGCGGACGGCCATCTGGAAATGAACGCTCCCGAGGAAGCCTTTGGTGAGCTGCGGCGTGCACAGGTACAGGTGGAAACGCTGGAATGGCTCTCCCATCGGCTGGTATGACAAAAGCACCGGAACTGTGCCTGTTCGGACACAGTTCCGGTGCTCATGGGGTCTATTCTGTTATTTCTGTGGTTCCCTGCGGTCGCCCATCAGCTTCTGCAGCTCATTGAAAAAGCTCTCCACATCAGCGAACTGGCGGTAGACGGAGGCAAAACGGACATACGCCACCTCGTCGATCTTTTTCAGTTCCTGCATGGTCAGCTCGCCAATGCGCACACTGGGAATCTCACGGTCGTAGGAGCTGAGCAGGGTCTGCTCAATGCTGCTGACCGCCCGCTCCAATGACTCATAGCTGACCGGGCGCTTGGCGCAGGCACGCACCATGGCATTGAGCAGCTTCTGCCGGTCAAAGGGTTCCCGGGAGCTGTCCTTTTTGATGACCACAAGCGGAACAGTCTCCACGACCTCATAGGTCGTAAAGCGCATGTGGCAGCTGAGACATTCGCGGCGGCGGCGGATGCGTTCGCTGTCTTCAGTGGGGCGGGAGTCGATCACTTTGGATTCCTCAGCTCCGCAATAGGGACATTTCATGTTCTGTTCCTCCTGTCCGGTCTGACCGGGCCGTGTTTTTTATGCTTTGGTCTTGGGCTTGCGCTCGCTCCACAGCACCCACGCAGAGGTGGAAACGCACAGCGAAGTATACACACCGCTGATCATGCCCATCATCAGCGGGAACGCAAAGGTAAAGATGCTGTCCAGACCGTACAGCTTTGCCACGACACACATAACCCCCAGTGCCATTACCGTGGTAATGGTGGTGATAAGGGTGCGGCGTGCAGACTGATTGACCGAGCGGTTGACCAGCTCTTCAAACGAGGCTTTCTTGCCCATCAGGGTGCGGTTTTCACGGATACGGTCGTAGACCACAACGGTATCATTGATGGAGTAGCCCAAAATGGTCAGCATGGCTGCAATGAAATTGCCGTCCAGCGGAGTGCGCAGCAGCACAAAGGTGCCAAACACCACCATCAGGTCGTTCACCAATGCCAGCACTGCCATCATGCCGCCGGTCAGGCCGCCGATGTTCTTGAAGCGCAGGGCAATGTACAGCAGGATCAGCACCAGCGCGAACACCACAGCCACCAGACTCTTCTGCAGGAACTTGATGCCCATGGCAGCGCTGACATTGCTCAGGGAGAGCTGCTCAAAGTGGTTTTCCGGATAGCTCTCGTTCAGGCTGTCCAGCAGGTCGGCCACCTGTTCCGTGGTCACCGTCTCGGTGCCGGGCATGGAAATTTTCAAGGTCTGGTCGCCGGTGGCAACGTTCTCGCCGGTCTGCAGGGTCAGGCCGGTGCTGTCCAGTGCAGCGGAAGCCGTTTTCTGCACATCCGCCGTGGTAAAGCTGCCCTCGTAGCTCAGGGTGATCATGGCACCGCCGGTGAACTCGGTATCCAGATGGACGCCGAACACCACAGCGCACAGCACGATGGCTGCCATCAGGCAGGTGGAAATGGTCAGGAAGCGCTTGCGCAGGCCCACAAAATCGATGGGCTTCTTCTCTGCCGTTTCCTTGCCGGGCTTTTCAGCGCCGTAAAGCCAGGGGTTGCGCAGTGCCTTAATGGAAGCTGCGCCGCGGATCATCATACGGGTAGCAAACACGCCAAACACAAAGTTCAGCAGCACGCCGGTAAGCAGCGTATAGCCGAAGGCATAGATGGTGCCTGCGGTAGAGGGGCCGAAGGCAAAGAACACAAAGTGCAGTGCCTTGGCAAACAGGCCGTCCGAGGGGCCGAAGGCACCCATCAGCACGACCGCCACGATAACGATGGTCACGTTGCCGTCAATGATCGGCGTCAGGCCGCGGGCAAAGCCGCTCTTGAGTGCACCGTCCAGAGACTTGCCGTTTTTCAGCTCTTCCTTGATGCGCTCTGCGGTGATAACATTGGCATCCACGCCCATGCCGATGGCCAGAATAATGCCGGCGATACCGGGCAGAGTCATGGTGAAGCTTTCAAACACCGGGAAATAGCCGGACACGAACGCCAGCGTTGCCGCCACCTGACCGGCCAGTGCCATGCAGGCCAAAAAGCCCGGCAGGCGGTACAGGATGGTCATAAATACCACGATCAGCGCAAATGCGATCAGACCGGCCAGCACCATGGCACTCAGGCTGTTTTCGCCCAGGCTGGGGCTGACGGTAGAGTAGCTGTCCACAGTCAGCGCAAAGGGCAGTGCGCCGGAGTTGATCTGGCGGGCCATCTTGACGACCTGCTCCTGCGTGAAGGGATTGGATGCAGAACTGGTGATGATGGCAGAGCCATCGGTGATCGCAGTGTTCACGGTTGCGGTGCTCACGTTCTCGTCATCCAGCCAGATGCTGATGGTGCCCTTGGACGCGGCCAGCCGGGTGGTCGCATCACCGAATGCCTTGGCACCGTCGTCCGTAAACTTCAGAGAGACGAAATACTCCGATGCACCCCCGCTGGTCACAGGGCCATACTGGGCTGCAGCACTCTCGATCATGGAGCCATCCAAAATCAGCTCACCGTCGGCACTGCTGCCCTCCCGGAAGGTGAGGTACGCGGTGGTGCCGATCTCGTCGATCGCCGCTTCCGGGTCAAAATCCGTCTCACCGGACTGCCACGGAAACTCGAGGATCAGGCTGTCGGAGGTGTTGTCCACATACAGCTCATAGTCGGTCACGTTCAAAGCGACCAGACGGTTCTCAATTACAAGCTGCGCGGCCTCCAGCTGTTCTTCGGTGGCATCGTAGCCATCCGACGGCACAAAGGTGACGTTTACGCCGCCCTTGATATCCACACCGAAGCGGATATCCTTTGCGCCCTTGATGTAGGTCGTGGTCGTATCGCCGTACTTGGCATATACGCCGAAGAAGGCAGTGTAGACGAACACTGCGATCAGCAGCACTGCGGCGACAAGATGCCATGCTTTGCCTTTTGTTTTCATAAAATTCAGGGAACCTCCAAAAGCAGCAGCGCAGACAGCCGCTGCCCGTATTCTGGTACAGACCCGCTTTCTGCGGGCCGTCTTTCTTCCGCAGGGCAGCCGTCATGCCGGCTTTCCTGCGACAAAACTCCCCTGACGGCTCAAGCGAGCCGCACAGAGGAGATAAAATCAGGAATCGTTAGATCTTAGTCCGCCTTATCAGCCAGCAGCTTTTCCACGACCGCCAGACGCACGCAGACGCACAGCAGTTCGGACGCCATTTCTACCTCGTCCAGACTGGGATAGGTCGGTGCAATGCGCAGGTGAGAATCCTGAGGATCCTTGTGGTAGGGATAGGCAGAACCGGCACCGGTCAGGGTCAGGCCCGCATCCTTGCACAGACCTGCCACGCGCTTTGCACAGCCGGGCATCACATACAGGCTGATGAAGTAGCCGCCCTTGGGGTCTGTCCAGTGGGCGATATCTCCGCAGGGAATGAGGTTGTTCTTGAATGCAGTCTTGACGGCATCGAAGCAAGGCACCAGACGACGGCGATGCTTTGCCATGTGGGCCAGAACGCCTTCCTTGTTCTTCAGGAAGCGGACATGGCGCAGCTGGTTCATCTTGTCGTAGCTGATGATCATGACCGAGAAGCGCTTGCACATATACTTCATGCTGCTCTCGCTGCAGGCAATGGCAGAGACGCCTGCGCCCGGGAAGGTGATCTTGCTGGTGGAGGTGAACATGAACACACGATCCTCGTTGCCGTACTTCTTGCTCTCGTTCAGCAGCACCGGAGTCTCGATGATCTCATCGGTGAGATGATGGACGATATAGGCCTCATCCCAGAAGATCTTGAAATCAGGCGCAGCGGTCTTCATCTTCGCAAAACGCTCGATGGTCTCATCGCTGTAGGTGTAGCCATCGGGGTTGGAATACTGCGGCA
>ERZ779889.3417-NODE-3417-length-11639-cov-2.878108_pt1 | contig 11639 bp, 9 predicted proteins | sample MGYA00511030_ERZ779889 | MGnify/ENA primary metagenome ERZ779889 (study PRJEB29588, sample SAMEA2160616) | human gut metagenome | biome: human gut; feature: human-associated habitat; material: faeces | place: Denmark | collected 2008/2010 ...
TGCCGCGGTTCCTCCCTTACAGGTCCCCGTTGTGCACGGGTCGATGTGAAGGCTGTGAAAAACGGAACGGGTGATTGAAAATCTTGTCAGCCTGATGAAATTCCGCAGGCGGCTGACAGAAATTACGGGACGGCTGACCGTAAGACCGTAAAGGGCAACAGAGAACCGCATCCGCGCCGTTTGCGCCGTAACGGTAAGTCCACGACTCAACGGGTGGCCATTTTGGCCCGTCCCACATTGCCTGTAATGTGCGCTGAAAGACTGCCAGGTAAGCTAGCCTGGCCATCAGACGCCAAAGTCCAACCAGTGGAAAGGTTTTTTATGTCATAAAAAAATAGCAGGCCGGTAACAGCTATTCCAAGGGAATAGCCTAAATTTGCAGATAGATAATACGTTATGTCAAAACCCTTAGCAGAACGCTTGCGTCCAAGGACGCTTGATGAATACGTAGGGCAAGACCATCTTGTCGGGCCGGACGGCATTATCCGCAGGATGATCGAGGCCGGCCGACCGGCTTCCATGATTTTGTGGGGGCCACCCGGCGTAGGCAAGACCACCTTGGCGCAAATCATAGCGCGGAGTCTGCGCGCTCCCTTTTATACACTGAGCGCCGTGAACTGCGGCGTGAAAGAGGTTCGCGACGTCATAGAACGTGCCCGCTCCGGGCGTGAGCAACCTCTCTTTGACAGTGTGACTCCCATTCTTTTTATCGACGAAATTCACCGGTTCAGTAAATCGCAGCAGGACTCCCTCTTGGCTGCGGTGGAGACAGGGACGCTCATACTCATCGGTGCGACGACCGAAAATCCCTCGTTCGAGGTGATACGTCCATTGCTCTCCCGCTGTCAAGTCTATGTGTTGAAGAGTTTCGGCAAGGACGATCTTCTCCGGCTGCTTGACCGTGCCCTGACCGGTGATGTCGAACTGAAAGAACGGCGCATCACTGTCAGCGAGACGCAGGCCTTGTTGCGCTATTCAGGCGGCGACGCCCGCAAGTTGCTCAACATTCTTGAGCTTGTGGTGAATTCATTCGGCCCGGATGCAGAGGCCTGTATCACAGACGCAGCGGTCGAGGCCTGCTTGCAGCAGAACCCGGCAGCCTACGACAAGGGTGGGGAAATGCACTACGACATCGTTTCGGCCTACATCAAGAGCCTGCGTGGCAGCGACCCCGACGCCGCCCTTTATTGGCTGGCACGCATGATCGAGGGGGGCGAGGATCCGGTATTCATTGCCCGCCGCCTGCTCATCGCAGCCGAAGATGTCGGCCTGGCCAATCCCAACGCCCTCTTGCTGGCCAATGCGGCGTTCGATGCTGTGGCGAAAATCGGGTGGCCTGAGGCGCGCATCCCTTTGGCCGAAGCCACAGTTTATGTAGCGGCGAGCCCTAAAAGCAATTCGGCATATATGGGCATCAATGACGCCGTCCGTTTTGTCCGGCAGACGGGCAGTCTTCCTGTTCCGCTCCATTTGAGAAACGCACCGACGCAACTCATGGCTGAACTTGGGTATGGCGAAGACTATAAGTATGCACACGATTATGCCGGTCATTTTGTCCGTCAGCAATATCTCCCTGAGGGGCAGGACGATGCCCGTTTCTGGCATCCGCAGCCCAATCATCAGGAGCAGATGTTGGCCGCCCGGATGGCCGCACTGTGGGGAGAGCGCTATGCTTCGTCTGAGTGCGCCATGCCGTCAGATGCTCCGGGTGGGCAAGAAGTTAGGAAATAAAACTTGTCGATTAATAAAAAATCTGTATTTTTGCCGTCAAAAATATGAAAGAAACAGTGGGTAAAACAACCAATCCTGACTATATTTTCGAAACAAGCTGGGAGGTTTGCAACAAGGTAGGCGGAATTTACACGGTGCTTTCATCGCGCGCCAAGACTATGCAAGACCTCATGGCAGACAAGGTGTTTTTCATCGGTCCCGACCTCGGGCAAGGAGATGAACCTACTACCGATTTCCATGAAAGCCAGACTCTGATGGCCAAATGGCGGGAAACGTTGGCCGAAGAAGGTCTGAAATGCCGTGTCGGACGGTGGAATGTCCCCGGTCAGCCCATCGCTATTTTGGTGGACTTTACGCCGTTTTTCGCTCAGAAAGACGAAATCTATACCAAGGCCTGGGAATTGTTCCAAGTGGATTCGCTCCATGCCTATGGCGACTATGATGAGGCTTCGATGTTTTCCTATGCTGCCGGACGTGTGGCTGAGTGTCTCTGTCGCAAGTGCCTTCCGAAAGAGGCCGCCGTTGTCTACCAAGCACATGAGTGGATGTCTGGTCTGGGAATGCTTTTCCTGAAACACCATGTACCTCGGGTGGCGACGATATTTACTACACATGCCACCAGCATAGGCCGTTCGATTGCCGGAAACAACAAGTTGCTTTATGAGTACTTCCCGGGTTATAACGGCGACCAGATGGCGGCCGAATTGAACATGCAGTCGAAACACAGTATTGAGAAACAGTCTGCACACCGTGCTGATTGCTTTACGACGGTGAGCACATTCACGGCCCGCGAGTGCGAACAACTGCTTGACAAAGCGCCAGATGTCGTCTTGCCCAACGGTTTTGAGGCTGATTTCGTACCTCGTGGGAGCGCGCTCAGTCAGCGCCGTCGCCGGGCACGTCAGCGATTGTTCCATTTGGCAAACTGTCTGACGGGGCAGGATTGGGCCGACGATACACTTGTGGTTTCTACGTCGGGACGTAATGACTTCCGGTGCAAGGGATTCGACGTGTTCATTGACGCGCTGGCAAATCTCCGCACCGAGGCTCCGGAACGCAGCGTGCTTGCACTCATCGAGGTGCCTTGCTGGGTGCGCGAGCCGCGCAAGGAGCTTGTCGGGCGTATACATTCCGGGCTTCACTACACCACACCGCTCGAAGAGCCTACGCTGACCCATTGGTTGAATAACATGGACGACGACCGCATCCTCAGCATGCTCCGCCAGAAAGGGCTTACGCAGCGCGACCCGTCCGGGCGTCTGAACGTCCTTTTCATCCCGTGCTACCTTGACGGTGCCGACGGTGTCCTGGACATGCCTTATTACGACGTGCTAACTGCCAGCGATCTGTGCGTTTACCCCTCTTACTATGAACCTTGGGGTTATACGCCGCTTGAAGCAATCGCTTTCCGCACACCATGTGTCACGACAGACCTTTCAGGCTTCGGACAGTGGGTAGACAGTCAGCTGGGACGGCAAGGAACTATCAGCGACAGTGTCGCCGTGCTTCACAGAACCGACCTTAACTATTTTGACGTAGTTCATGCTGTCGCAGACTCGGTTCACAAGATCTGTGGCATGACCCCTACGCAGCGGACATCACTTGGGCGAAAAGCAGCCGCTATGGCCGAAAAGGCGCAGTGGAAACATTTTATCAACCACTACTTCGAAGCTTATGCCTTCGCCTTGTGCAGAACGGCACAGAAGTGATAGCATAAATTCTAACAAAGACAAAACAAATCACAACCTAAGCGCTATATGAACGTAATGACAAGCAATGCCAACGCACCAAGTTGGCGAGTGATCACGGTGAAATCCCGCATTCCCGAATCGTTGAAGAAGCTCGACGTAATGGCTCACAACCTTTGGTGGAGCTGGAACAACGAAGCGTTCGATCTCTTCCGCAGTCTTGACAAAGACCTTTTCCGTAAAGTCGGTCAGAATCCTGTCGAATTGCTCAATCGTCTGAGCTACGACCGTCTGACGGAGCTTTCCGAGGATGAACGCCTCATGGCGCGCATTGATGCTGTTTACGCTATATTCAGCAACTATATGTCTGAAAAGCCCGATACGAAGCGCCCTTCTGTGGCTTATTTCTGTATGGAGTATGGCTTTTCTCATGTGTTGAAGATATATTCCGGTGGTCTCGGAATTCTTGCCGGAGATTATTTGAAGGAAGCTTCTGACAGCAATGTCAACATGTGTGGTGTCGGCCTGCTCTATCGTTATGGCTATTTCACCCAGACGCTTTCGATGGACGGCCAGCAAATCGCTAACTATGAAGCTTTGGACTTCGATCGCCTGCCTATCGAACGTCTCCTTGACGAAGCCGGAAACCAAGTTATCGTTGACGTACCATTCCCTAACTATCAGGTACACGCTTATGTATGGCAGGTGAACGTGGGTCGTATCAAACTCTATTTGCTTGATACGGACAACGACATGAACTCCGAGTTCGACCGTAAGATTACGCATACCCTTTACGGTGGTGACTGGGAAAACCGAATCAAACAGGAATACCTTCTCGGTATCGGTGGTATGCTCATGCTTAAAAAGCTAGGCATTCAGAAAGATATCTACCATTGCAATGAAGGACACGCTGCATTCTGCAACGTGCAGCGTCTTGTGGATTATGTGGAGGGCGGTCTGACATTCAATCAGGCCCTTGAATTGGTGCGTGCCTCTTCGCTTTATACGGTCCATACCCCGGTTCCTGCCGGCCACGACTACTTCGATGAGTCGCTCTTCGGCAAGTATATGGGCAGTTTCCCTGTCCGCCTCGGCATTACGTGGGATGAGTTCATCGGCCTCGGTCGTACCAACCCCGAGGACCATGGCGAACGTTTCTGCATGTCGACTTTCCTTTGCCGCACCTGTCAAGAAGTCAACGGGGTGAGCAAGCTTCACGGCAAAGTCAGCCAGCAGATGTTCAGTGCAATCTGGCGAGGTTATTATCCCGAGGAAAGTCACGTCGGTTACGTAACCAATGGCGTGCATTTCCCCACGTGGAGTGCCAAAGAGTGGAAACACCTTTATCATAAGTATTTCGACAAGCGTTTCGATGCAGACCAGAGTAATGCTGACATCTGGGCAAAAATCTATGAGGTGCCCGACGAGGAAATCTGGCAGACCCGCGTTCAGCTCAAGGCGAAACTCGTTGAATATATCCGCGCCCGGTTCAGTGAGACGTGGCTGAAAAACCAAGGTGACCCTTCGCGTGTTGTTTCGCTCATGGAGCGCATCAATCCTAATGCTCTACTCATCGGTTTTGCCCGCCGCTTTGCCACGTATAAACGTGCGCATTTGCTCTTTACGGACCTCGATCGTCTTTCGAAGATCGTCAACAATCCCGACTACCCCGTTCAGTTCCTTTTCGCCGGTAAGGCTCACCCCGCTGATGGCGCTGGTCAGGGACTCATCAAGAAGATTTTTGAAATTTCCCAACGTCCTGAATTCCTTGGAAAGATACTCTTCCTCGAGAACTACGACATGCAGTTGGCACGTCGCCTTGTTTCGGGTGTAGACATCTGGATGAACACGCCGACCCGTCCTCTTGAAGCTTCCGGAACGTCGGGAGAGAAAGCGCTGATGAACGGCGTTGTCAATCTTTCAGTGCTTGACGGTTGGTGGCTCGAGGGTTATCGAGAAGGCGCTGGTTGGGCTTTGACGGACAAACGCACTTATGAGAACCAGGAATACCAAGACCGTCTTGACGCGTCGACCATCTATTCGATGCTTGAGCAGGAGATTATCCCGCTTTACTATGCCCGCAACCGCAAGGGATATAGTGAGAATTGGGTACGAACCGTCAAGAATTCCATCGCTCAGATAGCTCCGCACTACACAATGAAGCGCCAGCTTGACGACTACTACGAGAAGTTCTATACGCCCGAAGCCCAGCGCTTTGCCATGCTTCATGCAGATAACAATGCCAAGGCTACGGAACTCGCACAGTGGAAGGAAACCGTTGCCGCCCGTTGGGATGCCATACGCGTAGTCTCTTCTGTGCGCAGTGAGAACCTCGCGAATGCTTCGCTCGACAGCGGTGCTGAATTTGCAGTCACCCACGTCATCGACGAGGCTGGTCTCGACGACGCCCTCGGTGTAGAACTTGTCGTAATCGCCACTGAGGGACAGCATGAGACCGTGCACGAAGTCATTCCTATGCAGATGACAGGCCGTGAGGGCAACCTCCACACCTTTGAACTCCGCACTAGCATCGACTATGCCGGAACGTTCAAGTTCGCCTACCGTATGTTCCCGAAGCATCCGCTTTTGGCCCATCGTCAGGACTTCTGCCTTGTGCGTTGGTTCCTCTAAACTGATTCATTTCTTACTTGCCGAAATTTCGGCAGGGTTGATCGAATGTTATCGGACGCCCTCGGATTGAAAACTCCGAGGGCGTCTTTTGTGTCACGCCAGTCCCAGACAGCGGACCGGCTGCGCGTGCAGGAACTGAAAAACTGTTACGAAAGCAAGTCGGATATCCGTAAAAAACGAGATGGCTAATAGAAAATACTGTTGCAGCGATAGGAAATACTGACGCTCTGACTGAAAAAACGGGAGCTGCGACCGTTCCGCCGGGTCCTTTCCCTGCTTGCATTTAAGGATTTGGAATCAAGTTCGGATAATGATCCGTGCAACCCAATGTTGCAATGCTGATTTTCGCTACGCCTGCGGCTGCGAGGGTCCTTCCGCACGATGTGAGCGTGGCACCTGTGGTCAGGACGTCGTCGACGAGCAGGATGTGAAGTCCAGCCACCCTTTCAGAATGTGTAATGCAGAAAATTCCTTCAACATTGCTTGCACGCATGTGCGGCCCGACGCGGGTTTGCGAACGTCGGTTCTTTTTTCGTCGTACCAGATCCGTCCGTACAGGAAGACCTGACGCTCGAGCCAATCCTTTGGCAATGTGTTCGCTTTGGTTGTATCCCCGTCTGAGCTGTCGCCATCGCGTTAACGGAACGGGTACGATGCAGTCTACGCCGTCGAAGAAGTCCGTTTTTGTCAGCTGTTGGCCCATCAGGAAGCCGAAATGGTCTCCGATGTGTGGCTGTCTGCCGTATTTGAGGGCGAGGATAATGCGGGTGCTGGCCGTGTGGCTTTGATAGCAGAAGAAAGTGGCAGCCCGTCCCATGGGCAGGATGCCCCAAAAACGACGTTCGGTGCGGCTCCCCGCCACGTAGGGCGGCCGGAAAAACGGAAAGTCCATCAGACATGCCGTGCAGAGGTAGCCTGTTTCTCCCTCCGACAAGCGTCGGCCGCAGACGAGGCATGTGCGCGGTACGAAAAAGTCGAAAAGCGAATGAAGCAGCGACGGCATTACGGGGACAGTTAAGGCAAACTAAGCCGGAAATCATCTGCGTCATTGAGGACGGGAAATTTCTGGCGGAACCGTCGAAGTACGTCAAGGTCAAGTTGTGCGCAGACGGCTCCTTCGTGGTCAGTTTCGGCCATCGCTACTGCCACGTTGCCCTTGGCGTCGACCAGTTCCGTCCCTCCGGTATAGTCGGTACCGAACATGTCGCTTCCGACGCGGTTTACGCCGGCCACGTAGCACTGATTCTCAATGGCACGGGCACGGAGAAGCACACGCCATACCTCTTGGCGCGATGCAGGCCAGTTGGCTACATACAGGGCTAAGTCATATTCGTTACGATTACGGGAGAAAACAGGGAAGCGCAGGTCGTAGCACACTTGGAGCAGGATGCGCCATCCCCGCCACGTAATCACAGTTCGGTTGGTTCCCGCCGTGTAGTTTTCTGCCTCGCCACCTGGTGCGAAAAGGTGGCGTTTATCATAATGGAATACGTCGTCGGGTGTGACGAAGTAGAAGCGGTTGCGCCAGCTTTCATCGGTCTCATCAAAAACGGGAAGGCTTCCTGCCATGGCACAATGGCGGTCGTCAGCCTCTTCCTTCATCCATGCCAACGCTCGGGCAGCTTTCTCATGTTCGTGTTTGTCTGGATGCGGATTGAAGCCCGTGCCCCACATTTCAGGAAGAACGTAAAGGTCTGCCTCTGGTCTTTGATTCATTATATGTGTGACACGGTCTATGTTTTCCTCAGCCGATGTAAGAACAATGTCGGTTTGGAGTAAAGCTACGGTGAGTGGTGTTGTATGGGGCATTTCTACGTGTGAGGTCATGGTGAGTAAGATGATGAGGGGAACAGGGCTGAATGATTTGCGGAGCAGTTATATGTGTTATTTTATGTTCACAGGGAGATTGTGAGATATGTGCGGTCGTCATAAGAGACTTGGCCCGCGTAGCATCCCTTGGTGCTACGAAGTGGTCCTATGCAGAGCGGGTCGGCGGCGAGCAGGGAATCCAAGTGAGCTTCAGTTTCGGCGAGTGTGTCCAGAAGTGAAGGGTAGCCGTCCGTGGCCAGCGTGACGCGATCTCCCTCATGGACGGGGATGCAAACCACGTCGCCTGTGCAGACGGGCGTGCCGTCGAGTACGGGGTATCGCCACGGGTTGTTTGGCTCAGTGGCGTTCTGAAACCACGTTTGCAGGCGCAAGGCGTCTGCAATGTTGCGCCGGCCTGGATCGTCGCGAAGCAATTCATCCGTGGTGGCGCCGTGGGCGAGATGCCATCTGAGTACGTCGGCACGAATGGTGGCCAAGGCGCTGTCAACGGCTTTTTCGGGATGAATAATGTGGCCGTTTGTATAGCATTGGCAGTCGCCTATGATCCACACTTCCTTATGCCTGCGGCTTAACAGGGCAAGACTGCACGTAGGGCGAAGCCACGGGTGGTCGGCTGCGCCGGACGTCCATTGACAGCGTAAGGCTGCGGTGAGTAAGTCGAGGACCTCGTCGAGCGTGGCCGCTGGGGGAAGGTGCCTGACGGCGTCGAGCACGGTCTCCATTGCCATACGGCCGGTCGAACGGTCGGGATATGGTGGTTTTTCGTCGGGCCGAAGTTTCGACGTGCTGCCGTCGACCACGGCGGCGTAGTCAGCCGTGACTGTGAAGCCGTCTTCACAAAGGAGCTTGTCGTTCCACTTCCCGCAGATGTAATTCTCAATGGTTTCCATGGCTTTTTTAGTATATGTCGTCGTTCAAGCGTGCTCCTTGGTGCTACACTATTCGTGCGAAAGCCTTTGGTAAACTTGCCTGCAAGTTTTCAAAAAAGCAGGGCTGGCTGTAAACTTGTCGCCGCGGAGCCGTTCTTCAAGAGCGTCGCTTCCGTTTTGACATATCTCTGCCTGGTGGTATGGATGAGGGCTTTTGCTGGTGCTTCTTTTTGCCTGAAGGGTATGGCTTGCGTGCTGTCGGGTGTCTTGGCTGGATGGCTGCCGTGCCATAAAGGCGGTTGATGAGGTCGGTCCGGCCCATACGGCGAAGCTCGGCCGTGATGCGGGCGCGCTCTTCTGGCTTATACCAGAAGAAGAACATGCGTTGGCGGAGCTTTTCGTCTGCGGTGCGGGCGGTGAAGACAGGTTCGAGCGTGTAGGGATGATATCCCGTGGCCCAGATGGTAGTGCTGACAGTCATGGGAGTAGGGGTGAAGTCTTGCACTTGTTCGAGTTGGAAACCCATGTCGCGCGTCTCGGCGGCGAGCTCTGCCATGTCTTCTTCCGTACAGCCGGGGTGAGAACTGATGAAATAGGGGATGAGTTGTTGGTTGAGGTTGGCATGGCGGCAAGTGGCGTCAAAAAGTCGCTTGAAGTCGTGGAAGAGCGCAAACGGCGGCTTGCGCATCAAGCGGAGAACGCGGTCGGAGGTGTGCTCCGGCGCAACTTTAAGCCGTCCGGAGACGTGGCGTTCGATGAGTTCGCGGGCGTATTGCCGGGCTGCACTATTGAGGGTCTCGTTGTTTGTGTCATGAAGTACAAGGTCGTAGCGGACGCCGCTGCCGACAAAGCTCTTTTTTATGCCGGGTAGGGCGTCGACGGCGTGATAGACGTCGAGCAGCGGACGGTGGTCGACGTTGAGGTTCGGGCAGACTGTCGGATGGATGCACGAGGGCCTCCGGCAACGCTGGCAGCGTTCCATGTCTCGTCCGCTCATTTGATACATATTTGCAGAGGGGCCACCGAGGTCGGAGAGGTAGCCACGGAAATCCGGCATGCGAGTGATTGCTTCCACTTCGCGCAGGATGCTCGCTTTACTTCGGCTCATGATAAATTTTCCTTGGTGCGCCGAAATAGTGCAGAACGCACAGCCACCGAAACAGCCACGGTGGAGGTTGACCGAGAAGCGGATCATCTCGAATGCAGGGATTCGTTTGTTACGGTATTTGGGGTGCGGAAGGCGGGTGTATGGCAGGTCGAAACTGCGGTCGACCTGTGCAGTTGTCATGGGAGGATATGGCGGATTGGCGACTGCATACCGTCCGTCGGGCATTTGTTGCAGAATGCGTCGTGGGGTGAGGCGGTTGCTTTCTTCCTCAATATGGCGGAAATTGGCAGCGTGCTTTTTGGGGTCAGTGACGGCCTCGGTGTGTGGATGGAGAACGATGTCGTCGGGACAGATGCCTCCGTGGATGTCTGTCTCAGTTTCGAGTGAGACGGTCTGACGTATTGGAAATTTTCTCAGAAGGGTGTTGAAACTGTCTGTATTGACGTAAATGTCCGTCCGGCCGTGTAACAGTTTTTCTTCCAGCATTCGGCAGAGCGTCGTTATTGGCAATTCGCCCATGCCGTAGACGAGAAGATCCGCCCCGCTGTCGCATAGGATGCTTGGGCGCAGGCGTCCCTGCCAGTAGTCGTAGTGGGTGAGGCGGCGCAAGGATGCTTCGATGCCGCCGATGACGACAGGAACGTCCGGGAAAATGCGCTTCAGAATTTGCGTGTAGACAATGGTGGGGTATTCCGGCCGCAGATCGTGACGTCCGTCGGGGCTGTAAGCATCTTCGGAACGGAGACGGCGGTTGGCGGTGTATTTGTTGACCATTGAGTCCATGCATCCGGGAGCGATGCCGAAAAAGAGGCGTGGACGGCCCAGCTTGCGGAAGTCGCGGAAGTCACCGTGCCAGTCGGGTTGAGGCACGATAGCCACGCGCCATCCCTCATCTTCAATCATGCGGCCTATGACGGCTGCTCCGAAAGAAGGATGGTCAATGTAGGCGTCGCCACTGAACAGGACCACATCGACGTAGTCCCAACCGCGGAGCTCCATTTCGCGTTTTGTGGTCGGAAGCCAGTCTGTGAGTTGCAGCTCTTTCAATTTTCAGTGCTTTTTTTGCTTTTCCAGTCAATGTAGAGAAGAATCAGCTGGTGCAGGCCGTAGCTTTTCATCTTCTCATGATAGAGCACGTCGACGCAAAGGTCAAAAAGTCTTTCGCAACCTTGGCATTGTGACAGTATGAGGCCGCGTACGGTAAGGCGGAGCTTTTCGAGGACCGTTTCGTCGACAAATCCGTTACTGTCGATAAGATCGCGGAAGAGGTTGAACTCGTCGATGGTTGCAAGATGCTTGTCTTCAACGGTTAGACTGCGTGTGCCGGTCGTGTTGAGAGGAATGGTGTACATGGGTGAATGGATTTAGGTTAGTCGTCAAGGAGAAAACGCAATAGGGCCCCCATGGCCTTGTCGCGCAGGGCCGGCTCACGTATGCATTCGAAAGGAAACCCCATGGCAACGACGCGGTAGTCCGTGCCTTGGTAAGCGACGCCGGCGGGACGGCCGTCACCATAAGCAAAGGCACTGAATGCCGGAGCGACGGGACTCAGACAGTCGGGGGCTTGTGCGGCGTAGTGCGTAGGGCCGGGAGTACGCCAAATGGGCATGGTGAGGTTCAAACCACGGACATAGTCCGTCGTATCGGTGCGTGCTGAACCGGAGTAACGGTATTTAAGAATATGGCGAGTGAACTCTTGTTCAGTCGGTGACTGCATGTCTGACCCGATGTAGGTCCCGCTGACAAGTAGACGGCCACCTGCATTCAGGTAACGGGTGAGTA
>ERZ779889.3419-NODE-3419-length-11633-cov-3.520124_pt1 | contig 11633 bp, 12 predicted proteins | sample MGYA00511030_ERZ779889 | MGnify/ENA primary metagenome ERZ779889 (study PRJEB29588, sample SAMEA2160616) | human gut metagenome | biome: human gut; feature: human-associated habitat; material: faeces | place: Denmark | collected 2008/2010 ...
CACGTGTGGCGTCCGCTTCATCCGGAGAGGCTCCCGGCCGTCTCCTTTTGCGGGTGGCGGTGGAAAAAATGTGCCATCTTCGGAGGATTCCGGTGGAGCGGATGCCGTTTTTGCCGCTTCGCGCTTCCGGAAACGTGATTTTTTTAAAAATTCAGCTTGCTTTATGAGAAAATGCGGCTATATTAAAAAGTACTTGCAAATATGCAGTCCTGTGGTGTAACGGTAGCACAAGTGATTCTGGTTCATTTTGTTGAGGTTCGAATCCTTACAGGACTGCCATTTTTTTTGCCCACCTCAACCTCTTGAGTTCAAGGCGCATTTTCCATCCCGTCCGGCAGGTGATTTGGGGCACATTTGGGGCACAAATGGGTCACAATCGCGGATTTGAGGGGTACCATAAAATGCCGTATATGATGATCAAGGGTAAAATGCCTTATTTCAGATCCCGGATTCCGGCAAGGCTCTCACACCGGATGGATCGCAATGAAATACGGATTCCAGTCCGCACGACTGATTTGCAAAAAGCATCTGCCGTATGTAGATTACTGCAACGGCAAATGAACAGGATATGCGATATCATGGAAAAAGAAAATCATTCTTTCACTTATGACGAACTAAGGGCAAAACTGGATGAAGTAGCCAATCTTTTACTTTCCTCTATTGAAAGTTGGACCTTTGACTACATTCACAGCAACCACAATACCCCCAAAGACCGAGAAGAGGTTGCGCGGGGAATAGACCATTTCATCAATGACACCCGAAGAAGTCTTGTGGAAAGCGATTATGGGATAGCCCAACGTGATTTCCTGAGCATGGGGCCGCCGGAACTGCAGAACATTTCTTCTCTCTGGCTTCTCGACGCTCTGGCAAAAGAGTATTATCAAAAGAGAATCCATGTTCTGGAGGTTGCCAAACAGCATTTACAGGGGAACTACGATACGGAATACGATCGTCGGAAAGATACTGCCACCGTTGATCCTGATGCGACCTTTTACGCAAGAGCCAAGCGCGAAAACAACATGCAGACCCCTGCTTCAGCTCCTGAAGTTTCATTTTCACAGCTGATAGAACAATTCATTGAGTTCAAAGTTTCTTCCGGAGAATGGCAAGCGAAAACCCGGATCGGCCGACAGGCCTCTCTTCGCCTGCTTGTCGAGTATTTTGGCGAAGATTGTGATCCGGCTACGTTAACAGCCTCCCAAATGCTCGATTTTCGTGAAAATGTCCTGCGCAAACTTCCTGTCAGAAGAAATATCTCCCCGGAATACCGGAACAAAACATTGAAAGAACTGCTGAAACTGGATAATATAAAGCCAATGGACATCTCCACCGTCAATGATTACCTGATGGTGTGCAGCAGTTTCTTCTTGTGGGGAATCCGTTTCCACAATTGGAAATCCAATCCGGTTTCCGGGCTGTCAATCAGTGATCACCGATCAGACGATGAGAAAAGAGTCCCCTACACTCAAGTTGAAGTCGAAACCATTTTCAAAAACTGGGCTGCCTTGCCGGATAATACCCCTGATCGACGAGCCAGAAAAGAGCAGTTCGGCTGGATTATTCTGATCGCCGCTTATAGCGGTATGCGTGAGAATGAGATTTGCCAGTTGTTCGTTTCCGATATCGTTTGTTCAAAAGGTGTTCCCTGTTTTGACCTGCAGGAGAACCATCCCTCGAAGTCATTAAAAAACCGGCAATCCAGACGCCTGGTTCCAATTCATGCCCAACTGTTGAAACATGGCTTTCTTACTTTCGTCAGTTGCCAACGGGAGCTGCCGGAGAAAAACATTCATGCAGAAATGCCCCCGGTTCGACAGCTTTTCACCTGTTGCCTCTGGGATAAGAACAACCACTACGGAAGAAACTTTTCCAGAGCTTATGCCGCCTTCAGTCACGCAATACTCCCCGATTCCCCGGCAAAATTTCACAGCTTCCGGCATAATGTAGCAACCTGTCTCAACAATCTGGATGGGATATCCTCACACCATGTCAGCCGAATTCTCGGCCATGCTCAGCAGACGACAACAGAACGTATTTACACCAAAACCGACTTGGAAGTTCTGTCCGGAATCCTCAATCGAATGCATTATAACGTTGATCCATTCGAGTTGCTTGGGATGCCATCTCTCTCAGATGCCGCAGTGCAAGAGCAAATTGCCCTCCTTCCTGTAAAGGGATGAGTTTTACCTTTTAAAAAAGAGGCTCCGGTTTTAATCGGAACCTCTTGCCGGATCAAGCCTCGCGATAACAGGGCTTGAAACCGGCACTGATGGCGGAAACCAGCCAAAACAGACCGGCAAGCAGCATCAGGCCGATACCGACCTCGAACAAAGAGGGCAGCAGAGCGATCAACAGCCATGCGGCGACGATGGCAAGGGCGGCAGTCAGGATTTCTTTCAGCATAGTTCGGGATTCCTTTCGTGTGGTTGAAGATAAAACCGACGGCAGAGGAACTGCCGCCGGGGTACTTGGGTAGGCACCGTTCCGAGTGTACCAAGTTCGGAGCGGGAGCGGGTCTGTTTTGGTCGGACCGCAGTGTTCTTTACTAACCAATTGGCATATAGCGGGAAAATCTGACACTCTTCTCAAAAAATATCCATTTATTTCCTCCAAAGAACAGCTTCCCGTCCGTCAAGCCCGAACAGGCGGGTCAATCCCCGGTAACAGAGATCGGCGCGGGCGGGACTGTACTTTTTAGCGGTTTCAGTGAAGGCGTTCAACAAACTCCACCGGGTCGGCTCGGCGAACTCCTCGTGTTTCGGCTCCTTGAACTCTTTCCAGACGTTCAGGATGTCGCAGCTCGGAATCGCCTGAATCTCGGCGGCCTTGACGATGGAAGCCCGTACCTCATCATCTCCGACTTCATCGATCTTCAGCCCTTCAGCCACGGTTTCGAGTGTCAGGAACTCTTCTTCGAGCGCGTCCACGGCATCGATCACCAGATCGCGCACCCGAATCTGCCGGGTGTGGCGGCGTTTGATGACCATTGAACCGCCAAAGGCGTTGTTAGAACAGACCAGCACCGTAATCCCGGCGGTCAGACCGACCGACAAACTGCGATCATGGCTGTTGCGGATGCCGATGCAGCGGCTCCATTCGGGCGAACTGCTGCGGTTGATCCGCATAACTCCGAAGAGCTTCTGTCCATCCCGCGCCAAGCCGTACTGTTCATCGAGAATCCGCCAGCCGCGCGCGTTCACCACATCACCGACCGCATCGATCACCTCCATGTGCGGCACCGGTTTCCAACTGACCGTCCCAATCGGAGTCGGCACCTGCGCAATCTCCTCACGCCCGACAAAACGGGCATTGCTCTCAATCATCAGTCCCATAGTTACCTCCATTTCTTTAAATGCCACTGCCTGCAACGATGCCAGTAAGGACATTCGCCGCAGGCAAACGATGTTTCATTCGGCAGAAACACGCCTTGATTGATCGCATACTGCGCCCGGCTCACCAGCGCCTCGAATCTGCGGAAATCGTGAAAGCCCCGACTGGTGTAGTGGCTCTCATAACTCGGCTTCTTCGTCTTGGTGACCACATCGAAACGGAAAAGCGGAGTGGTGCCGGTCAGTTTCTCATACGCATAACTGAACACGGTTGCCTGAAGATCGCGGTCGGCTTTTCCGGCGGGCCAGCGGTTTGCGGATGTTTTCCAATCCACGATGCAAATGTCCCGCCCATCCTGAACGACACAGTCCCACTCTCCGATCAGAGAGCAGTCCAGTCCGGGAACTTCGACTTTGAATGCCCGTGCGACAGCCTTGACCGTGTAACAGTCCGACCAGTTCGCCGACACCGCATCCAGCATCCGGGAAGCCAGTTTCACCATCGAATCATAGTTCTCGCCCTCCTTGTAGATCAAATTCGGGGTCGCCTTGACTTCGATTTTGAACGCCTCCACGAACTGTTCAACCATTTCATCGAGGGTCAGAGAACCGCCGCCAGTCACGCCCTCCCACGCCTGAGCCGTCAGTGCGGCGTGAAAGGCGCGCCCGAACGGGAAACAGACCGAAGTCCGCTCGACTTCGGCGTGTTCCACATAGCGGTACATGAATTGCGCCTGACAGATGTTGAGGTACGTATTCAGTGCCGAATACGACCAGTGCGGTTCCTGCCGCAGTTCGTCCAGTGTTTCCATCATGCAGCCCTCCATTCGTTGATCTGACTGGAACACTGCTGTCTGGAAAGCTGCTGGACATCCGCAACATTGAACTTCGCGGCGATCTGCTGCGGCGTGATGCCGCGCATCCGGGCAAGGTCGAGCAGATAGCGGATCTGTTTCGGACTGGCCGGAATCGTCTTGTCCGGTTGCTGCGATTGCCGTGTCTGCTGCTGCCGGTTGCCGCCGTGAAGTTCGGCTTCGACCGACTGCCGCACAAGTTCAAAGGTGTCGTGGATGCGTTCCTGAAGCTGATTTGCGTTCAGTCCGTCAGGGAGTTCACATTCGATTGAAGCGTGATAGCTCTGGCTCGAATACTCGCCCTCCGCCGGGACTTTCTTGGAATAAGATGCGTTCAATTTCAACATAGCTGCCTCCTGAGAATAAAAAAGCCGCAGGAACTTATCCTGCGGCCCGGTTTTGATTGATTGCGGGTTGTCACATCGCCATTTTAATGCGTTCAAGCCTCCGGCGGGTCTGTACGAACTCACGCTCCTTTTGCTTTTGCAGGAGCGTAACCTCTTTCACCTTGCGGATCAGGATGCCGGATTCATCGAGCAAGTGTTTGAGTTTGCTCCGCAGTTCCTCAACATTGCTGCTGAGTTCTTCCAGCGGAGAAGCGGCAGGAACCGGATCATTCGATTCCACAACTTTGTTTTCAGTGGTTTCCATTTTCTTCTGCTCCTGTTTGGGTTGAATGGATTTTTCATATTTTCCGGGAATGGAACGAATGGGCATGGCCAAATAACGTCCATACCCGCCTTCTGCAACGACGGGAATCAATCCGTCCGAGTTTGCCCGGAACGTACAATATCCCTGTGCCAGCATCCGAAGCAGGATGTGCTTGTTGAGAACCAGTACAGCACGGGGTCGCACTCCGGCATGATCGGCAATCGCTTCCAAGTGCATATCGGGGTAATCCAGCGGAATGACTGAAACTCCCTCCGGGGTTACATTGAGTTCGATTCCATGATAGGGTTCATGGTCTGGAACTGTTTTCAAAAAGTCGATCACCTGTTTCGGTTCGTGAAATGTAATGGAGTAATCGAGTGCATTGTCGGCCGGTATCACCTGTTTCCAGTTCGGGTAGTTGCCGGATGGAGCTTTACCGGACCATGTGAAATCGCCTATCGTGATCTGGAACAACCGGGAGTTTCCATTTGTCCAAGCAGCAAGGGTTCCCGCATCATGCAGTCTGGCCGCCAGCAGTGCAGAAGGGAATGGAATCGTTATCGATTCTTTCAATGCCAAAGAACACGGCAGATTCAACAACTGTTTCCCGTCCGTTACAGTGATGCCGTCTTTTGAGAGATTGACCCCCCGTAACACTGCTCGCGGTTCATTCCGATTGATGATTGGAGCGGCTGAAGCCAGAAGTTCCGCGAACTCCACCGGCAATTCGACAACTGTCGCATCGGCGGGAACTGCTTCCAGTGCCGGATATTCAACTTTCCTGCCTTTCAGCTCGATCCTGCTGCCTTTGGCTGTGCGCACCATCTCCCGCAACGCCCGGTATTCAACAAAGAAATCCTCCGCACCTTCAACTTCGGCATCAATCCGAAGTGAAACCTGTTCCACGCCGTCAGTCGCCATTGCCAGAACATCTCCCGGAGTGCCGACAAACCGCACTCCCCGGAATACCTCCGCCGGACTGGTCTGACATACCATCTTGCCCAGTATCCGCAAGGCATCATTCAAGACTTTCTTTTCGATCCTCATTTCTTTTCCTCCTTGAGTTGCGTTTTTTTCGATCATAACCGTTTCTTTCCTCCCGATCCGGAAAGTAAAGACAAAAACACCCGGCAGTCGGACAACTGTCGGGCATTTTCGGAACCATAAGGTTCCCTTCAGATGATTATAACGCAATCACAGGAGAAATTAAGCCACTGTACTGCCGACCTCAACTCCTATTTGGATATCCTTACCACTACTCTTCCTTCAATTTCGGCGGCTATGATGTCCCAATTCCGGCGCAATCACTGTTTATGCAAAACGTTTTTCATCAATCTCACCGTCCTGCTCCATTATAAACAATCCGGCAACGTAGAGGGCGGACTGTCCGTAAATTCCAGTTTCTTCATCAGCATAGTTGGCGGCGGTTTTCGATTTGTAGAAACGACACAGGGCTTCCTTTTCGCTAATCTTGTAATAGTTACAAATCAGACGAACAATTTCCGGAATTACTGTGGCTCTGACTAAATTATGCTCGATCATAGGAAACCTTTGCAACAGTATAACAGGATTCATATTTCAAATACGCCAAAGCCCGTTCCGAACAGAAAGCAACTTGATTGTTGATCTTTTGAAATCTCAATCTTTCAAGCGCATCCTCTTTGCGCATGATTCCGGCGATGACATACGAGATGGTTTCACCGACATTGTCATTGGCGATCTTGCCTGTAATCACATCTTTGCCATGCGTAAAGGTACAATCCGAGCGACAGGCGACAACAAGATCAAGCCAGACAAGATTTGCTTCCGGGAAGTCCAGAAATTCCAAATTTTTCCGGGACGCGGCTTCATCAAATTCAAAAACCGAAACTATGGCTTGGGCGGAAGAGCATCCATTACGAATTGCGGCCCGTTGACGACGGTAAGCCCAGCGTTCGGCTTGTTCTTTGATATCGGTCGTGTAGAATGCAAAACCAAAATCCCGCCCGATTTCGCTGCGGATAATACGTGGAGAGTTTACTGCGGTAAGTCCTCCATGATACAGCTTCATTTTTCCAGTTCCTTTGCAAGGTATTCATCAAAGAATTGCATAAGGGCCTCCATACCCATGCCATGCAAGTCCTCATAGTCCGTTTCCAGCATCTTCAAAAGCCCGCTTTTCTGGAACAAGTCATACACTTCCGGGCCGGCTTTCTGTATATGTCTGCTGTAAAACTCTATGCAGAATGTTTGAAATGACAATTCACTCATATCATAATCCCCTCAACTCAAATATACTCATTCTTGACCAAGTAATTCATTTGAGCTATTTCAAAAGTTGAGTCCCGCGAAAAAACTCATACCAAGTGGGAAGCGGATACGGGATAAAATTAGCATGGATTTACCGTTTGTCAAGCATATAGCCACTTAACCGGAACAGTTAATCATAAAATGCCGATATTTTGAAAAGTTCAATAGCTCTCCGCGTTTACCATAAGAATCCGGCTCCGAGTTGAAGATATCTTCAGATATTTCCGGAAGTCATTGGCTATTTCTGCAGCGTATATCTTATCTCAAGCAGTGATAAATGTTCTTAAAATAGTAAACAATATCATAAGCCTTTTTCTCCAGTGCCAACTTCCACCACTGATAGGCCGTTTTGAGAACCGTATTGCTTGCACCTGTCGGAAGAGAAGATTTTTTCAGTTCATCTTTTATCTCATCAATTTTCCAATGACGATACTTGAAATTGATTCCACTGGCACAGGAAAGTTCAGCAAGTTTATCTCTTGCCGCAAAATCATTGCCATCATATACCATGCTGAAGCGGTATAAACAAGCCGCAAGCTCGTACATTTTCTGTTGTTCATAATAATAGCCAAGATACTGATATGCTGTTCCGATGTCCTGGCGATCATTGAGAAATTCAAACATTTGTCCAAGCACTTCCCGCAATCTTTGTAAATTATCCTGCTGTTTCAGCAATTCAGCATACTCAAACCAGTAAGCGGCACAATATGGATTCCATGCAATCGCCTTTGTCAGCAACGTTTCATCATTTCCCTGCAATTTACTGTACAGGAAATAGAATCTGCCGTAATCACGATCCGCAAGCCGCAGTTCTTTAGCGTGGGGATTGAAATTTTTGTAAAGTATCAGAGCAAACACACTTGGAAAATTAAAGTAACGGAAGTGTTCATCTTCCTGTGGCGGAACTTCATTTTCAGCTTTGACAAATTCAGAACGCATCAGCTGAAGATCGCCGCCTTGCTCCAGTAAAATTTCAGCACGATCCAGCATCATCTGAAAGGTCGGATCAGCCGGAGAGTGTTCAGGCTGAAAGTTCTGCAAATCAGCAGCAAGAATATCATTGCAAGTACGATACCCGAAGAGTAAATGAGTACCCTGCAAACACCAGTAAGCCCATGGTGCGTAGCCGAATTGATCTGTCGTCACCGGAGCTTCGCGTAATGCCTCAAGGAACTTTAAACGGAATTGGGGTTGACGTTCGGCAAGAAAATGCAAAACCGTTCTGCCGTAAACATCTTTGGCATCGGGATATGCCCCGGCTTCAAGCAACTGTGTGATGTTATAAGTATAGATATTGTGCCGAACCGCATACATCAAAGGGGTTCGTCCATAGATATCCCTTGCATTGACATCGGCTCCGGCTGCCAGCAGAACTTTTACTCCGGTAACAGATTGAAGATCGTAAAATGCTTCAAGAAGCCGCAAAGACCGTTCACTTGTGTTGGCATAATCAAGAAAGTTTGCGGTTATTTCTTCTGCCGTATCAAGCCTGACCTTGAGATATTGCAGCAGTTGTTCTTTGGGCAATACAGAAACAAATCCTTTGTGTTCAAAGTCTTTAAATAACCCCAAACCGTCAGGAAAATTCCGAAGTATTCCCATTAAAGGAGTAACACCATTCCCATCTCTGTAATTGACATCAGCTCCGGCCGCAATCAGCATCTTCTGAATCGTTGAACCACCATACCGGCAGGCGATAATCAGCGGGGTATCATCATGATTATTGCAGATATTGACATCGGCTCCGGCATTTAAAAGCAGCTGCACCGCTTCCGTAAAGAATGATTCCGCATTACATTCAGTATGTTGAATGCTCTTCTCTTCCGAAGAGTCCGGGAAAGGGATGTAATCAGGATCATCACTCCCCGGATGTAAAACACTGTTCAATTGTTGTAAAAGTACAAGCAGTGGAGTACTTCCATCATGATTACGGGCATTGACATCTGCACCGGCATTCAGCAATCTCTGGATGGTCTTTATGGAATATCGATGTTTCAGCACATCATGCAGAATCACATTCCCATCCTGATCTTTCTGATTGATGTCAGCACCATGATCCAAGATGAAGGCAACTTTTTTTACCGTTTTTCGTTCACGGAGAGCGAGGGATGAATGGTATTGCTCGTTTTCCATTTAAACATTGCATTCCGAAGTTATTGAGGATAGTTCTTCCAGCCGTTTTTCAATTTGGCAATCAACGATAAGGGCTTCCAACGGACGCGATGCTCATTTCCGGCGGATTTCGTTGCGCAGCCACAGGGAGGAGGTATCAAGAGGTTTTGAACCGACCTGTACTGCATGCTGACGTGTGGAACGAAGTGAGTACTTCGACTTTCTGGAATGATGTTTTATTTTCATAGTTCGACCTTTGTTTTTGATATGAACAGAAAGGATATTTATTCAATATCCCATTATGTATAATATACTTGCATATCCTTATCAATGCCATTCGATCGAACCTGTCTCCATATTGAAAGAACTCCCCGAAGTCTGAAAACTCCGAGGAGCAGAATAATTTTTTCTAAACAAAGACAAATAAACAGATGAAACAGAATATTTACTTCGAATAGCCTCGAATGTATCCATCGGAATCATAATGATGAATCGCATTGGGCTGCTCTCTTTGAATCCTTTGACTTTTAACAAACCGAAGTGTTTCTTCCAAGGCTTCCTTAGAACCAAACTCGCTTGAAAGTGTGGTCATTCTTGAATTTGGAGAATAATTCGAGGAATAAAAGTCTACCGAACTACTGCTAGATGAGCGATTGTAGGAAGGTGTGTATGATCTTGCTGAATTTGATGAGTTTTCATATTGAGCAGCTTCATTCATCTGAGACAAATTCACGATAACGACAAGAAGCAACAGCAGCACAATCAACACCACGCTTCCCATTCCCAATGGATGTTTTTTTGTAATCTCAGAAAGGCGGCTAGATATTCTTTTCCCACGTTGTGGAACAGGAATGAAACTGCTTGTTTTGCAATAAGGACATTCAACGTTCATTCCCTGATACTTTTCTTCTGATTCTAATTTCTTCCCACAGTTGCCACAAAAAAATGTAATCATGATTTGCACCTTTTCTCAGAATTACTTCAAAAATGAATTCAAGTCAAGAATCTTCATGGAATAACCGGGAGGTTCTCCATAACGGTTTTTCCCTCGTGTCCCAGGAAGAAAACATAAAATCAATAACCATACTCCCCACAAAGCCAGAATTACTGCCAAGGTTCCAGCCAATATAGGATGTGCTTCCCGAAGCAGCAACAATAGTATGCAACTGAAAGCGCCCAGACCGGAAAGAAGCATTATCACCGTTTTCTTTGTTGGCGATACTTCCACATCATGCAGTCTCGTTATTTCCGCAACCAAAGCCACTGACAAGAGAATGATGCAAGCAGAAGTAATCAATATTCTTGATAGGAACATCTGCTGAATAAAAAGGAAAACGAAGAAGCAGATTACAATAGTCATGGATGTACAATGAAGTAACCATAACGCAAAACTGGCTCTCCCAATTCTCAATCCATTCCCTCCGACCGGAATATTTGATTCCGTAATATTTGGATACACTTTTGGTATCTCCATTTGCTTTGCAACTGTAATTTCCCGATTACAAGAAGGACATTCCACATGAAGGCCAATTTGCGCGTCCTCCGCTTCAATTTTCTGTTTGCAGAAGGGGCATTTAAAAACAAAGCTGCTATTGCCAGGTAATTGCTCAGGCAGTTTTGCTCCACAAATTGTACAGAATTTAAAATTATCTGGAACTTCATTATGGCATATTTGACATTCCATATTTTCCCTCATATTGGACAGAATTTTCTGGCATAGACAAGTTTAACTAACTAAGCAATTCGCATTATTCAAGTTCTCCGTATAATATAGCGTCCTTCAAGAGACGTTGACACTCCGGATCACGAACATAATTATGTGGCATTCTACCGGTGAAATCCTGTTTCCATGGCGGAACCCCGATCTCCAATAAATATTTTATGACTTCCTTTTTATCATTTTTTGCTGCGATATGAAGTAAGTTTTCTTTCTGTTTGGTTTGTTGATGAATATTTGCACCTTTTGCAATTAATAGTTTTACGATCTCCCAATGACCTCTTTGGGCAGCCGCAAGATGAGATGAATCTCCATAACTATTAATAATATTCGGATCTGCTCCTTTTTCTACCAACAATTTTACAACCTCTTCATGACCATTGCTTACCGCAATAAAAAGAGGTGTGACATTCGAATTATTAGTAATATTTGGATCTGCTCCTTTGTTGAGTAAATAGGCTACAATATCGGAATATCCATTACGAGCTGCTTGATATAATGCAGTCCCTCCATTTTCTGTACGCGGGCGATTGGGATCAATTCTATATTTCTCAATAATATATTTTACAACCTCTAAATCGCCTTTGCCCGCATAATTTAAAAGATGTTCACTAGGTCTTCCAGGAGGAAGATCTTTTTCAATAGTATTAAAAGAAACATTATGAATAAACTGATACATAC
>ERZ779889.3424-NODE-3424-length-11612-cov-3.176343_pt1 | contig 11612 bp, 6 predicted proteins | sample MGYA00511030_ERZ779889 | MGnify/ENA primary metagenome ERZ779889 (study PRJEB29588, sample SAMEA2160616) | human gut metagenome | biome: human gut; feature: human-associated habitat; material: faeces | place: Denmark | collected 2008/2010 ...
CTGCATCCCGCTGATTCTGCTGAGCATGGTGCTGGTGCAGTCGTATTACGGGAATCCGCGCCGATGGAAGCTGCCGCTGCTGTTTGTCGCCGTGAAGAACCGTGCCATAGATTTGCTGCGCTCCAAAAAATGGCGGGGGGGGGAATCCGGACTGGACGAGTTGGATGTCTGTATTCGTACGCTTGTCGCCGACCATATCGAAGAGGAGTTCCAGTTATCGCAGTTGAGCGAGGAGATCGACTGCTGCATTTCGGGACTTTCCGAGCAGTGCCGCCGGGTGTTCCTGTTGAGCCGCACGACAGGCCTGAAAAACCGGGAGATCGCCGAGCGGCTCAACATCAGCGTCAAGACCGTCGAAAAGCATATCGGGGCGGCGCTCTCCCAGCTTCGGCTCCGGCTCAGCCGCAGCGGATTTCTGCGGCTTTTCCTCTGAAAAACAGAAGATGCCCTGCACCGAAACGGTGCAGGGCATTGCTTTTTCCGCCTCGTTAGCGGAGTGGGAATTTGTGTGTGTGTGCGACGCGTCCGCCGGGACCGACGATTCGGATCGCGATTCGGTCGCCCGTCATGTCGCACCGTATGTAGCTTTGATTGCCGTTGACCACGACCGGGAACCGAACTTCGTCGTTTGCCGGGTGGAAGCCGTAGCGGTGCGTGTGGCCGGAGAACATGATATTGATGCCGGCCTCGTTGAGGATCGGCAGGAACAGATTCCGGAGGTGGTTGCTGCCGTGCCACGTTCCGCCGTCGAGCGGAATATGGAGGAAGACGACGCGTGCCGAGGCGTTGCGGAAGGTTTCGGAGGCCACCGCCCTGCGGAGCCATTCGCACTCTTCGCGGCGATAGGCGTCGTAGTCGGCAAGCCCTCCGTATTCGATGTCCGTGTCAGGCTTGTCTTCGCCGCAGTCGAGCAGCAAGAAACAGACCGATCCGACTTTGCAGAGTTGGTAGTGGCGGCCGTTACGCGTCGGGAAATAGTCGTGCAGACGGTCGGCGAAGACGCCGCGCGTCTCATGGTTGCCGCGGTTGTAGAGTATCGGGGTCTCCGAGGCGTAAAGGTTTACCGAGGCGTCGATGAAATCCCGGAACAACTGCTCCTCATTTTCAATGCTGTTGGACATGTCGCCGTTGAGCATTACGAAGTCGTGTTTGCCGAAATTGATTTCCCGGCACAGTTCGGTCATGTCGTCGGCGCGTCCGTGGATGTCGTTCAGAATGACGAACGAACAGTCGGTTCCCGTTGCCGGGAATGTCCGGAACCGGAACGGCGCGCGTTTGTAGACATTGCTGGCAACGGTCCTGCCGTAGAGGACGTTGTCTCCGTGTTTCCATTCGAGTACCTCCTGCGAGAAGATGCGGTAGCAGTATTTCGTTCCGGGACGCAGGTTGTTCAGCCGCACGGCGTGCAGTGTCTTGTGCGCCTGTTTGCGGCCCGCGACGGTTTCGTAATGGCGGGTATGTTCGGCGGCGTAGAAACTGCGTCCGTCGTCCTCGGTTGCCTCGACCCACGACAAAGCGGGTTTGTTGGTAGTCCACAGGACGGTTACGCCGTCTTCGGTCATGTCGCACAGCCACGGGCCATGCGTGATCTTGAAATCCTGGGCCGGCAGCGTCAGTGCCGCTGCCAGCCCGAGGAGTGTGAATAGCAGTTTTTTCATCTTCCGAACGCTTTATTCCTGATTCTCCGGGAGGTCTTCCTCGGTCTGGAACCGGATGTCGGCCACGACGGGGCGGTGGTCCGAGGCGTCGACGCCGTCGACCTGCTGGTCGCTGCGCGAAACCACTGTGCAGTTCTGTACGCCGAAGTGTCCGATCGGGGCATACAGTATGTAGTCGATCTTGCGGGTGGGATTCTCCGACGGGAAAGTGTATTGGTCGATCGTTCCGACATTGGTCAGGAACGCGGTCATCGTGGCGATGACGTTCGAACTGGGAATGGCGTTGAGGTCGCCCGCAAGGATGAGGTCTCCGTCCAGTTCCGTGTCGCGGATACGGCGGATCTCATTGGCCTGCACCAGGCGGCTCGCATCGCCCGAAAGATGATCGAGGTGCGTCGAGGCGACATAGAGGTCTTTGCCGTCGATCTCGACGCGGATGACGCACAGCGAACGGTCCTCGCCCGGTTGCGAAGCGGCGCAGGGGAGCCGGTAACTGCGGGTCTCTATAATCGGGTGTTTCGACAGCACGGCGTCGCCGTATTCGCCTCCGTCGCGGTCGATGGCTTTCGAGAAGTGCCACTCCATACCGAGTTTGGCTGCCAGGTCGCGGGCCTGGTGTACGTCTTTTCCCGTGCGGTTGGTGAAGACATCCACCTCGTTGAGGGTTACGAAGTCGGGGTCCTGCCGGCGGATTACCTCGGCCAGCGCGTCCAGATCGGCTGCATTGGCGGGGCTTGTGGCGCGTGCGCCGTAGATGTTGTAGGTCATTATGCGGATGATCCTGCCTTTGGGTGGAATGACTGCCTTGTCTCCGTGTTCGTCGTTGTAATTGTCGTCGTTGGTGCATGAAACGACAATCAGGAGCAGCGCCCACAGACATATAGTCTTTTTCATAGTCTTTTGTTTGGTTTAAAAATTTGTTAGTCGGATCAGAATGCCCATACTTCGGCGATGCAGGTCTGGTAGAGGTCGGCCTGCGTGGCGGTGACGAAGATACGGAAATAGCGTCCCGTTGCCTTGTGGTCGAGGTATACCGTGTTCTCGATCCGGTTTTCGACGGTAAAGGTCCCTGCATGGGCCCAGTTTTGGTTGTCGTCGCTCACGTCGATGTTGAAGATACGCGGGTTGCCGCTGCTCTTGGGAACGTCGGAGCCTTCTTTGTCAGACCGTCCGCGGATCGTGAGTCCGTGCAGTTCCTTGGGTGCGCCCATGTCGACGGCGATCCAGTGCGGCGGGCCGGGTTTGGCGTTGCGCCACTGCGTACCCCAATAGGTGTTGTTTTCGCTGTCGATGATCGAAACGGCCAATCCGCGGTTGGGGTAGGTCGATGTCGCTTCAGCCTCCTGCGTCGAAAACCCGGCGATCGACCAGCCGCTCCTGTCGTATCTCGGGAACGGATTTTCGGTGTAGTAGCCGTTGATGCGCAGGTAAGCCGTCTGCAACGATTCGTTGACGGCCAGGTCGGGTGTCACATTCTCGATCCGTACCGGTAGCAGGAAGACGCCCACGCCGTCGAACGCCTGGCTGTTGATGGCGATCCGGATGGGCGAGGAGATGTATTTCCCGTTAGGAATCACGGCTTCGAGGTTCTCGATCGTGTAGCTTTCATCAAGCATCATCGGGTAGTTGCTCTGGTGCTTCTGATTGTAGGTATCCACCAGTTCGGGGGCGACGCGAAATTTGACCGTCACATCGCATCCCGGGTTGCGGATTCCGCTCAGGTTGGCGTAGACCATGAACGACGTGTCGCGTTCGAGCGGGAATGAGAGTGTGTTCTTGGAGGCGTCGTCGACGGCGTTGACCGTGTAAATACGCGTATAGTTCTCGGGGTTGTCCACGTTCAGGTCGTCCTGAATCGGGTTTTCGCAGGCTGCGAAGAGCGTTCCGCAGCAGAGGACAGCCAGGTATTTCGTAAGTTTCATAGTCGTTATTCGTTTTTACGGTTACCATCCGGGATTCTGGACGATCTGCGGATCGCGGTTGATTTCGGACTGGGGAATGGGGAAAAGGTAGAACTCGGGCCGGAACACGCGGGTTTCGAATACGGTTTTCTCGTAGAACGCCTCGTCGGTGAAGCTGTTGCCTGCGTCGACGTTCATGCCGTAGAAGGGTCCTCCGTCGGTCTGGTCGGCGATCAGCCAGCGGCGGGTGTCGAAATAGCGCAGTTGCTCGAAGCAGAGTTCGATGCGGCGTTCCAGCCGGATTTGCTCGCGCATTTGACTCTGGTTGAGATCGCTTTGGACCGGTCCCAGACCGCCGCGCTCGCGGATTTTGTTCAGGTAGGTTTCGATGTCCGCATTCCCGGGATCGTATTCGTTGAGCGCCTCGACGTAGTTGAGCAGTATCTCGGCGTAACGCATGATGACGAAGGGACGCTTGATGTAGTTGCCGTTCTTGGGATTGGACGAGGGCGAAACGTTTTTGATGGCGATGTATCCCGAACGCGGGAAGTCCCACGTGCCTTTCTTTCCCGATCCTCCGGTGTAGTAGAGCTGGATGCGGGTTTTCTGATCGCCGATCCAGTAGGCGCCGTTGAAGCAGATGTTGACGTAGAAACGCGGTTCACGATTGACGAACATGTTGCGCGTACCGGCGGGAGCGAATACCCAGCCCGATTTGGGGTCGGAGTAGTTCGCCTTCGAATAGCCGCTCTCCTTGTCCGGGGTAATGGCCGTGCCGTCTTTCATGCGGAAAGCGTCGACCAGTTGCTGGGTCGCCCCCATGCTTTCATAGCCGCTGAACTGCCGGGGTGAGGCCGACCGTTCCCAATGTTTGAGGTAGTTGCTGATGCGGACCATCATCACCTCGCTGTTCCAGTTCTCCAGGAAAACGTTGCGGCAGGACAGGTAAGGGTCGAGCGTTCCGTCGGTGTGGTACTCCTTGTAGAGGTCGAAAATTCCCAGGTCGATGACATCTTTTGCAGCCTGGGCGGCCTTGTTCCACTTTTCGGGGTCTTTTCGGGTCGAAAAAAGGTGTTTGCCGTCCGTGTTGACCACGTTGGCGTAGGCCGGGTTGCCGTTGAACTGGTCGCTGGCGGCCAGCAGCAGTACGCGGCTTTTGAGTCCCATGCACATGGCCAGTGTCGCCCGGCCGTAATCCTTGTCGGCCTGCACGGTGAAGTGCAGCGGCAGGCGGTTGTTGTCGATCATGTCGTCCAGTTCGCCGACGATGTAATCCACGCACTCGTCGTAGGAACTGCGCGGCAGGTTCATCTTCACATCGTCGCGGTCGAGGTCGCCCGGAAGGACTTCGTCGCCCAGCAGTACGCAGGGGCCGTACTGGCGCAGCAGGCAATAGTAGAACCAGGCACGCAGGAAGCGGGCTTCGTTCTTGTATTGTTCGACGACGATCGGGCCGCGCGTAGGATCGTCGAGCATCTCCTGGTTCGAGCCGATGTGCTGGATGAAGTAGGTTGCCGAGCGGATGCCCCGGTAGTAGTGCGACCAGTACTCGTAGTAGTTCGACGATGCGCTCCAGTTGCCGAGGTTTATCTTGAAGGAGTTGTAATCCTCGCGGTCGTAGGTAACGTCCAGGTCGTCCGAACACGGGTCCCAGGGCACGCCGTCGGTGCGGTGCGACTCGTCGCGGATGTAGCTGTAAACGGTAGCCAGGTATTTCTCGGAGTAGGAGGTGCGCTGGAATACCTGCTCGATGGTGATCCGGTCGTCGGGAACCTGGTCGAAGAAGTCGTCGTTGCAGGCGGTCAGGATGCCGAGGGCGGCCAGTAAAGTGAGTATTGTTTTAAGTTTCATAGCTTGTCGGGGATTTTAGAAGTTGAAATTGATACCCAGGCTGACGGAACCGATGTTGGGGTATTTTGCGCCGCGGCCGTCGCCCAGTTCCACGTCCCACAGTTTGAATTTGCTGAATGTAAGCAGATTGACGCCCTGTATGAAGATGCGCGCATTGTTGATGTGGATGCGTTTCATCCAGCGGTCGGGGAGCGTATAGGAGAGTTCGATGTTTTTCAGACGCAGGTAGCTGGTATTTTTGAGCCACCACGTGCTGGCTTCGTAGTTCATGTTCATGTTGCCGATCGAGAGGCGCGGGTAGAAGACATCCTGGCGGGGATTGGCCTCGGTCCAACGGTCGGTGATGTTGCTCAGCAGGTTGCCGCGGCTCGATCCCTGTGCGAAAGGCAGTACGCCTTCGCCGCTGAGGATCGCGTCGACGTGTGCGGCGCCCTGGAACATGGCCGACAGCGAGAGGCCTTTCCAGCCTACGGAGAATCCGAAGCCGTAGACGATTTCGGGGACACTTCCCCAGCCGATGGGCACTTTGTCATATTCGTCGATTTTGCCGTCGCCGTTGATGTCCTTGTAGCGGATGTCGCCCGGGCGCGTGTCGCCGACCTGTACAGGCGCTGCGGCGATCTCCTCCGGACTTTCGAAGAGTCCCAGTGCGATGAGCCCGAACCGCTGGTCGACCTTGTTGCCGATGGTTTTCTGCCAGGGATAGGCCACGGTGCTGTCGTCTTCGAGGACCTTGTTTCGGTTGAACGAGTAGTTACCCATGACGCTCAACGACCAGTCCCGCCACGAATTGGCATAGCTGACCGACATTTCGATACCTTTGTTCTCGACTTTGCCGATGTTGCCGTAGGGGTTGTTGATCATACCGAAATAGGACGGAATGCTTGTGCGGCGCAGGTAAATGCCTTTGCGCGACTCCTTGAAGGCGTCGAATTGCAGGTTGAACTTGTTGTTCAGCAGGCGCATGTCCAGTCCGATGTTGGTTTTGTCGGCGATCTCCCACGTTACGTCGACGGCATATTCGTCGATGGCCGTAGTCCCGTAGGTCTGGTCCATGTTCTTGCCGAACTGGTAACTGGTGTCGTTGGTGTCCTTGACCGTAGCCAGGTAGGCGAAACGGCGTCCGCTGATCTGGCTGTTGCCGACACGACCCCATGTGCCGCGCAGTTTAAGGTATGAGATCACCTCTGTGGCGCCTCTGAAGAAGGGTTCGTTGCTGATTACCCAGCCAAGTCCGACCGACGGAAAGAAGCCGTAACGGTTTTTCGGGGCGAAGTTCTCCGAACCGTTGTATCCGAAGTTGAACTCCCCGAAATAACGGTCGTCGAACGAGTAGGTGAAACGTCCTGCCAGGCCGCGGAAACGGTAGGGCAGCGCCTCTTCGACGTTGGTGGCTTTGGTATTGATTTCGTCGCTCTGGTTAAAGAGCATCATGCCCGATACGGTGTGCCTGCCGAAAGTGTTGCGGTAGTTGACTGCGGCTTCCAGATAGATGGCGCGGTTACCCTTTGCACTGAGGCTGTAGGCCAGGTTTTCGGTTCCCTGGCGGGTTTGCTCGTAGAGCAGGTTGCCGTTGGCGTCGCGTCCTGTGGCGTGGTAGGTGTTCGGGGTTTTGGTGAAACGGTTGCTCGTGTAGTTGTAGGTGTCGAACGAGAACATGCCTGAAACCGAGAGCCCTTTGTAAATCTGCTGCGTGATGCGCAGGTTCGAATAAACCTGGCTGCGCCACTGGTTGGCATAGCCCGTTGCGCCGAGCTGTGCCACGGGGTTTATATCGCCGCCCGAGAAGGCGCCGAGCTTGCCGTCGGGGTAGAGCGGCGCGATATAGGTCGGAGGTGTGAAATAGGCCGATTCGAAGATGCTTGCCTGCGAAGATGCCGGATAGTTGGCGTTGGCCAGGTAGCCCTGGATGCCCAGTTTGATTTCGGTGGTGCGGAACGGGTTGAGCGTGAGGTTCGAGGTGACGTTGTAACGGCGGTAGAAGGTGTTCGAGTTGTAGTCGGCCAGTTTCGTGTCCTTGTACATGCCGTTCTCGTCGTAGTAGGCCAGGCCGATGTAGTAGACCGCCTTGTCGGAACCGCCCTGCACGTTGACGTTGGCCGAGCGGTTGCGGCTGAAGTTACGCAGGATCTGTTTCATCCAGTCTACGTCGGGATAGAGATAGGGGTCTTCCCCGCGGCGGGTCTTATCAATGATCTCCTGGCTGTATAGTTTGCCGCCGCCGCGGGTGAGCGACGCTTCGTTCGACATCTCCATGTAAGTCGCGCCGTCGGCGAAATCGGTGATCTTGGTCGGTTTGGTGAGGCCTTCGGTATAGCGTACGCTGAATTTGGGGCGTCCTTTCAGACCGCTTTTGGTATTGATGATAATGACGCCGTTGGCGCCGCGAACGCCGTAAACAGCAGTTGCAGAGGCGTCCTTCAGGATCGAGAAACTCTCGATGTCTTCGGGGTCGACGTTGGAGAACGAGCGGGGAACGCCGTCGACGAGCGTCAGAGGGGCGCTCATGCTGGCTGTCAGCGTTGAGATGCCGCGGATGTAGATGTTCGCGTCGTCGAAGCCCGGTTCACTGGTTCGCTGTACCGAGACCAGACCCGATACGCGGCCCGCAAGGCCTTGTGTGAGGTTGGCGACGGGAACTTTCAGTTCCTTGGTCGCTATGGTCTGCTGCGAGCCGATGACGCTGATCTTTTTCTGCACGCCGTAGCCCACCACCTCCACGGCGTCGAGGATGGCGTCGTTTTGCAGCATAACCACGTCGACGATTTCCTGCCCTGCGACCGAAACGTCCTGCGATTTGTAACCTACATAGCTGAATTCCAGTACTTCGTCGGGATAAACGTCGAGCAGGTATTTGCCGTTGATGTCGGTGGCTGTACCGATGTTCGGACGGGCCTTGATGCGGATCGTGACGCCGATGAGCGGATCGTTGTTCTGGTCCCTGACGACGCCTGTGATGCGTGTGATCTTCCGGGGTGTAGCTGCGGCCGCAGCTACGGAGCGTCCGATGACGATCTGCCTTCCCGAGAGTTTCCAGGTGTTGTCGGTTCCGGCGAACAACTGTTTCAGTACAGCCGAAATGGGCTGATTCGTTACTTTCAGGGTGACTTTGCGGTGGATGTCCAAGATGTTGTCGTAGTAAACGAAGATGTAGTCGCTTTGGCGTTCGATCAGTGTGAGGACCTCCTTGATGGGGCGGTTCTGTACGTTGAGCGTGATGGTTTTCGCCGCCTCTGCCGTTTGTGCACTGACGGGCCGGATGAACCCGATTGTTGCCAGCAAAAACAGGAATGTTATCCGGAATAGGTGGAATAATCCCCCATTATCGGCCTTAAAAAGACCGATTTTACCATTTTTGTTGTACATTTGTAAAGATTTGAAGTTTAAAAGGCTATTTTAGATTTTCAATCGCTCCGGATGTCGTTGAGGGACGACATCCGGTCTTTTTTGGGAGGGATACGGGCTGTTACATAGGCAGGTCAGTTTGGGTTGTTGGTAGTCGGGTTATAGTCGATTCGGAAATTCCCGGATCCGGTGATTTGCAGGTTGATGGGGGCTGTTGCGCTCAAGATTTTCAGCACTTCGGCCGGATCGTCTTTGAGTTCGAGTTTGCCCGAGAGCGTCAGCGCTTCGGCTTCGGGCGTACACTCGATCCGACAATTGTAGTAGCGGGAAAGGCGTTCGAGGATGTTCGACAGCGGGTCGTTGTCGAAGGGCAGGTATCCGTGAATCCAACTGATGTAGCTTTCGGCTTCCACTTCGCGGACCTCCAGCGATTCCGAGGTGTCGAGGATGGCTTGTTGGCCGGGAACGATGCGAATTCCGCGGTCGGATCGTCCGGCAGGGGCTACGCTGACGGAGCCGGAGAGCAGGACGACCTCCTGCGTGCGATCGCGGCCGTAGGAGGATATGTAGAATTTGGTTCCCAAAACGCAGACATCCATCTTGCCTGTGTGTACCGAGAAAGGCCGTTCGGCATCGTGCGCCACTTCCATGTAGATTTCGCCTTCGACGTATATTTCGCGCTTCTGCTTTTCGAATACGACGGGGTAGACCAGCCGTGATCCGGCGTTGATCCAGACGCGGGTTCCGTCGGCGAGCGTCAGCGTCGTCTGCTTGCCGTAGGGAACGACCAGCTGGTTGAACGTCGCAGCCTCTTTTTTGGGAATGGTTTTTTCGGCGTTGTTGATCCGGATGGCGGTCGAATCGTAACGGATTGTCGATTTTTGGGTTTCGAGCAGGAGGGTTTTCTGCTCGGACAGCACCAGTTGCACCTCTTTCTGGGTGAATACGGGGGTGTCGGCCTGCCGGATAAACATTTCGATGTCCGGGACGGTCGACGGTTGCAGTCGGTAGTAACCGACAACGGCCAGCATGACGCAGGCTGCCGCTGCGATGCCGATGCCCAGACGGCGCTGTTGCGGCCGCAGGAAAGACCGGGGTCTGGATGCTTCGGCAATCCGGGCCATGACGTTTTCGAGGGCTTGACTGGTGTTGAACCGGGTTTCCGCAAGGCGGGCGTTTCCCCAGGCTTTGTAAGCCCGGAGAAAGGCGTTGCGGTTGGCTTCGGATGCTTCGAGCCACTCCTGCAGTTCCCGGCGTTCCGTGTCGGTGAGGGGTGTGCCGTCTAGTTGGCGGGTTATCAGATCTTCGATGATATGTTCGGGTCTCTTCATTCTATCTATATCACGGATGAAAGCGCTGAAACCCTACCCCCTCCGGCGTTTTTTTTCGGACCGCCGGGGTAAACAAAAAGCAGAACCGATGAGGCTCTGCTTCTTGCGGGTTGCGAAAATAGATATTGTCAATAGACCCACTCGAAATTGTCGACGTAGAGTACGTTCAACTTGCAGCCTGCCATGAAGTCGCCGTAGGCGCTCGTCGAGCAGGAGATCACGATCTGATACAGCCCCGACGGTTTGGCCTTCGTGTCGTAGAAGTTGAGCGGAAGCTGTACGTCGATCATCTTGCCGCCGGTCGAACTTTGGTCGATGAAGAGCGAGCCGTAGGCGATGATCGGACCCTCGTCGAGCGTACTCATCTCTTCCGGGTCCCAGGTCCCGGTGGGGGCTTCCGTGCCCGATCCGACTTCGCGGCGGGTGTTCCAGTCCACGATGGCGACCATGATGCGGGCCTTGTCCCGGTCTCCTTCGTGAATCGGGGCGCCGAAATTCTTTTCGATGTCGACGATGCCGATATGTTCTGCATAGTATTGCAGTTTCAGCGCCTTGGGACGGGCTTTCCAGGCGTAAGGCTGGCCGAACGACACGACGCCCCGGGTCAGGACGTCCTTCTGGAACAGCCCCGAGAAGAGGTTGCCCGAGGCGAGGACTCCCACGGCGGACGTAGCCTGAAGTTTGGCGCGCGTGCCTCCGTCGAAGGGGGCCTGCGTGCAGAGTCCCCTGGTGAAGGTGTTGTTGCCGCTGCCCCAGAACTCCGCGGTCTTGTTGTTCTGGGTCCAGCAGCTCAGCGAGCTGTCCTCCAGGTCGCCGTTGGGAATCGTGTTGCCCGCGGGGGCCGCATATTCCATCAGCTGGGTCTGCTCGCCCCCGACCGTCAGGCGGAATTCGTAGGTGTGCCCTGCGAAGAGACCCTTGTCCGGCACGAAGTTGTAGACGGCAAGCCCGTGGGGGTTGGTCGACGAGCTCCATTCGGGCGCGAGCGTTGCCGTCAGGATGCCGGCCTCGTAGCTGCTCTCCGCCATTCTCTGCCACTCCGTGGCGCCCTTGATCCGGTATTCCAGCGCGGCGCCGGCCGCATACTCCTCGGCGGAGACGAGAGCGGTGGCCGTGGCCGTATTGTTCCACAGGTCGGTTGCCCGGAGGGCGACCTTCACATTGGTAGGCTCCACGTAAAGCAGCCACCGTTCGGTGATTCCGTGGCAGGTGACGTCTACGAAACGCACCGATTCGAAGCTGCTGCCCGAAAGCTCTTCGAGCGAGGGCGAATAGGTCGTGATGTCGGCGGGGCCGAGTTTGAGTTCCGTGACCTCGATATGTGCCAGATCGGTGTCGCTGGGGACGAGGACCCGGGCGATGCGGTTTTTCTCCTCGATCTCCGTGGCGCCGATCTGCCCCGTCACGCTGAAACGGCGCTCGATGGTCTGTGTGGCGCGGATCGTCCATTCGTAATCCTGGTAGAGCGAAAGCGTGGTGTAGATCGGCGAACGCAGGTCGAACGTGCCGGTCAGCTCCCGGGAGCT
>ERZ779889.3425-NODE-3425-length-11611-cov-2.356871_pt1 | contig 11611 bp, 9 predicted proteins | sample MGYA00511030_ERZ779889 | MGnify/ENA primary metagenome ERZ779889 (study PRJEB29588, sample SAMEA2160616) | human gut metagenome | biome: human gut; feature: human-associated habitat; material: faeces | place: Denmark | collected 2008/2010 ...
TATGCTCTTTTGCACCCCTGATCTTAATAAATTCCTGTTCTTTACTCATTTCTTTCACCTTTCTCTTTTCTTTCTCTTTCTGCCTGAGACATTCTCAGATATTCAGGAGCAAAATCATCTCCATTTATATATTGTTCATGCGCATACCGGTAAGCGCCGGCATATGCGACTGATCCAGCCTTCTGTTTGTTCAGATGTGCCGGTGCCAGACGTGCATGCTTCATCTTTGACAGGATCTGAGATCCATACACCTGTATGCCATCACCTGTAAACTGCACTTCTTCATCTTTTTCAAGAAGCAGATCGATCAACTCATTTACATCCATCGGTATCTGATCCATCTCTGTAACCAGATTACCTGCTTCGTCAAATCTGTACAATCCAGTATAGACCTGATTTCTTCTGGCATCCATGATCGGACAGATCAGCCTGTCACTTCCCCAGAAATTGTATGCAAGTCCTTCCAGTGTCGGAACAGGCACAACCGGCTTATCAAGTGCAAGCGACAGTCCTTTTACCGTTGCTGCTCCGATACGCAGTCCGGTAAATGACCCCGGACCTGCTGCGATCGCGATCGCATCTACTGCATCAAGCTCAATACCTGCTGCGTTTACAACCTCGTCCAGCATCGGAAGCAAGGTCTGTGAATGTGTCTTTTTGTTATTTACTGTAAATTCTGCAACCAGATTGTCATTCTCTAATAAGGCAACGGATGCAACCAGCCCTGAGCTGTCCAGAGCGAGGATCTTCATATCTTTAAACCTCTTCTATCGTTATCTTTCTATAATCTGTCCCTTTTTCAAGGTCTTTTTCAATCGTTATCTTCTGATAATGATCCGGAAGGATCTCTTCGATCAGATTTGCCCATTCGATCAGGCATACTCCATCACCGTATACCATCTCATTGTAGCCGATTTCTTCCATCTCATCCACATCTCCGATCCGATAGACATCAAAATGATATAACGGAAGCCGTCCGTTATCATATTCTTTCACGATCGTAAATGTAGGGCTGTTCACAATATCATCGACTCCAAGACCTTTGGCAAATCCCTGTGAAAATATCGTCTTTCCTACGCCCAGATCTCCAAAGAAACAGAAAACCTGTCCCGGAACCGCCTGTTCGCCAAGCTCCCGTCCGATCCTGTATGTGTCTTCTCTGCTGTTGCTTTCTTTTACAATCATCATAAATCTATCGTTATCTTCTTTCCTTTTACTTCATATGGCCGATAAGTAACTCCTGCCATATCAAACATTCTCTTGGATGCCATCGTGCTGTCGGTACTGGCATATTTATCCGACAGATAGATCACCTCTTTTATCCCACACTGAATGATTGCTTTCGCACATTCATTGCAAGGGAATAAGGTCGAATAAAGTCTTGCGTCCTTTAAGCTACCGCCTCTGTAATTCAGGATGGCATTCAATTCTGCATGACACACAAAGAAATATTTATTGTTCAAAGGATCACCGATTTTTCCCCATGGCATGATATCGTCTTCACATCCGGCAGGCATACCATTATACCCTTCCGACAGAATACGATTATTATCGTCTACAATACATGCACCAACCTGAGTGGAAGGATCTTTGCTTCTCTCTGCTGACAACAGTGCAATACCCATAAAATACTGATCCCAGCTAATGTAGTCGGCTCTTTTCATCGGTGTCCTCCTTTTCTTTTCATCTGATCATCCGGTTATTTCCATATAGTGATAACCCGTTTTTACATCGGCCATCTTATGGTTATACAACTTTTTTCTCTAAAATGCTACTCTGATTATGCTGAAAATTTTATCAATTTTAGCTGTAATATCAGCAAAACTGCCCTCAGTCATGGACGAAGTGATAAATGCAAGCTCTCCGTCCACACCTTCTGCTGTTACATATGTCACATCACCAAACAGCTTCTGGATCTCATCTTTTGTGATCGCATCTGCACTTACCCGTATGAAGAAACGATTAACCGCATCTCTGAAATCACCGATCGGAAGTGCTTCTGCATCCCAACTTGCCATAATATTCTTACCCATATGTTTTACTTCGTCTACAACATCGGATACAACGGCGGATGCTGTTGGAAGCTTTCCGGCTCCTCTTCCATAGAACATGATATCATCTACAACATTTCCATGTACAAATATGCCATTGAATACATCATGGATACCGGATAATGGATGGTTCTCGTCCAGCATCATAGGTGCAACGAAGGAGTATAAGGTATCTCCTTCCTTTTTAGTCGTACCTACTAATTTGATCGATACACCAAGTGCATCTGCATATTTGAAATCTTCTGTTGAGATCTTTGTGATTCCTTCTGTATGGATCTTAGTGTAATCCAGATGCTTTCCATATACGATAGAAGTCAGGATAGCGATCTTTCTACACGCATCTCCACCTTCTACGTCTGCTTCCGGATTTCTTTCTGCATATCCCAGATCCTGTGCCTGCTTCAGCACTTCATCATAAGATGCACCTTCCTGATCCATCTTGGTCAGGATATAATTTGTTGTTCCGTTTAAGATACCTGTGATCTCTGTTACTTCATCTGCTGTGATAGAGGTATTTAATGGACGGATGATCGGAATACCACCGCCAACAGATGCCTCAAATAAGAAATTCACATTGTTCTCTTTTGCGATCGCAAGTAATTCCGGTCCGTGAGAAGCTACCAGTTCCTTATTGGATGTTGCTACACTCTTGCCTGCTGCAAGGCACTGTTTTACAAATGTATAGGCAGGATTGATTCCTCCCATTACTTCAACAACAACCTTTACTTCATCATCGTTTAAGATGTCATTGAAGTCATGTGTCAGTATCTGCTGTACAGGATCTCCCGGGAAATCTCTCAGATCAAGAACATACTTGATGTTAATCTCTTCTCCCGCTCTCTTATTAATGATCTCGTGATTTGTATTGATTACTTCAACCACGCCTGAACCAACTGTACCATAACCTAATACTGCTATATTTACCATGTGGGTGTCTCTCCTTTTTGCATTCTTTTTTGTATATTACGACTCACTCCGGCTGCACCATTTTAAATATGCATTCATAAATCCGTCGAGTTCTCCATCTAAAACTGCGGCAACATTTCCGCTTTCTTCACCTGTCCGGTGATCCTTCACCATCGTATACGGCTGCATAACATAAGACCGGATCTGGCTTCCAAATCCATTCTCCAGTATCTCACCCCGAATATCCGAAATCTTATCCAAATTCTCCTGTTTCTTGATCAGATACAGCTTAGACTTCAGCATCTGCATAGCCTTATCCTTATTCATATGCTGTGAACGCTCATTCTGGCATTGTACTACGATACCGGTCGGAATGTGCGTGATACGAACCGCCGATGATGTCTTATTGATGTGCTGTCCACCGGCTCCGCTCGATCTGTAAGTATCGATCCGGAGATCATCTTCATTGATATCCACTTCCAGGTCTTCCTCTATCTCCGGTATCACATCGCAGGAAGCAAATGAAGTCTGTCGCTTGCCTGCTGCATTGAACGGTGAAATACGAACCAGACGATGTACTCCTTTTTCTGATTTCAGATATCCATAAGCATTCTGTCCACTGATCTGTATCGTAACCGACTTAATGCCAGCCTCATCACCCTCCAGATAGTCAAGCACTTCCACCTTAAAACCGTGCTTTTCCGCCCATCTGGTATACATTCTGTATAACATCGATGTCCAGTCACAGGACTCTGTCCCGCCGGCTCCTGCATGAAGCGTCATAACGGCATCGTAACCATCAAACTCATCCGACAGTAGAAGACTGATCCTGTAATTTTCGAATTCCTTCTGAAATGCTGTCAGCATCTCACCGATTTCCTCTATCATAGAGGAATCGCCCTCTTCTTCCGCCATCTGAATCAGGGTTTCAATATCTGAAAAATCCTGTTCCAGCTTCTGATATTCCTCCAGCGAATCCTGCAGCTCCTTTAACTGTCTGGAAACGCTGGTTGACTTTGCTACATCATCCCAGAAGCCCGGCTGTTCCATCTCATATTGTAATTTTCCTATGCTGTCTTTTCTGCCAGCGATGTCAAAGTGAATCCCTTACTTCCATTAATGGTTGTCTGTACTGATTCAATGTGAACTTAAACTGGTCTGTCTCTATCATTAATTTCTCACCTACTTTATCGGTTGCAGCTGCAACACATTATTTCTATTCGTTCCGTCCGCAGCAGTTCTTATATTTCTTACCGCTGCCGCATGGACACAAATCATTTCTTCCGATTTTTTTTGCTTTCTTTACAGGTCCTCTGGATACAGTATCATCCTTGTTTGTTCCTGTAACCTTATTTACTTCCTCTCGTTCAACCTTCTGTTCAACCTTAACACGGAGAAGCAGTTTTACTGTATCCTCCTGAATTGCTCTTGTCATCTCATTGAACATGTCATAACCGGCAAACTTGTATTCTACAACAGGATCTCTCTGGCCCAGTGACTGAAGCCCGATACCCTGCTTTAACTGTTCCATATCGTCGATATGGTCAGTCCATTTTCTATCAATTACCTTCAGAAGGATAATACGCTCGATCTCACGCATATCTTCCGGACTTGGGAATTCTTTTTCTTTCTCATGGTAGAGTTCCACAGCCTCATTATACAGTCTCTCTTTGAGTTCTTCTGTGTCACCCTTTTTGATCTCATGCTCAGTAAGTGCGATTGGTTCTGTAAATGGAATGATCTCACGGATCATATTGTCAAGCTCTACAATATTCCACTCTTCCGGTGCAACTTCTGATGAGCATACAGTATCTACACATGCATTGATATCATCCTTGAGCATCTTCAGGATAACTTCATGCATATCTTCACCGTCTAAGACTCTCCGGCGCTCCTTATACATGATCTCTCTCTGTTCATTATTTACACGGTCATACTCTAACAGATTCTTTCTGATCGCGAAGTTGTTGCTTTCGATCTTCTTCTGGGCCTTCTCTACGAAGTTCGAGATTGTCTTATGCTGGATCTCTTCGCCCTCCGGGATCTTCAATGTATCATAAAGGCTCATAACTCTCTCAGAACCAAACAATCTCATCAGATCATCTTCTAGAGACAGGTAGAACTTGGATTCACCCGGATCTCCCTGACGACCGGAACGTCCACGAAGCTGATTATCGATTCGTCTGGACTCATGACGTTCTGTACCAATGATACGAAGTCCGCCAAGTTCAGCAACGCCCTCGCCAAGCTTAATATCCGTACCACGACCAGCCATGTTCGTTGCGATCGTAACTGCATTCTTCTGACCTGCTTCTGCAACGATCTCTGCCTCAAGCTCATGGAACTTTGCATTTAATACCTTATGTGGAATTTTTTTCTTGCTGAGCATGTGGCTGAGTTCCTCAGATGCATCAATATTGATCGTACCAACCAGAACAGGCTGTCCTTTTCTGTAACTCTCATTGATCTGCTCAACAATAGCGTTTAATTTCTCTTTCTTTGTCTTGAAGATAGAATCCGGGTGGTCAATTCTCTGTACCGGAAGGTTGGTTGGGATCTCTACAACATCCATACCATAGATCTCTCTGAATTCTTCTTCCTCTGTACTTGCTGTACCTGTCATACCTGCTTTCTTCTCAAACATATTAAAGAAGTTCTGGAATGTGATCGTAGCAAGTGTCTTGGACTCTCTCTTAACCTTTACATTTTCCTTTGCTTCGATCGCCTGATGCAGTCCGTCTGAGAAACGACGGCCCGGCATGATACGTCCTGTAAATTCATCAACGATCAGAACCTCGTCATCCTTTACAACATAATCACGGTCACGGAACATCAGGTTATGTGCACGAAGTGCAAGAATTATGTTATGCTGGATCTCGATATTCTCAGGATCGGACAGGTTCTCGATATGGAAGAACTGCTCTACTTCCTTCACACCGTTTGCTGTCAGCATAACGTATTTGTCTTTTTCATTTACAAGAAAATCTCCGTCTTCCTCAATTGCTGTATTCATCAGCATATCCATCTTGGAGATCTCGCCATCACCTTCACCACGCTTCATACGTCTTGCAAGGTAATCGCACATCTTATAAAGCTCTGTCGATTTGCCGCTCTGTCCTGAAATGATCAGAGGTGTTCTCGCCTCATCGATCAATACAGAGTCGACCTCGTCGATTACACAATAATGAAGTCCTCTTAACACAAGCTTTTCTTTATAGATAACCATGTTATCTCTTAAGTAATCGAAACCGAGTTCGTTATTTGTTACATAAGTAATGTCACATGCATATGCGTCACGTCTTTCATCATTTGTAGATGAATTCAAAATAATACCAACTGTAAGTCCAAGGAACTCATGAACCTTACCCATCCATTCAGCATCACGCTTTGCCAGATAATCGTTGACTGTTACGACCTGAACACCTTTGCCTTCCAGTGCGTTTAAGTATACAGGAAGTGTAGACACAAGGGTCTTACCTTCACCGGTTCTCATCTCGGCGATACGTCCCTGATGTAATACAACGCCACCGATCAACTGTACTCTATAATGCTTGATGCCAAGCACTCTGTATGCAGCCTCTCTTACAACTGCAAATGCTTCTACCAGCAGATCATCAAGCGTTTCCCCATTTGCAAGTCTCTCTTTGAATTCTGCTGTCTTTGCTCTTAATTCCTCATCGGACAATGCCTGCATGTCAGAATCAAGTGCTTCTATCTTGTCCACAATAGGAGCGATCTTCTTCAGTTCTTTCTCACTATGTGTGCCAAATACTTTTTCAAATAATCCCATTCTATTATTCTCCTAACTGTTTTCTTGGTTTCATATCCAAATCTTATTACTCAGGGTACATAATACCATCATATGAAATTTATATCAAGAATGAATCTGAAAAGCTTTGGTAAAGCATTTATGAAATAATGATGAATAATCAACATTCATTCTTTAAATCTGACCACAAAAAAGAGCCGCCAGCGTTAATTGTCTGGCGACCCTTCTTTTTATCCGAAAATCTCAGGCAGACATTCTTCAGACTATAGCTTCTGAAAATATCTGTCCCTGCTCAGCAGGTACGAGATTAAAATTCTGGTTCGATCAATCCGTATGTATTACCCTTTCTCTTGTAGACAACATTTACTTCTTCTGTCTCTGCATTTCTAAATACATAGAAGTTATGTCCAAGCAGATCCATCTGGATGCATGCATCGTCCGGATACATAGGCTTTACTGCAAATCTCTTGCTTCTAACGATCTTAATCTCGTCATCTTCATCTGTTTCTTCTTCTACAAATGAATTCTGGAGATATGCTGCATTCTGCTCCTTGTCGATCAATTTCTTCTTATGCTTGTTCACCTGTCTCTCGATTACTTCTAGCACAAGATCGATCGATACATACATATCATCACTTACCTGTTCTGCACGAATGATATGTCCTTTCATAGGGATCGTAACTTCTATCTTCTGTCTGTCTTTCTCTACACTAAATGTAACCTGTGCAACAGCATCTTCTGCGAAATATTTCTCAAGCTTGGACAGCTTGTCATATACTGCATTCTTTAAACCTTCAGTAACATCGATGTTTTTTCCACTAATTATGTAATTCATGTTGCCCAACTCCTTCTTTTTCGGGTGTCCCCGAATTGATAGTCTTATTATAACATAAACCACCATTTTTTCAAGTCATTTTAAACAAAAGGGAACCGTTTACTTTTCATTTTTTAGTCAAATTAACAATTAATTTATATAATTTATGAAAACTACACAAATGCATATGTATCTTTTTTCTATCTCCCATATTTCCTTAATTTACAGTCTTGTATTCATCGAATGCAAAAAAAGAAAGCCGATACATACCGGGAGAAACAAGAACCTGTTCACTCACCATGTACCGGCTTTTCTTCTATTCTGTTTATCCTTTATTGTCCAAGCAGTCTGACTGCCTTGATCGGAGTTCTGTAATTATATACAGATGTCTTGATTCCTGTTGCTTCTGTACTTGCATGTACGATCATGCCGCCACCTGTATAGATTCCAACATGTCCGATATCTCCGTCTGTTCCGTAGAATAACAGATCACCCGGTTCCAGCTCTGAAAGACTTACTTCTGTTCCGTAATAAGACTGAGCAGTTGCGGAATGTGGAAGTGAAATTCCAAAGTGTGCATATACGGATAATGTAAATCCTGAACAGTCAGCACCATTTGTAAGGCTTGTACCGCCATATACATAAGGATTGCCAACAAACTGTAATGCATAATTTGCAAGGTCTACACCAGTTGAACCGCTGGATGGCACCGGATCCTCAGAAGGTGCTTCTGTAGGAGCTTCCGTAGGAGCCTCAGTTGGTGCTTCCGTAGGGGCTTCTGTTGCCTGCTGCTCTTCCTCCTGCTGCTTCTGCTGTTCTTCCTGTTGTCTTCTCAATTCTTCCTCTTCTGCTGCTCTTGCAGCTTCAGCCTCTTCTACCGAGATAGCCTTTACTGTATTATATGAAATTTCAACATAATCCGAACTTACATAACCGGCAGTCTCATCATCAACCTTTACTTCTGTCCAGCCATCTGCCTGACCGATTACTGAATATGATTCTCCACCAGGGATCATTGTAAGACATTCACTGTCTGCATCTGCCTCGGCACGTACATTCAAGGTTTCTGTTGTAACAGTTGCCAACTTGCTGCAATGTTCTTCTGCATAAGCACCTGCATCGTCACCATATACAAGGAAATCGTTCTTTATGTATCCTTCACAGCTACCGGATGCAACCTTTGTCCACGTATCACCTTTTTCCTTTACAAGGGCAATACCATTTGCTCCAAGTGTTCCGACCAGTTCACCGTCTACACTTGCTGTAGCACGGATATTAACCTCATCCGTTACAGTTGTAAGACACTTTCCTTCAAACTGTGGATACTTACAGGTTTCCTCTGCCGCTCCCGTTTCCTCTGTCGCAGCTTCTGTTGTTTTTTCTTCTTTCTTGGTACTCTTTTTTGATGTCTTCTTTGTCTCAGTCTTTGCTGTTTCTGTCTTAACTGTTTCAGAAGAAGCATCCGTCGGTGTACTTCCATCTCCGGCTGAAGCCGTTTCAAGCTGAACAGATTCTACATATCTGTCAAGCGCTGATGAGAGTCCGATCGTTGAATCATCATATATGTTATTTGCTTTGATCACGCCAAATGCCGTTGTAGCTGCCAGACTGACTGTTACTACCGCAACGGATATCTTTCTGGTTCCTTTGGACATCTTATTACCTCCCTGACATGGAAATGCCATGTCATCAAACATTTGTTACGAAATTGTTACATTTCTGGTTCATTATAACAACAATTCAAATGCTTGTCAACATGGCATTCCCGTGTTTTTGCTTGTTTTTCAGCGTTTTTTTAAAAATTAAGATTTATTACATTTGTTACAAACTTAAGAAACAACTACTCCATCTTTGGCTTTTACTGTAACGATGGCACCTGTTTTTAATATCTGGGTCGCATTCTTTGCTCCGATGATAACCGGAACATCACGGCTGAGGCCTACGATCGCAGCATGTGAATTTTTCCCATCCTTTTCACACACGATCGCAGATGCAGTCTTTAACTGTTCCATGATATTATTGCTGGTCTCTTTCATTACAATAATATCTCCCGGATTGTAATTTTTCTGAAGATCTTCTTCTGTTTCTGCTACACATAAAGGAGCACATACCGACTTCTCGTTTACAGAAGTACCTTTTACAAGGATATGTCCAACAACATGTACCTTGATCAGGTTGGTTGTTCCGGCAACACCAAGTGGAACGCCGGCAGTGATAACAACGATCTCTCCATCCTTGATGTAATGATTTCTCTTCGCAGCTTCTACAGAATGCTCAAACAGATCATCCGTATTATTCTCCTCTGCAATCAGAAGCGGCTGAACGCCCCATGACAGATTTAACTGACGACATACCTTTTCAACCGGTGAACATCCGATGATCGGACATTTCGGTCTGTATTTAGAAATCATGCGGGCTGTTTTTCCTGATTTTGTTACGGTTACGATCGCTGCTGCGCCAAGATCGATTGCTGTTGTACAGGTTGCATGGGAGATTGCGCTGGTGATATCCGGATTCTGGATATTTCCTCTCTCATAAAAACGTTTTGTATAATCAATATCTTCTTCTGCACGTTCTGCGATCTTAATCATAGTATGGAGTGCTTCTACCGGATACTTGCCTGCGGCTGTCTCACCGGAAAGCATGATCGCGCTGGTTCCATCATAGATTGCATTTGCAACGTCTGTTGCCTCTGCTCTTGTCGGTCTTGGGTTCTTGATCATGGAATCAAGCATCTGGGTTGCTGTTACAACCTGCTTGTCTGCATTGTAAACCTTCTTGATGATCATTTTCTGGATTACAGGAACATCCTCTAACGGAATCTCTACACCCATATCGCCACGTGCTACCATGATACCATCTGATACACGGATGATCTCGTCGATATTTTCCACACCCTGCATATTCTCGATCTTGGAAATAATATTTATATTATCACAGCCATGCTCATCTAAAATCTTACGGATCTCCAATACATCATCTGCCGTTCTTACAAAGGACGCTGCAATAAAATCAAAGTCATTCTCAATACCAAATATGATATCTGCACGATCCTGCTCACTGATGTATGGCATGGACAGATTTACGCGTGGTACATTTACGCCCTTGCGATTGGATACCGGACCGCCATTTACTACACGACAGACGATCTTATTCTCGGATACCTGCTCTACCGTCATCTCGATCAGACCGTCATCGATCAGTATCGTATTCCCCGGTTTTACATCATTTACAAGATTCTTATATGTGATTGAAACCATCTTCTCATCACCTTCAACCTCATCGGTTGTAAATGTAAATGTCTGCCCCGGCTTCAGTTCAATCTTTCCATTTTTGAAATCTTTTACACGGATCTCCGGTCCCTTTGTATCCAGCAGTGTTGCAACCGGAAGGTTCAGCTCTGTTCTGAACTTCATGATACGTTCCATGTTGCGTTTATGCTGTGCATGATCTCCATGTGAAAAGTTGAATCGGGCAACATTCATTCCCTCGATCATAAGCTTTCTCAAAATATCATCATCATCTGTTGATGGCCCTAATGTACATATAATTTTAGTTTTACGCATAATACCTCCTAATTTGTTGTTTTTATACTAAGAAACTATTATCAGTCTCCATAATACTCTTCATCCGGCACATGATCTTCCTGTTCTCCCGCTTTTGTTTCCGGTTTCTCCGGTATCCGTAGGATCTCATCTGCATATAATTTGACTGCTGCGATCAGATAGACAAATGTTATGATCACACACAGAATATACATAAATACAAACTGTCCCTTTAATACAAATCCTGCGATCAGGATCGCCGCTATAAACCACGGAGTTCTGATAAGTGTGGACGCCTTTACGATATCCGAAAAACCGATCTCATCACTGATACCAAATACATGCTTGAGTGCATTTATGATAAATCCCCATATCAGGGTTCCGACATAGTAGACAAATATCAGCAATACCGCCAGCACAAGTGTAATCCCAATCAATAACGGAGTATCATATTTTCTTGTCAGATTTAATAATGTATCCTTATCATATACATCCCGCTTCTCGATCGAACGCAGGTGCGAATAAA
>ERZ779889.3431-NODE-3431-length-11593-cov-3.249437_pt1 | contig 11593 bp, 8 predicted proteins | sample MGYA00511030_ERZ779889 | MGnify/ENA primary metagenome ERZ779889 (study PRJEB29588, sample SAMEA2160616) | human gut metagenome | biome: human gut; feature: human-associated habitat; material: faeces | place: Denmark | collected 2008/2010 ...
TGGAAATTATTACCGACAGATAGAACACCGAAAGGCAAACGAGATGATTTGTCGTTAAGAGAAAAGGAGCGTATCATACAAAGAGATTTGTATGACGGTATCGACACGCAGGGCGGTAAAATGACACTTTGCCAGTTATATGCTAAAAAGAATGCACAGCGACCAAATGTAACGAAGAATACAGAAGTCGGCAGAAAATACCTTATGAAAGCCTTAGAGGACGATATACTAGGTTCTAGGAGTATTGACACTATTAAACCGTCAGACGCTAGAGAATGGGCAACCCGTATGCAACAGAAAGGTTTTTCCTTTGGAACAATCAAGAACTATAAGCGTTCATTAAAAGCGTCCTTTTGTATGGCGATTGATGATGATTATGTAAGGAAGAACCCTTTTGATTTTTCACTAAGTGAAGTGATTGAAAATGACAGCAAAACGAAAGTCGCATTAAGTGAAGAACAGGAGCAGGCATTACTCGATTTCATAGCACAGGATAACTGTTATCAGAGATATTATGATGATGTACTGATACTGTTAAAAACAGGACTAAGAATATCAGAATTCTGTGGATTGACAAAACATGATTTAGATTTTGAAAATCATTCAATCAATATCAATCATCAGTTACTGAAAAACAAAGACGGTTATTATATCAATGAGCCAAAGACAAAAAGCGGTATTCGTAAAGTGCCAATGAGTGATGAAACAGAAAAGGCCTTTCATAGAGTGTTAAAAAGGAAACTGAAACCTATGATAAAAGAGATTGACGGTTATCGTCACTTTCTGTTTCTGTTAGAGAATGGTTGTCCTGCACATAACGCAACCTATAAAACTTTATTGATACGAATGATAAAGAAGTACAACAAGACACATGATGTTCCATTGCCACATATTACACCACATACACTAAGACATACATTTTGTACGAGATTAGCACAAAAGAATATGAACCCAAAGAATTTACAGTATATCATGGGACATTCCAACATATCAATAACGCTTAACTTATACGCTCATGCGTCAGAAGTAGGAGCAAACAAAGAAATGAGAAGTATGATAGCGTGATTTACAACGAAATGTACAACGATTGAGAGTGAAGATATGCGTAGTGTAGACCCAGTTCTGCGGTAGGTTGAAGAAATGAAAAAAGCCGACAAACCTTATAAAATAAGGATATATCGGCAATTCGAGAAGTTATAAGAAGATATAGAAAAAGTTGATACTATTTTCTGTCAAAAATGTAACTGTTCAGAGCCAAATAAAATTTCAAAAACAGTCTTAAAAATGCAAGCATTTTACACTTGTTTTATGAAATTCTGCTTGGCTCTGAACAGTTACAGATTACGAGAAAAAGGAGACAGAATAATATGAAAAAACGAACAATTCTTTTAGCATTTATCATATCAGCAGTTGCAATGACATCAGGCTGTTCAGCGAATGAACCAAAGACAGATGAGGTGAAACAGGAACAGACAAAAACAGAAAGTGTAAGCTCAGGAGTAACGATAAAACCGCTTACCCAAAAGGCAATCGATGAGAATCCTTATATGGCAAAAAATGATGCGAATATCCACCATGATTGTTATAATTCAGATTCAACAGATGAGGTATTGCCTGTTGGTATTTACCCAGAAATTAATGTTTCTTATGAAAAGGTGAATCCGAATGCGTCTCCGGCGGTATTTTTTGACAATTATGGACATTCAGTTGTTCCGTTGCTGGGAGGACTTGCAATTCGTGATATCAATGCAGAAGAAACACAGACGATCGGATATTTCTCGCCAAAACAGCATGACGGTGGAGGGTATGTGATACAAAGTTCCTATTCCTTTGTTGATGAAAATAATCGTCTGGTGTGTCCGACAAGCAACAATCATGTACTTATGTTGAAAGCAACAGACGAGGAAGGAAATGTGCTGCCGGAATTTGAAAAAGTGCTGGATATTGATATTAAAGCAGCGGCAGAGGCGATTACCGGAAAGACATTGGATCAGAATTTATTATCCGTAGTGTTTGACTATGAGGGGAATCTCTGGTTTGCAACCGGCGGATTCAGAATCTATCCGGAACGTCAGCAGCAAGGTGCGATGGGATACATTTCCAGAGATGCGATCAACGCAATTCTGAATGGAGAAGAGGTTGATCTGACAGCGGCTACATTTGTATATGAATTAACTCCTGGAGAAGGGGCAGAAAATGGAATAGCTTCTTCGAAAGAGGGTGCGGTCATCTTAACAAATCAGAACTGCTATCTGCTGAAAGCAGATAACGGTGTACAGGTAGAATGGTGTACTCCGTATGAAAGTGCAGGGGCAAAAGACAGCAAAGAAGGTGATGAAACGACCGGAGGAGGTCTGGCGTGGGGAAGCGGATGTTCGCCGTCACTAACCAGTAATCTGGTCATGTTTACAGATAATCAGAATCCGGTGAATCTGCTGGCATTAGATATGAAGACCGGTGAAAAGGTTGCAAGCACACCTGTTATTGATGAGCTGCCGGAAGAAATGCAGGTATCCGTAGAAAATTCAGCAATCGTATATGATAACAGTGAAGGTACAGTCAGCACAATCGTATGTAACTGGTTTGGAGCAGGAAGTGCGAAGCTTGCGGACGCAGATAACGATTCATCTGTACAGACATATGAAAATATCTATGATGTAAACTGGCTGCAGAAAGGAAATAAAATGGTCATGCCGGGAGTTGAGCGTGTTGATACGATCAAGACAGATGACGGATATGAAATGAAGAGTATCTGGTGCAGAGATGATATCCGGGATACATCGATGATGAAGCTTTCAACCGCAACAGGATACATTTACGGTTATGTTCAGGACTTGGACAGTGGCATGTGGCAGTTTATTATGATAGATTTTGAGACCGGTGAGACTGCATTTTCAATGGACGTGTCAGACAAACCAGGATATAACAATATGGCAATCGGTATGTATGCAGGAAGCAGTGGAAATGCATTATACTGTCCAACCGGATATCTTGAACTCCTCAGACTGCAGGATCGGTTCGTATATCTTCCGGAAATGCCTTACCGAAAAGTAGATTTGGACAAGGCAATGCGAAATATATTAACGCAGGAAGAATTTACGGAAGACGGAGGTAAGGGCAATGTCGCAGGATGGCTGAATACGATAACGGTAGAAAATGTACATCCGAGTACGACTGTGGCGATACGAATGAAGGGGCTTGCAGGCAAAACGGATGACTTTAAGCTGTATGCTTATGGAAAAGACGGTAAGCTGACAGAGGTTCCGGAAGATCTGTGGAAGATTCAGACAGAAGATGGAACGATTCCAGAGAAACTGTCGGAAGATACCTTATATGAAGTACATGTTACAGTAGAGGATGGAGGAACATTCGATCTTAGTGAGACAGAGAAAGAGATCAAGATAGCAGTAGTATTAGGAAATTAACGAAAGAAACGATTGCCAGAGATCAACAGGCATAGCATAATAAGTGGAAAGATAGCATAATAAATAAAAAGGAAAAACTCCTGTGATTTTGTAGATTCAAATCACAGGAGTTTTCTTTCTATCTATTCAGTTACTTCCAGGCAAGTTTCTTTCGTATCAGTTCCGCCACGGCGGATCCCGGCGAATAAAGAGCCTGATATATTATGCCATACACTGAAGATCGCTCCCGGAAGCGTTGCCAGTGGATTGGCTGCAAAATTAGCTGTTGCAAGAGAAATCGCAAGACCGCTGTTCTGCATTCCGACTTCGATCGCAATCGCAGTAGCTTTATCATATTCGATATGTAAAAGTTTTGCTGCACCAAGCCCGATGCCCATTCCGCAGAGATTGTGAAGTGCTACAACTCCAAGTACGAGCAGACCACAGCTTAAGATTTTTTCTGCATTGACAGATACGATTCCACTGATGATCATTACGATGGATACAACAGAAATCAGTGGAAGTACTTCTGATATTTTCTGAATCTGCTTTCCAAAGATCCAGTTGATCAAAATACCAAGAAGCACCGGAATCAGTACAACTTTCACAACAGAAATTACCATTGCAAGGAAAGATACTTCTACCCAGGCACCGGCAAGCAGATACACTAATAACGGTGTCATCAGTGGGGCCGCAAGCGTGGAAGTGATCGTCATTCCAACAGAGAGTGCCACATCACCTCCGGCAATATATGTGATCACATTACTTGCTGTTCCCCCAGGACAACATCCGACCAGAATAACGCCGAGTGCAAGATCTGTCGGAAGATGCATCAGCTGGCATAATCCCCATGCCACAACAGGCATGATCGTATATTGTGCAACAAATCCGATCACGATTTCTTTTGGTCTTGAAAAAACTCTCTTAAAATCGTCCATCTTGATTGTAAGCCCCATGCCAAACATGGCAACACCTAAAAAGATGGATGTATAATTGGTTGTCCACGCGAATCCATCGCGCCAAAAAAATGCGATCACAGAGAAGCAGATGATAATAATTCCAATATATTTTGTAAGAAAAGAACTGGCTTTTCCTACTTTTTTCATCACATTTTCCATATGCTATACCTCGTAGCTAAAGTTGTCGATCAGTCTGGTTTTTCCGATGTAAACTGCCATAGCGACCAGAACATCTTTTTCTACGACTTCTACCGGTTGCATATTCAGTGCATCTACCATAGATACATAATCAATCTTTGCCAGAGGTTCAGCTTCAATGATCTCGCGCATCTTTGTTAATACTTCTTCAGCCTTGATTCCCTTGCAGATTATATCCTGACCGGCTTTTACAGCTCTTGAAAGACAAAGTGCGGCTTTTCTTTCTTCTTCACTTAAATATGTATTTCTGGATGATTTCGCAAGTCCGTCTTCTTCACGGATGATAGGGCATCCTACGATCTGGATATCAAAATTCAGATCCTGTACCATTTTGCGGATGATTGCCAGCTGTTGTGCATCTTTCTGACCGAAATATGCCCTGTCCGGTGTTACAATGTTAAATAACTTAGAAACAACGGTGCATACACCTTTAAAATGAATTGGTCTTGTCTTACCGCACAGTGTATCTGATAAAGTATCAATACTTACAAAGGCATGTGGATCATGGTACATATCCTCCGGTTCCGGATGAAAGATGACATCAGCTCCAAGGCTCTCGCAGAGTTCGCTGTCGCGTTTGAAATCTCTTGGATATGCTTCCAGATCTTCTGTCGGTCCAAACTGTGTCGGGTTTACAAAATCAGATACAACAACGATATCATTTTCTTCGCGACATCTCTTGATCAGACTTGCGTGTCCTTCGTGCAGGAATCCCATTGTCGGTACAAGACCGATTGTTTTCCCTTCTCTTTTCCAGTTCTTAATTAAATCTCTTGTTTCCTTTACTGTTTTTGTTACCTGCATGGTGTTCTCCTTTTAAAACTAAATTAGGAGATAGCCTCTTGTTCTGAATTCAACAAATTTCATTTTCATTTATAGGTTACAATCACTTTTGCAGTTATGCCATATCTTTCAGCAATCCGTGTTTCTCATAGTTTGTAACACGGCTGATCTTATTCTCATTATCTACAAAAACAACCTGTGGTTTATGTTCTTTGGCTTCTTCAGAATCATAATGTGCATAACACATGATAATAATTTTGTCACCAGTACTTACGCATCTTGCCGCAGCACCATTTAAGCAGATCATTCCGCTTCCGCGCTTGCCGCAGATCGTATAAGTTTCAAATCGGCTTCCGTTATTTACGTCCACGATCTGAACTTTCTCATATTCCATAATTCCTGCCGCTTCCAGCAGGTCTTCATCAACAGTAATACTTCCAACATAGTCAAGTTCGGCCTGTACTACTGTAGCACGATGAATCTTTCCTTTTAACATCTCAACTGTCATTTCTTATTGGTCTCCTTACAAAAAAAGCATTCGTCAAGGCATACTGGTCCCTGCAAATGCTTTTGCTATTCTTCGTATTCCCTGAGTCTTATTTTATGTCTTAAATAAATATAAGCTCGCTTTCCGCCATTTCCGGCGGGGTAACTGTTCAATATGAAATTGTTGTGATTCAGTCAGAGTATAGTTTTGTAGTATTCCAAATACTATCTCCGCAAGTATTATGACACCCTGTGAAAGGAATGTCAATATGGTTGCGCAATATGCGTTGTTGGTCGCACAACGTGTGAATATTATGGGCTGCTTCTCCATGAAAGGACGATTGGATGATTATAAATGGGCCGGTCCGTATATGGTCAGTAACCAGGTGGTTGCAGTCAATGAGAACAGTGATATCTATACCCTGAGTGATCTGGAAGGAAAGACACTTGCCGTACAATCTACAACAAAACCGGAAGGAATTTTTCTGAAAAGAACAGACAGCAGGATTCCAAAGCTTGGTAATCTGATTAGCCTGGAACACAGGGAACTGATCTATACATTCCTTGGAAAGGGATATGCAGATGCAATAGGTGCACATGAGGAATCGGTTATACAGTATATGAAAGATTATGATGCGAAATTCCGAATTCTGGATGAACCACTTATGACAGTCGGAATCGGAGTCGCTTTCTCAAAAAATGAAACTCGGGATCTGCCGGAGAAACTGGAGCAGACTCTGGATGAAATGAGAGAGGACGGAACTTCTGCAAAAATCATAGGAAAATATCTTGATGACCCAGAAAAATATCTGGAGGTGGACCAGCTTGAAGAAGAATAAAAAATCTGTCCCAACAGAAAAAAAATTCTGGATCATCAGTATAGCTGTTGGGATATGTCTTGTCGTGCTGTCTGTATGTTTTTTCAGCAATGCAGACAAAGAAAAGAAAGAGGCTAATCTTTTAGACACGGTAAATTATGTAAAAGTACAATGTTCCACATATACACATTATAATGAATCATCAGAATCCAAAAGTCTGCTTCGTGCCATTGAGGGAACCCGGCAGGTCAGCAAAAATATAACCGCAGAAACAGAGAATGAAAAAACACTGGATGATCAGCTATTGAAAGAAAGTGCAGAGCAGTTATGGCTGACGGGAATCGTGGTTCTGGATACAGATGGAACTATAGTATGTGAATACAGTACGAACGAAAGTTTATTGCCGGAAATAAAAGAATGTGCAGAGAAAGAAATCGTACTGGATACAGCAATTTACGATGAAAAAGTGTATGCCAAGAGAATCAATCATAATGACGGGGCTTATATTGATATGGCTGTCTGCACAAGAAAGGATGCACCGGGAGTTGTAGTGACTTATTATTATACTTCTGCAGAGTATGCAACGAATTATACGCTTACGATACAGAGTTTGTTGAATGGCTATCGGAAGGACCGGGATGGGACAATTATCGTAGCAGATGAAGGCGTGATCATTGCTTCAAACAATACCGGGCTGATTGGACAAAGCACAACCGATTATGAAGTAATCCAAAAGCTAAAAAATCATGCAGACAGTAGGCATATGATGGGCTTAACGATCAATGGAGTCCGGTGTCACGGTGTTATGCTGAAGCAGAGAGACCATTACATCTATGCTTACGTTCCGGATTCGATCATATTTCAGACACTTCTGCAAAATGTGATCATGTGCCTGTTCATTTATCTGATTGTTGTAGCACTAATCTGGATGATTTACAGAAAATTACAGAAAAATATTCTCAAAATAGAAAAGGAAAAAGAACAGAAGTATCAAAAGAGCCTTTTGGAAGCAGCGGAAAAGGCTGATGCGGCGAACCGGGCGAAGACAGAATTCCTGCAGAGGATGAGCCATGATATCCGGACACCGATCAATGGAATCTGCGGAATGCTTGATGTGGGCGATTATTATCGTGATGATCTGTCGAGACAGACTGAATGCAGAGGGAAAATCCGTGAGGCTTCCAATATTCTCAAGGAACTGGTTAATGAAGTCCTTGATATGAGCAAACTGGAGTCAGGAGAAATTTATCTGGAAGAGAAACCGTTTAATATCTATCAAATAATAAATGAAGTGATAGATGTAGTTGGAAAGATGGCTGATGAAAGAGAAATCAAGGTGGAACACAAAACACCAGAGATCATTCATAAAGATCTTATAGGCAGCCCAATCCATCTGAAGCGTCTTCTGATGAATATCCTGAGTAATGCCGTAAAGTATAATAAAGATTATGGGAAGATTTATTTGAGTGCCAGAGAGATTCCTTCCGATCAGGATGGAATTGTGACTTTTGAGTTCACATGTCAGGATACAGGAATTGGTATGAGTGAGGACTTCCAAAAACATCTGTTTGAGCTATTTGCGCAGGAGCAGAAAGGCGGAGCATCCAAGTTTGGCGGTACCGGTCTGGGAATGCCGATCACAAAGAGTCTTGTGGAAAAAATGGGTGGAACAATCACCTTTATAAGTGAGCAGGGCATAGGTACTACTTTTGTGATCACAATTCCATTTAAAATAAATGAAGATGCAGCGAGAGACGAAGAGAAGCAGGAGGAAGTAACGGCTTCTAATTGAAGGCATGAAAATCCTTTTGGCCGAAGACAATGAATTGAACATGGAGATCGCAGAATTCATCATTCAAAGCGAAGGAGCTTCTGTGGTAAAGGCATGGAACGGTCAGGAGGCAGTGGAAGCTTTTGAGAAAAGTGCTTCCGGTGAATTCGACGTAATTCTTATGGACGTCATGATGCCGGTTATGAACGGATATGAGGCAACAAAGGCAATCCGCAGAAGCTCCCATGAACTGGCAAAGAAGATTCCGATCATCGCAATGACTGCGAACGCCTTTGTTGAGGACCGGATAAAGTCAAAAGAAGCGGGAATGAATGAGCATGTCTCAAAACCGATCGATATGAAACTATTAGTGAAGATTATTGCTGAATTAGCAGGAAAAAATAAAAATCGTGAGGATAAAGAATGAGTGAGAAACAAAAACTACTTATTGTAGATGATTCAGAACTTAACAGAGATATATTAAAGGAGATCCTTGGCAGCAGTTATGATTATCTGGAAGCTGAAAATGGAACTCAGGCAATCCAGATTCTGGAAGTGCATCCGGAGATCGACCTGATGCTTCTGGATATCAATATGCCGCAGATGAATGGATTCCAGGTGTTGGAACATATGAGGGAGTTACAGTGGATTGATGAAATCCCGGTTGTCATGATTTCATCAGAAGAATCTGTCGAAATTATGCGAAAAGCGTATGATCTGGGGATCACAGACTATATCAGTCGACCGTTTGATGCAGTTATCGTAAAGAAAAGAGTCCAGAATACATTGGGGCTTTATGCAAACCAGAAGCGACTGATCAATGTGGTTGTAGATCAGGTCTATGAGAAAGAAGAAAACAACAATATTATGATTGGGATCTTGAGCAATGTATTAGGTTCTTATAACAGTGAAAGCAGTGAGCATATATTACATATCCGTATCGTAACGGAGATGCTGTTGAGAGAATTGATTAAAAAAACAGATGCGTATCATCTGACAGAAACGGAGATTGCTTTGATTATAACAGCATCTTCCCTTCATGACATTGGAAAGGTAAGCATTCCAGAAGAAATTCTCAATAAACCAGGCAGACTGACAGATGAAGAATTCAAGATCATGAAAAGCCACAGTGAGATTGGAGCGTCTATGATACGGGATATGGATTTTCCACAGGACAAGCCATTGGTACGCACTGCATGGGAAATCTGCCGGTGGCACCATGAACGATGGGACGGAAGAGGATATCCGGATGGACTAAAAGGGGAAGAAATACCAATCTCTGCGCAGATCGTGTCAATTGCTGATGTGTATGATGCGCTTACAAGTGTACGGTGCTATAAGAATGCATATGATCATGATACGGCAATCCAGATGATTCTGGAAGGTCAGTGCGGACAGTTTAATCCGCTTCTTCTGGAATGCCTGAAAGAGATCAGTCCTCAGTTGTCCAGAACATTTAAGAAAGAAAAGGATGACAACAGAGAGTATTATGAAGCGCAGAGGATCTCAGAAGAAATACTGAGGCAAAATGCATTGCCACGCAAGGATCATTCCCAGCGTGTTATTGAAATCATGCAGGAAAAGATAAAGTTCTTTAAGGAGAATAGCGGTAAGATTTCAATGGAGTATAATGCGATCTCAGGAAACCTGGTTTTGACAGACGGAGAATCGCAGAAAGAATATCAGAGAGATAATCTGGAATTTGATTTATATAGAGCATATGATATAAGCGAAGAGGATATTCAGCGCGTAAAAGATTCGCTGGATTCAGTATCAAGTAAAAACAAAGAAGTTTCAATGAAAGTAATGTTAAAAGTAAGAGGTGAAAGGCAGATGTGTGATCTGAAACTGCACACATTATGGTCATCACTGAAAACAGATGGATATATCGGAATTGTCGGGCAGCTGGATATTGTGAAGTAATGCCACAAAAATGGAAGACAAAATAAAAAGAGTCACAGTTATTCCCTGATGGAACAGGCTGCGACTCTTTTCTGTTCAGATATTCAAGCAGCTGCGTAAAGTGTTCTGTAGAGCTTCTTCCCGCCTAAAAGGATCTTACCTTTGGACGGTATCTCATATCAGATACTGTATACACTGTCACGAATGCTTCCGGATCCTTCTTGATAATATAATTCATCAGTTTCTGATATTCACTCTTGTCTACAATTGTAATAATTTCTCTGTGTTTCTGCATATTGTATGCGCCTGTCGCCTCGTAGAATGTTGCTCCGCTATGCAGTTCATGCAAGATAAACTGACGGACTTCTTCTTCGTATTTTGTAATAATACATACACGCCGTTTCAGATTCTGGCCAAAGATAAAATGATCCAGCACAATACCATTAAAATAAGTTCCAAGCACACTTAAAACGACAGCTTTCTTGTCATAGATCAGAGCGGAAGAAAGTGCCACACACATGCCCGAGATGGACATTGCTTTTCCTAATTCTATGTGCAGATATTTATTCATGATCTTCGCTACGATATCCAGTCCGCCGGAAGATGCATTCATGTTAAATAAAATACTGAGGCCGATACTTACGACCAGGATATAGCATATTACATCCAGTTCACTGCTGTTTGTCAGCGAGGTAAAATCCGGAAATATGTGTTCAAATACTGCAAGATACAACGGCAGCAGGATGCTGGTGTAAACCGTCTTTGCTCCGAACTCCTTTCCGCATGTCACAAAGCCTATCAGCAGTAGGACAACGTTCAATATCATTGTGATCGTTGATACATGCAACGGTATATAATGCGACATAACAATTGCTAGCGCGGATATACTACTGATCGAGGTCATACTCGGAATCAAAAAGAAATATACGGCCGCGGCGATAATCCCCACTGCTATCGTCATGATAGCTGTTTCTTTCAAATTGTCTGATGTGAAAATCTGTTTCTCTTGTTTGTTCATTTATCATTCCCCATTTTTAGATACTTAGTATTCAGAAAAATCAGATACCAGTATTTATATTATATCTCTAATATATTCATGGAGACAATGGTTAATTTTATCAGTCGCAATTACAGCGGTCTTGCAGTTTGAAGTTTCAAACTTTTATGTGACAAACCTAACTGCCTATGATATTATAAACTCGATATAAGCGAAAATGACTTTTGCAGAAACGAAAGTATCTGAGTACAAATAAGCAGGAAACAGTATTGTAA
>ERZ779889.3434-NODE-3434-length-11589-cov-4.291486_pt1 | contig 11589 bp, 9 predicted proteins | sample MGYA00511030_ERZ779889 | MGnify/ENA primary metagenome ERZ779889 (study PRJEB29588, sample SAMEA2160616) | human gut metagenome | biome: human gut; feature: human-associated habitat; material: faeces | place: Denmark | collected 2008/2010 ...
GGGAGCCGCTCTGCGGGCATGATCCGGCGGCGCTTGTCCCCCACGGGAAGCCCGCGGGCAAAGTAGCGGCGATAGTGGCAAAGGCCGTAAACATCCGCTTCCACGTTTTTCCACAGCCAGTAATGGCCCGTCAGTTCGCAGAACGTCGCGTTGCGCGCGCTGATGTTCTCCCCCGCGTCATCCCGCCGCCAGCCCGGCGGCGCTTCCTTTCCCGCCGCGCCCACCAGCACGGGCCAATACGCGGCGTCCTCTGGCATCCAGTAGGGCTTGTGCGCCGCCACCATCACCACCATGCGCATGCCGTGCTCACCCCCCGAATCAGGCTCGCTTTTGCGCGCCGTCCTCTTCCAGCAGGCGCTTTGCCAGGGCGATGGCGTTCTCCATGGCGCGGTCCATATCATAATACCGGTACTGCGCGAGCCGCCCGCAGCAATACACGCCGGGCTCCTGCTCCATCCGCGCGGCATACCGCGCATACAGCGCCTGGTTGCGCGCGTCGTTGATGGGATAGTACGGCTCGTCGCCCGGGTGCCAGGCCGCGCTGTATTCCCAGCTGACCACCGTATGCGGCTGCGTCCCAAAGGCGAAATGCTTGTGCTCTATGACCCGCGTGTAGGGGACCTCCGCGTCCGTATAGTTGATGACGGCGTTGCCCTGATAGTTGGGCGTCTCCAGGTGGCGCGTGTCAAAGCGCACCCGGCGGTATTCCAGCGGGCCGTAACAATAGTCAAAGTACGCGTCGATGCACCCGGTATAGATTACGCGCGGGGCGAGGGCCCGCAGCTGCGGCCGCTGCCTGAGATAATCGACGCCCAGGCGCACCTGCGACCCTTCCAGCAGCCCCTCGATGAGCGCCGTATATCCCTCCACCGGGACGCCCTGGTGCACTGCGTCAAAATAATTGTTGTCAAACGTGAAGCGCACGGGCAGGCGGCGGATGATCTCCGGCGGCAGCTCCCGGCAGGGCCGCCCCCACTGCTTTTCGGTATAGCCCTTGACAAGCTTTTCGTAGATATCCGTACCGACCAGGCTGATCGCCTGCTCCTCCAGATTTTTCGGCGTGCCGACGCCGGCCGCCTGCCGCTGCGCCTCGATATGCGCCATCGCCTCCCGCGGCGTTTTCACGCCCCAGAGCTGATAGAACGTATTCATGTTGAAGGGCAGGTTGTACAGCCGCCCCCGATAGTTGGCGACGGGGCTGTTGGTGAAGCGGTTCATCCGCACGAAGCGGTGCAGGTAGCGCCAGAGCTCGTCGCTGTTCGTATGGAAGATGTGCGCGCCGTAGCAATGCACGTCGATGCCGTCCACCCGCTGCGTGTAGACGTTGCCGCCCACATGATCGCGCCTGTCCACGACCAGGCAGCGCTTTGCGCCGTCCGTCAGCTCCCGCGCCAGCGTTGCGCCGGTCAGCCCCGCGCCAACGATCAGGTAATCGAACGACATACGCCCTCCTTCGTTTTGGTTTACGGATGTACGCAGCCGGCCAGCGCCTCGGCCATATAGTCCAGCATCGCGTCGTTCATGCCGGGATATACGCCGAGCCAGAATGTGTTCTCCGTAATGAAATCGCTGACCGTCAAATCCCCTGCAACGCGGTAGGCGGCGCTCCCGCGCAGCGCGTCAAAGCAGGGATGGCGGATGATGTTGCCGCTGAACAGCAGGCGGGTCTGAATGTTTTTCGCCTCCAGAGCGCGGATGATATCGGCTCTGCTCAGCCCGCTTCCCGGGCGCAGCGAAATGAGGAAGCCGAACCAGGAGGGCAGGCTGTCCGGCGCGGGTTCCGGCAAGATCAGCTTGTCCTCCAGGCATTGCAGCTTATCGCGAAGATAGGCCCAGTTGTGTTGCCGGGCCCGAATGAAGGCCGGCATCTTTTGAAGCTGCTCGCAGCCGATGGCCGCCTGAAGATCCGTTACTTTCAAATTGTAGCCCAAATGGCCATACACATATTTATGATCGTAGCCCTTGGGCAAAAGCCCGTGCTGCCCGTCAAAGCGGCGGCCGCAGAAGTTATCCTGCCCGGACGGGCATACGCAGTCGCGTCCCCAGTCCCGCATGCTCCTGCTGATGCGCGCAAGCAGGGGGTTGTTGGTATATACGCAGCCGCCCTCTCCCATCGTCATATGATGCGGCGGATAGAAGCTGGAGGTCCCGATATCGCCGATGGTTCCCGTATAGCGTTCCTGTCCTTGCAGGATATACTTTGAGCCCAGCGCGTCGCAGTTGTCCTCCACCAGCCAGAGGCCGTGGCGATCGCAAAAATCCTTCACTGCGCGCAGATCAAACGGGTTGCCCAGCGTATGCGCCAGCACAACGGCCTTTGTCCTGGAGGATCGCGCGCCCTCCAGCTGCGAAACGTCCACATTATACTGCGGTACGGTCACATCCACGAATACCGGAATGGCGCCATATTGAATCATGGGCGTAACGGTGGTCGGAAAGCCGCATGCCACCGTGATGACCTCGTCCCCCGGCCGGATCTGCCGCGCGCCCAATTCCGGCGCCGTCAGCGCCATGAACGCCAGCAGATTGGCGGATGAGCCGCTGTTGACCAGGCATGCGTGCTTGACGCCAAGCATTTGGGCAAATTCCGTTTCAAAACGGTCGGCATAGCGGCCCGCCGTCAGCCAGAAATCAAGCGCCGCGTCCGTGAGCGCGCACATTTCGCGCTCATCGAAAACGCGGCCGCCGTAATTGATCCGATCGCCGGGATGAAAGCCCGCTTTCTTTTCTTTAAACTGATGATAATACTCCGCAACAAGCGCTTTGATCTCCTCTCGGGCCTGCTGCTCCGTTTTCCAGGAATTCATGATGATTGCCGCTCCTCGTCCAATGAATCTGTATTCCAAACGCCTGAGAAACCGTCGTTGTTCAACCGGGTGGGCAAACAATGGATATCTCGCCGGTATGCAGCGCAGTCGTTCCAATCCCGGTTCCCGGGCGCGTGCACGCTTCAGTTAATCGGTTGTCCCCTGTCGAAAAAAGGCGTCGATCTCCCGGCGCATTTCCGCCCGCAGATCGCCCCGCCCAAGCCACACCTTGCTCCAGCGGCAGGTTTGTTCCACCGCCTGCGCGATATGCCAGGTGGGCTTCCAGTGGAACGTGCTCTTTAGGAGGCTGCAGTCCAGCTTCAGGTAGCCGGCTTCATGGGGCGCACCCGGCTCGCTAAGGTTTGTCCAGGTTGCAGGCTCTCCCCATGCGGCGCAGAACAGGTCCACCAGTTCCCCCGTCGTAACGCAGTCCTCCTCGTCCGGGCCGATGTTGTACCAGTTCGCCAGGCCCGGTTCCTCCATCTGCCGCTGCGCGATCAGCAGATAGGCGGCCAGCGGTTCCAGCACATGCTGGTAGGGGCGAATGGAGTGGGGGTTGCGCACGCCGATGGGCTTGCCCTGCTCCTGCGCCCGCACGCAGTCCGGTATGATCCGATCCGGTGCAAAATCCCCGCCGCCAATGACATTCCCGGCACGGACGGTCGAAATCGCGGGGCTTCCCGAGGCAAAGTAGCTGGCCTTATAGCTGTGTGTAACCAATTCGGAGCAGCTCTTGCTGTTGGAATAAGGGTCGAACCCATCCAGGCGGTCATCCTCCCGATAGCCCCAACACCATTCCCGGTTGTGATACACCTTGTCCGTTGTCACATTGACCACGCTGCGGACACAGGGATGCCGCCTCACGCACTCCAGCAGATGGACGGTGCCCATGACGTTTGTCGCATACGTCTCCACCGGATGCTGATATCCGTAGCGGACGATGGGCTGGGCCGCCATGTGGATCACAATCTCCGGCTGCGCCTGGCCGAACGCCTGCATCAGATGATCCAGATCGCGCACATCGCCCCTGATGCTGCGCATTTCCGCTTCCAGCCCCGTCAAGGCAAAGAGGCTCGGCTTGGTTGGCGGCTCCAGCGCATACCCCGTCACCTCCGCCCCGGCATCCAGCAGCATGCGGCACAGCCAGCTTCCCTTGAATCCCGTATGTCCCGTCACCAGCACGCGCCTGTGGCGGTAAAAGGATAAATCCTGCACTTGCTCCACCTCCAGCGGGGATACTCTTTGATTACACCATGCTCCATGTGAGGATCGTATCCTCGGCGCAATCCTGCGTCAGTCTGCGGCCGATCACAAGATCGGTGTACATGGGCGAAATGCCTGTCCCCGGGCGTTTGGCCATGATGTCCCGGGCCGCAATGATCTCTCCCGCTTTCATGTCACGGGTAAGCACCAGCGAGCGCCGGGCCTCCCGCCGCGGAACAAGCTCACAGGGGAACACCGTCTTCCGGTCGCTGCCCACGACGGTGCGAACCAGCCGGAAGTTCTCAATCGCCCTGGCAAAATCCTCCGGATCGCCTGCGTGGTAATGATCGTTCCCCGGCATACTCTTATCCAATGTAAAGTGCTTCTCTATCACCTCCGCTCCCAGCAGATACGCGGTCGTCAGGATTGTCATGGTCGGATCGGGCAGCGTATGGTCGCTGTAGCCCACGTGCAGATCCGGAAAGATCCGTTTCAATGTGGGGATCACGCCCAAATTCGCATCTTCGTTTTTGCAGGGATAGGACAGCACGCAGTGCATGAGCGTCAGATCGGGGCAGCCGGCATCCAGCAGCACCCGGACGGACTCCTCGACTTCCGACAGATAGGCTGCTCCCACGGAAAGCATGACCGGCTTCCCCTTTTTGGCGATACGCCGCAAAAACGGATGGTTTGTCAGGTCGGAGGACGAGATCTTGTAGATATCCATCATGTCCGCCAGATAATCCGCGGAATAATCGTCAAACGGGGTGGAAATGAAATCCACGCCGATGGACTTGCAATAGCTGCTGATCTCTCCGTATTCCCGCTCGCCGAAGGAATCAAACTTTCGGAAAAGCTCATACTGGGTCTTTGTCGGTTCCTTGGTCGTATCCCAATACGCGGGAGACTGCTTGGACACGATGGTATCCGCCTTATAGGTCTGGAACTTGATCGCGTCAATGCCGCTCTCCTTGGTGCGTTTGGCGTAGTATTTTGCCTCCTCCAGGGGCGTATGGCCGTGCTGCTTTGCCGTATCGTAGTAGTTCACACCCGCTTCCGCGATCACATAGGGCTTTTTCATATCCGTTTCTCTCCCTTTCTGCTTACCTCTTGGATCAATTGTAAAACGTGCTGGCGGCCCTCCCGCAGGTTATGGGACAGCAGCTTGTTCTGCAGCTGCCGCCTTTCTTTGGCGGAGGAATCGACCAGTTTTTTCAGGGCCTCCCTTATTTTGCCGCTGCCGGGCTGCCGGCCCAAATACAGGACGCCATTCTCCTCGCGCAAAAACGTATGCTTTTCCTCCCGTGCGTTTTGCGCCAGAGACAGGAACGGGACGCCCATAAGCGCCAGTTCATAGCCCGTCCTGCCCCGGGAAGTCACCGCAACGTCGGCCCAATTCATGAGCTCCGCCATGTTCTGGGTATCGTATATCAATTCAATATGTTCCGGGTAGGACGCCGTCAGAAGATCCTGTGCGTTCTGCTTTGCCCGGCCCACAATCATGCGGAACCGTATGTGCGCAAACTCCGGCAGCTCCGCCAGCGCGAGCAGTTGTTCCATATAGCCGTTCGGATCTGCTCCGCCGAAGGTGACCAGCACATTTGCGACATGTTCTCTGATCTGGATGGGCTCATGCATCAGGAACAGCTTGGACGCGATAAAGTAGGGATATCCGGTATGGGCATTGGGCTGCTCGCTGCTTTCAAACAGCGCGTTGATCACCGTATCCGCCAGGGCGGCGCCCGCACCATCGTCTTCAAAGTTTACGATGACGGCATCCCCCGCCGCTTTGCGCAGCGCCTCCATGAATTCGCGCGTGGTGGAAAGCACATCGTTGATCAGTACGTCATACTGCTTTTTCCGCAGCGCGGCCAGCAGGCCCTCCTCGCCGTCCACGGGTATGATCCGATGCGGTGAAACCCCGAAAACCGACGGGTCCGTTTGCCGGGCATCGAAATAGATGTCGGGCCGGGAGCCAAATTCATCCGCCAATTCCAATACCCGATAAATATGCCCCAGGCCCATGTCGTTGTTGCCGTTTACAAAAAACGCCACCCGCTGCCTGCAAATGGTGCTTTCCACCTGCTTGAGGTCCCCGAAGGTATTGACGTCTACGCCCTCTTCGTCGGGCAGCACAAACAGGCGCGTATCCGCCCCCAGCCGGCTCTCCGGCGTAATGCATGCCGCCCTGGTAATCTGGAACGCGCCGGCTTCCTGATAGAGCGGCGGCAGGAGATGGCGGTTTATGCGTTCCTCATGCAGTGGTATCGGCGCCTGCGGGTCTCCGCGCCAGAAGAAGAAGGGCTTGCGGACTACCGCTACCATGCTGTCGCATCCGGCCTGCAGGTATTGCTCGATCGCCAGATCCATCGTTTCCACCCGCAGCGCGGGAGAGATGGACTGCATGGTAACGACATATTCAAAGTCCTTCTCCGGAAATGCCGCCAGCGCATCATGCACCACAATTTCCAGAGAAACCGTCCGGCTGCACAGCGAGGCGTCCCGCTTCCACACGCGCACCCCCATCTTATGCGCGATGCTGATGATGACCTCAGAATTGGTCGTCACCACGATATCCGATATATGGCGGGACTTCTTGGCGTTTTGGATTACATAATAGATCAGCGGCTTACCGTCGATCAGCCGGATGTTTTTGTTGGGAAGTCCGCTGCCCCCGGCGCAGGCCGGTATCACCGCGACCATTGCCCCCATGGGTCAATCCCCGCCCCGCGTTTTTGCAAAGCTTGCAAATTGGGCCTGCTGGTAAACCTCCGCCTCCAGGAATGGATACAGATCGTCGATGGGCGGCGAAACGATCCTGCCGTCCTCCATGCGCCGGCTCATGGTTCGCGGCTCGATCACCTGATCCCAGTCCTGCATGATCTCGCAGATCAGCGCGCCCGGCGCGGCCAGTATGTCCTCCAGGGACGCGTCCAGCTGCGCGTGGTTTTCAATCCGATAGTAGGGCAATTCAAAGGCGTATGCAAGCCGTTCAAAGGATGGGATCGTTACGCCCGTATCCGGCGTGCATCCCGTGTACCGCCCCTGGAACATGTTCCCCTGGGAGCGTACGATGCCGCGATACCCGCCATTGTTGCACACAAACGCCTTAATGGGCAGGCCATAGGCGCGAACGGTGGCAAACTCCTGGAGGTTCAGCATCAGGCTCCCGTCGCCGGTGATCAGGTAAATATCCTTTCCGGAGCCCTGCGCCGCGCCGATTGCCGCAGGCAGGTCATAGCCCATGGAGCCGCAATTCATATTGTTGATGATGCGCTGTTCCTCGCCATAGACCCCCATCTGAAGCACATGGCCGGCAATGCTGCTGTTCCCCAGCACGATCATCCCGTCCGCGGGCATGCAATGCTGCAATTTCCGTATGAAGTAATACGGGTTTACGCTGCGGCTTTCACGGAACTTCTCCTGGTACACCGGGAAACGTTCCTTGAGCATGCGGCAGTAATCCAGCCATCCGCATGAATCCGTAAAGCGAAAGCCGCTCTCGGCAATCGCCCTGAGCACCTCGTGCAAATCCGCATGGATGGGAACATCGATCCGCAATGTGGGCTTTTGCAATTCCGCTGCGTCGATATCAACCACCATCCGGCGGGAGTTGGGCGAAAACGCCTCAAAGTTGAACCCGATCTGCCGGTATGCCATGCGGCAGCCGAGCCCCACCACCAGGTCCGCGTTCTGGACGATAAAATTGCCCGCGCGCCCGCCGTTGACGCCGAAGTTGCCGAAATAATATGGGTGGTCCAGCGGCAGCAGATCCGCGTTATAGGTCGCCGCCAACACCGGGATGCCGACCTGCCCGGCCATTTCCCGGAAGGCCTTCACCATTCCCCCGCTGCGCAAAGCGGAGCCCGTAAGGATCACCGGGCGCTTCGCCTGTTTCAATTCATCAAAAAACGCCCTGCTGTCCCATGAGAGCTGAACGTTTTCGACCTCATACGAGCGCATGGACACCGAACCGGCCGGTTCGCTCTGGATGTTCAGCGGCACGTCGACCCAACAGGGGCCGCGTCTCCCCTCCAGGGCGATATGGATGGCCTTTTCGATCTCATAGCGCACGTCCTCCGGGCGCTTGACCATGACGGCGTACTTGGTCAGCGGGCGCACCGTGTTGACGATATCATGCTCCTGCTCGCCCAGGAAGCGAAGCGGCAGGCCGGTGCTGTCCACCGTCGTCTCATAGCGCACCTGCCCGGAGATCACCAGCATGGGATAGTTGTCCTGATAGGCGCCCAGCACGCCGGTGATGGCGTTGGTCCCGCCCGGGCCGGTGGTGACGCAGACGGCCGCCATCCGGCCGGTGGCGCGCACATATCCCTCCGCCGCCATGGAGCACGCCTGCTCGTGCTGGTTATACATCACGCGCAGCCCCTTGTGGTGGGCGAAGGCATCGTTGAGAAACATGGCGCCGCCGCCCACCAGGGAAAAGACGTCCGTAATGCCATGCTCCACCAAAATGTCCGCGATAACGTCTGCTATGCGCTTTGTCACAACTCGTTGATCTCCTTTTCCTGAAATGTTTCGATCCTATTGCTGATAAGGCATAGGGTTCGTATCATCCGCATTGGCGGGGCCGAAGGATTTTCTTTTCTCCCGCTCCGTCAGGCCGTAGAGCACGTTTTTGGTGGCGATGACGGGTCTGAACGTCCGATACTGCCGGACGACCCTGCCGATGAGCTTCACCGCGCCGCCTCAATCGTTCCACACATGCCACGGCGCCTCCCCCGTCTGCCACAGAAGCTCCAGCTGTTCCTGCTCCTTCTTGGTGTCCATGCACTGCCAGTAACCCCTGTGCCGGTAGGAGGCCAGCTGCTGGTCGGCGACCAGCCGTTCCAGCGGCTCGCGCTCAAAGACGGTGCTGTCGTCCTCAAGATACCGGAAGATCTCCGGTTCGAGCACCATATAGCCCGCGTTGACGTATTCGTTGTCCCGGTGCGCCTTTTCCCGAAACGCGCGCACGGTATTGTCCAGCAGCTCCAGCACGCCGAAGCGCTGGTCCACCTGCACGGCCGTCAGCGTGGCGATTTTCCCGTTCTTCCTGTGAAACTCCAACAGGTCCCGGATGTTGACGTCGCACACGCCGTCGCCGTAGGTCATGAAGAAGGGCTCGTCCCCCACATAGGGCCGCACGCGCCTGATGCGCCCGCCCGTCATGGTGTGCAGCCCGGTATCCACGATGGTGACCTTCCACGGTTCGGTATGCTGATTGTGGACGATGGTTTGCAGCCCGTTGGTGAAATCGAACGTGATGTCGCTGGTATGCAGGTAATAATCCGCGAACCATTCCTTGATCATGTGCTGCTTATACCCGGCGCAGATGATAAACTCGTTAAAGCCGTAATGGGAATACTCTTTCATGATATGCCAGAGGATCGGCATACCTCCGATTTCCACCATGGGTTTTGGGCGATACTGGGATTCCTCCGAGATTCTGGTTCCCATGCCGCCGGCAAGAAGAACTACTTTCATCATTTGGCCCCCTTCTGTTTGTCGCTCAGGAATTCCTCATAGGCGTCGCAAATCTCCTTCGTCCCGCCAAATCCCATCTGACGCCCATGATCCAGCCAGAGCACCTTGTTGCACATATCGCGCACCTGCTCCAGGCTGTGGGATACGAGCACCCCCGTCACGCCGCTTTGCAGGATCTGGCGCATCCGGGCCTCGCTCTTTTGTCTGAATGCGCCGTCGCCGACGCTGAGCACCTCGTCCAGTATCAGAATATCCGGGCTCACCAGGCACGCGATGGAAAAGGCGAGGCGCGATTTCATGCCGCTGGAGAGCTGCTTGAACTGCCGGTCCTGGAAGTCCTCCAGCTCCGCAAATTCGATGATCCGGTCGTACGTATCGTGCATGAATTTGCGGCTGTACCCCAGCAGGGCGCCGCGCAGGTAGGTATTCTCGCGCACCGTCAGCTCCGCGTCAAAGCCGGACGTCAGCTCCAGCAGCGCCGCGATCCGGCCGTTGACCTCGATCTCCCCCTCCGTGGGCTGCATGATCCCGGAAATGGCCTTCAGCAGCGTCGATTTGCCCGCCCCGTTGGCCCCGACGATGCCCAGCATATCCCCCCGCTGTATCGAGAAGGTGACGTCCCGGTCCGCCCAGAACTCCTTTACGCGGTACTTCCCGCTGATCTTCCGTATGAAGTATTCCTTGAGGCCGATGTCCTTGAAATCCCCGGTGATGTACCGTATGGAAACATGCCGCGCACGAATCACATCCATATGCTCTGTCCGTTATACATAATAAAGGAATTTATGGTTCTGCCGCTTATAGATCCAGCCGCCGATCACAACCGCGGCAAACGCATACAGCAGCAGCAGCAGATGGTATTGCAGCGACGGGATGACCCCGTCGATCACGATCAGGCGGATATATTTGATATAGCAATAGATCGGGTTGAGCAGGAACAGGCGCTGGATATTCGGCGCGTATGCCTCCACGGAATAGAAGATCGCGGAAAGATACATCAGCAGGAGGGTGGCGATATCGTACAGATATTGCGTATCCCGGAAAAAGACGAACATGGCGGAAAGGATCAGCCCGATACCGATGTTGAAGAGAATCAGGCACACGATCGGATAGGCGATCATGAAAAACCGCCAGGAGAAGGCGATGCCGTCTATGGCGACAAACAGGAAGAAGATGACCAGCGTGATGGCGAAATTGATGATCGCCGATACGTTCTTTGTCAGCAGGAATATGTATTTGGGCACGTTGATCTTCGTAAAGATGGACGCGTTGCTCATCAGCGCGCTCATGCCGCCGGTGGTGGATTCCTTGAAAAACGCAAACGTCAGGTTCCCGGCGAACAGGTACACCGTGTAGTGCGATATGTCCCTGGCAAAGAACTGGGTGAATACGACCCGCATGATCAGCAATTGCAGCAGCGGCGAGAGCACGCTCCAGCCCATGCCCAATATGCTGCGCTTGTATTTCTGCTTGAAATCGCGCTTGACCAGCTCCGTGAACATGAAGCTGTGGTTCCGGAACCGCTGCGTCCATTTGGCGACCAGCTTCATCAAACCTCTTCACCTGCCTCTGCCTGAACTCGAAAGCGCACGCCCTCCCAAAACCCTTTCCATATGATCGCGATGCGCTTGGGCCGCCCGGCCAGCAGCAGGCGCGCGGTATGATAGCCGTCCTTTGCCAGCAGCCACAGCCACCCCGCCACGCCTTCGCGCCGGTACAGGTACACGTCGTTTCGATAGGCATGGCGATAGCGCGGCAGCCGCTCTTCGCTGTCCGTGGCGATGTCCACGACCGTATTGTGCCGCATGGCGTGGACGACCATGCTCTCGGTGCAGACGTAGCAGGGAAGGCGCCGGGAGATCCTGCGCGTATATTCCCAATCGTCCGTCCAGATGAAAAACTCCTTCAGCGGAAGGCCGAACCTGCGCGCCGTCTCCGCGCGGAGGAACAGCGAGACAAAGCTGGCCATCACGCTGGGCACCAGGCGCCCGGTAAAGTCCGTAATATCCCGGTAGGGCGTGCGCCTCTGGACGTTCATCCGGCACGGCGTCCCGTCCGTCCACAGCGCCCGGCTGGACAGCCAGCCGTATTCCCC
>ERZ779889.3437-NODE-3437-length-11582-cov-3.358463_pt1 | contig 11582 bp, 8 predicted proteins | sample MGYA00511030_ERZ779889 | MGnify/ENA primary metagenome ERZ779889 (study PRJEB29588, sample SAMEA2160616) | human gut metagenome | biome: human gut; feature: human-associated habitat; material: faeces | place: Denmark | collected 2008/2010 ...
CCGCCAATACCTACATATACTTTAGCAATTGAGTTTTTCAACTCACCTTCCAGTCTGTTGATGATAGAAGTCAGACTTTGTGCCGTCTTGTCCAGGTTAAAGATAACTCCTTTACGGATGAACGTAGAAGAGTCTTCCTGGGCATACGCTAATACCTGCATACTTCCGTCACTGTTCTTTTTTCCGGCCACACCGGTTATCTTCGATGAACCAAGTTCAATAGCGGCGATAAATTCTGTTGTTGCCATATCTCTTTATTTTTTATTTTCTCGTTTCGTACAAATTATCTGGTTGCTGAACTCGAGGTTGATGCGTGAATATTTATTCCAGCCTACCTGATTGAGTCCTTTCTTATAAAACTCTTTCAGACGTGCCAGCTTGTCTTCAAAGTTGTCCAGTTTGCCGAGATAGACGAGGTGGTCTCCCACACGGGGAACCAGTTCGATGTTGCGGTCGGGCAACACGTGGATTTGTTCTATCAGAGCATCCCAGAACTTATTGTTATGCAAAAATACACCAAACTTATATAAATCCTTCATTGCAAACGACTTTTCTACGTTTCCGGTGACAATTACCCGGTGGGCGACGCATTTTGCCTCCGGCGGCATCACAGTTCCTTTGTTGTCGAGATAGTAATTCTCGCCGTTGGAACTCATCGCCCGGAGGATAGGGATGCGTTGGGTTACTTCTACGCAAACTTTGCCGCTGGGAGTTTTGTAACACTCTGCCTGGTCGATGAGCGGGTGCTTGCTCAGTTCCCGTTCCAATGATTTGGTAGAGATACGTTCCATTTTCTTTCCGATAGGGTAGATCCCTTTTTGCTGAAGGATCCCTTTCAGCTCGTCTTTAGTGATGAAGCCGGCGTAAGCGGTATCCTTGATGACAAGTTCCATGTCACGGCAGGTCTGGTCGGCAGGCTTGCGGTTGAAGGCGGTGATAGCTACGATAAGGTAGGCTATGAGCGCCAGCATGACAATGGATAGAAGGACTCTCTTTACCATAAGCTTTATCGGTTTTCGAGGATTTTAAATATTTCGGGGACATAGTTGTCGATGTCTCCTGCTCCCAGAGTAATTAATACTTCAATGTTTTTATCTTTCAGAATGTTCAGTATATCTTCTTTTTTACACATACTTTTTTCGATACCCGGGCGGAGGTTATCATAAATCAGTTTGCTGGTGATGCCCGGAATCGGTGCTTCGCGTGCCGGATAGATATCTACCAGAATTACTTCGTCGAGCAGCGAGAGGCTGTCGGCAAAGTCTTGATAAAAGTCGCGTGTGCGGGTATATAGATGTGGCTGGAAGATAGCTGTGATTTTCTTGTCTTTGTAAAGCTCCCGCATAGACAGTACACTCTGCTTGATTTCTGAAGGGTGATGGGCATAGTCGCTCAGGAAGACTACCCGGTCGTTCTTTATCTTGAAGTCGAACCGGCGGTCTACTCCGCGGAAGCTGGCCATGCCTTTTTTGATTTCTTCATCGGTCACTCCGTTCAGGTGTGCCAATGCCATGGCAGCTACTCCGTTCTCAATGTTGATACTTACCGGGATTCCTAACTGGATGTCGTTGATCCGGGTATCCGGGGCTACGAAGTCGATGAATATTTCTCCGTTTCCGATGCGGATGTTTTCGGCATGGAAGTCGCCGTGCTCGCGCGAATAAGTGTAAACCTTCACTCCGTCGGGCACATCCGGACGCATCTCCAGCCCCTCGTGCAAGATGAGGCAACCGCCCGGACGAATCAATGTCGTAAACTTGCGGAAACTCTCAAGATAAGCCTCCTTCGTCCCATAGATGTCCAAATGGTCCGGGTCTGTCGCCGTGACGACAGCCATGTAAGGAGAAAGGTGGTGGAACGAGCGGTCGAATTCATCGGCCTCTATCACCACCAGGTCGCTCTCGCGCGAAAGCAAAAGGTTCGTCCCGTAGTTTTGCGATATGCCTCCCAGGAAAGCCGTGCACCCCACATGCGACTGATGCAGCAAGTGGGCCGTCATGGTCGATGTCGTCGTCTTGCCATGCGTGCCGGCCACACACAGGCCACGGCTGGAACGCGTTATCGCACCCAACACTTGTGCCCGCTTATGTATCTCAAAACCATGTTCCACAAAATAGCGCAACTCCTTGTGGGTGGCCGGGACAGCGGGAGTATAGACCACCATCGTCGTTTCCGGGTTCTTACAGGCTTCGGGAATCAGCTCCACATTTTCCTCAAAATGAATCTGCGCCCCCTCCGCCACCAGATGGGCCGTCAGTTCGCTCGGAGTGCGGTCATAGCCGGCCACCACCTTTCCACGCGAGAGGAAATAGCGTTCCAAAGCACTCATGCCGATGCCTCCGGCACCGATGAAATAGATTGACTGAAGCGTATCAATGTCCATGGTTGTTCCGATATGTTTCTGCCAGTTTCAGCACTTCGTCGGCAATGCGGTCGGCCGAGTTGCTGAAAGCCAGCTTTGAAATGTTTTCACTAAGCGTTTGCAGCAGACGGCTGTCGCACACAGACTCGACAGCCGTGCGGAGCAACTTCTCCCGCGCCTCGCAATCTTTCACGTAGAGGGCAGCCCCTTTGTCGACCAACGCCAGTGCATTTTTTGTCTGATGGTCTTCGGCCACGTTGGGCGAAGGCACGAGCACGACAGGCTTGGCAAGCAGGCAGAATTCTGAGATAGACCCTGCCCCGGCACGCGAAATGACGAGGTCTGCGGCGCTGTAGGCCAGCTCCATCTTCGAAATAAAGTCCGTCACATGAAGCATCGGCAAGCTGCCTGCCACGGCCACCCGCCGGCGCGCATCGTCGATGTAGATTTTGCCAGTCTGCCAGATGAACTGCACCCCCGACTCACGGATGAAATCCAGATGGCCCAGCACACACTCGTTGATGGTGCGTGCCCCCAGGCTGCCTCCGACAATCAATATCGTCTTTTTTTGCGGGTCAAGCCCGAACGAGCGGATGGCTTCAGCGCGGTCGACTTGCTTTTCCAACAAATCTTGCCGCACGGGGTTTCCCGTCAGGATGAGTTTGTCGCGGTCGAAAAAACGTTCCATCCCCTCATAGGCCACGCAAATCTTCGCAGCCTTCCTGGCCAACAGTTTGTTCGTCACGCCTGCGTATGAATTCTGCTCCTGCAACAATGTCGGGATGCCCATCATGCCGGCCACTTTCAGCGTAGGGCCGCTGGCATAGCCGCCCACGCCCACAGCCACCTGCGGGCGAAACTCCTTGACGACGCGGCGCGCCTTCAGTTGGCTCTGCACCAGTTTACAAAGCACATACACATTGCGCCACAGCCGTTTGCGGTCGAACCCGCAGACGGGCAGCCCCACAATGTCGTACCCCGCAGCCGGGACACGCTGCATCTCCATGCGCCCTTCTGCTCCCACAAAGAGGATGCGGGCATCGGGGCGTTTTGCCTTGATGGCGTTGGCAATGGAAACAGCCGGGAAAATGTGCCCGCCTGTGCCTCCGCCGCTTATGATGATTCTAATCTCTTCTTCCATTTTTCGTAGTTCTCGGATTGTTCCACAAAAGTACGAATAAATCAATATAGGAGCGTGGGAAACAACACGATAATTTAAAAAAAATGCAAGTTCGAAAGATGTCCTTGAGCGGCCTCCTTTCCGCCCGACCACGGCTTCCTTTCCGCCCGCGAGCGGATTCCTTTCCGTGGTCGGACAGCCTTAAGACTTTCCACGGCCTGCATCCAAGCCGTGCGCAAACGCGGCAGACTCGGCCGACCGAGAACGCAGGTACGACGGACAAAGCAAAAGAATCCCGCACTTTTTGCCACACAGCCGGCGGGAACACGCGAGCACGAAACGAGACAAGGCACCACAGGGACAAACCGGCACAAAAAGAAAGGCACGAAAACACAAAGACTCTGTTTCTTTGCATTTTCATGCCTTTTATTTATTAGTGCCTGTCTCTATTTTCAGAGACGGGAAAGAAGGTTATTTTCCTTCCAGGCCCATCAATAGTTGCCCCATCATCATGATGGTCGAAGGTTTCAGCGTGGGAAGCAGTGAACGGATGTACTGGGCAGCCTCGGCACGCAACGCTTTATCCGTGGAACCTTCGGGGAAAAGGCGCGAGAAGTTGAGCAACAACAAGTCGAAATCGCCCTTGTTCATTTCCGGCTGCTTAGACTTCAGCAAAGCCAGATAGGCAGCTTTGTCGCCTTTCGCATAACATTCGACCAGTTCAAAGAGCGGAGCGTAAGGATAACTCTTGTCCAACCCGTTGGAGATGATGGCTTGTTTCAGTTTCTGATAGGCAGCCTCATCATATTTCCCTTCGGCAAACATGAAGCCAGAGAGATAGCTGACGAGTTGGGAGCGGTAGAGCTGCTGGGCATGCTTCTCGCCCTGCTCGCGCACATCGGGAGCCAGCTCCGCGCGATGGGTCACGTAAAACTCGGCCTTGGGGTCGTCCAGCGTAATGGTGTAGCGGGAGAAGAGGAAGAAGTTTTCCGCAGCGAGCTTCTCGGCGTCGGTGAGCGAATTGAAATAATCGTTCACGATGCGATAGCCTTCATCCTCCTGCCGTTGCTCCATAAAGTGGAAGGCATACGCGTTAATCAATTCCGGAGTGCGCTCGCCGCCGTCGTAGCGCTTCTTCATCGCCTCGGGCGAAAGCTCCGGGTTCAGTTCGCTTTCAATCTTCGAGAGGAAAGCGTCGGCCGTCATCGAGCCTTTGATGTCGAGCTTCACGTTCTTGTCCGTGTCGAGCACGAGGAACGTTGGGTAAGCCTTCACCTGGTAAGTCTGCGCATCTTGCTTGCCTTCCTTCTCGGCATTGAGCTTGATGCAGACAAAGCGTTCGTTAAAATATTCGCCCACCTTCTTCTGCGGGAACACGGTGTTGGCCATCACACGGCAAGGGCCGCACCAGTCGGTGTAGAAATCGACAAACACCAGTTTGCCTTCTTGCTTGGCGGCTTCGACGGCCTGGTCGAGCGTCAGGTGGCGGAAGTTGGTCTGCGCTGTGGCGGGAAGCCCCAAGAGCACAGCCAATGCTAATAGTAGTTTCTTCATAAAGTTATGTGATTGGTTTATGCAAAGTTAGTATTCAACATGTCAACAAACAAGCCAACAAGACAGAATTGCAAATTCTCCTTGTCGGCTTGTTCATAAATTCACTTCTTATATTAATAATAGCCTGATTCGTCTTCCAAATCTCCGGCGTTCTTCCATTGCACGGCTTTCACGGTGGAGTTGATTTCCCACACCATGTCTTCATCTTCCTCAAACGGAATGTCGTTCGGGTCAGACAAGATGGTAAACCAACTAAGCGTACTTGCGCCATCACCTGCAGAAGTAGCAATGTAGAACTTGCTACGTTCTGACGTCGATTCTAAATCGCGGCTTAAGTAAATGATTTCTTCTCCATAATCTTTCAGTAATTTGCCAATATTACGTTCCAAATCATAGCCATAGAGTTTAGAGCCTACGGAATAAACCATTTCGGTTTCATCATCGGAAAATGCATAGTGGCTGGCTTGAACGAACTCCGCTGCCACGTTTTGGTCTATTTCACTGTTCAACCATTGAGACGGGGTTGAAATTGAGCTAACCTGAAAAGCGTATACATACCACTTATTTTGGTCGTCAGTCATCAAAGTATAAGTGTATTGAGCATTTCCATTTTGAGCAAACACCAAACGGCGATTGTCGGGGTATTTGCTCTGATCCCATTCAAAGACCGTATTTCCATCTTGTAGCTTATTACAATATGTCGGAGTGGAAGAAGCTATATTCGGCGCCACAAATGCTTGGCTATCCATATCATATAAAATCACATTAAAACTAAATGAACTGATATAACCACTTTTCACAAAAGCCAATGGATAGGGCTTAAACAATTCGGTCGACAATGCATCATAACGGTTAATTGGATTTCCATAGGACAAGATACCGCCACTAGCCATAGTACTTACCTGGAAAACGGCATCCTCCGTGATGTATCCGCGATTCGGATCTGCCCTAGACGGAATGCTTGAAGTGGCATCATAATGAGGATACATGTCAAGCACACGCATGGGACGCTTTACATCAAAGCTCGTAAGCATATAATTTTCAATGCTGTTATCAAGCAAGTTAAAATAAGAGCCACTGGTCAATGAATAACTCTGGTCAGCTGTTGTCAACCACAGATTTTGATACATATCCAAAGGCCCTGTGAAAAAGAGAGCTTCCGGCGACTTAATATTCGGATCGGTAAATACATCTTCCATCAACACCGTGTCTTCTGCCATCGTAGCAATCATGTCCATCTTTACCGAACCGTCTGAGGTTTCGCCCAACACCAAGAATCCGGTAGTGGTTTGCGAAGCAATCGAAAGCGTGTTTTGCTGGATGGTCTTCAAGCCGGTCTCCTTGTCTTCCACCTCCAAATACAACGTATAGGAACCCGGTATCAGGTCGTCACCCGCCGTATAGTTAAATTCACGTTCCGTACTCAGGTCAATCACCCGGGAAGCCTGGCTCGTCATGTCGGTGACAATCTTTACATACCAATGGTAAGCATAGCGGTCAGGGTCGTTTTCTTCGGCCATCGTGCCTTTCACATTGGCCGAGATAAGTACCGGGTCGCCCATAATGTAGGCCACATAGCCGTCTTCATTGCTTATTGTAACTTCCATCTCGTTGATGGGCGAGAGGTCGTAACTGCCCTTATCGTCTACACACGAAGTGAAGATTGCGGCCGTAGCCAGCAAAAATAAAGAGATATATTTTTTCATAATAGCTTCTGTTTTTATTCAAGAACAACATCTTCAGGTAAAGAAGTCTCGTCCCAAGGCACACCCTTGACATACATCATGGTGCCGTCCGGGTCAAGTATCGGGTTTCCGTTCTTGAAGTTTTCAATCAAGTAATTTGCCGTCATTTCCACAATGATATTTTGTACAACAGTGGGTAGAGTAGAAGTTGTGCTGTAATCATCGTAAGTTTTATCCGGATAAAACTCCAGGAACATCTCCATCTTTTCATTGGAATAATCTCCAAATATCACAGGCCACAGTTTGGGCTTGGTCAGCACGTCGGAAATGAAGATATTATGAATACGCGGATCAGGATTCCGGTAGAAAGCAGTCAATTCCTCTGTATAGCGTCCCGGAATCTCTACCAGATAGGTCAACGGGAGGTTAAAATACTCATTGGGAACCAAAGTGAGTTGTAGTTGCACCACTTCGTCGGCTATCCGGTCGGAACGAAGAGCTGTCAGCGTGACGTAGCCACAGGTTTCCCCGGCCTTGATGACGCATCGCTCCGATAGGTCTTTGTATTCCTGGCCTTCCACCGCCGTAGTGCTGTCGGCCACCACAGCCACATTAAACTCGCGGTCGTAGTCGCAAGCCTCACCCACAACGTTTACCTTCAGGCTCAACTGGGTTTCGTTAGTACCTTCAGGCATGGAAAAGAATCGCACCCAAGTGTAAAGCTGGTGCGCCCACATTTCCGGATTCGTAAAGTGGGGAGTATCCGTATACTGTACGTCAAAATAAAGTCCGTCTACACCTTCATAGTCGTCCATTTCTTTCTCACAAGACGAGAAGGCAAGGACACCAAGCAGGCAACAACATATATATTTCAGTTTCTTCATAACTTTATTAATTAAAAAATTAGTCTCTTAAATCGCTTTCGCTGGTAGGCAAGGGCACTTCATAGTTTTCCACGGCCATCGAATAGGCATTTGAGCCACTGGTGCCGGAGATAAGCGAAGTCATGCCCAAACGTTTGTAGTAGAAAAACAACTGTCCTTCACCAATCACCTCGCGGGCAAACTCCTTCGTAATGATGTCCTGCTTATTGTCGGCCGTTACGTCCAAAGAAGCTGCACCACGAGTATTACGCAGGGTGTTGATATAAGTGGCAGCTTCGGCCAAATCGTCGGTACACTCGGCAGCAATCAGGTAAATCTCACTCTTGCGGATAAGCGGTGTCATATAGCGGTAAGTCAACGTATCGCCGGATTCTTCAGAAATCGTGAAGTCCTCGTACTTAACCAAACAAGTCGCGTTGTCGCCCGAGGTTTCACCTTCCTCCTGACGCCACATCTGCCGACGAACATCATTGGCATCATCATAGAAAGTTTCCAGTTTGGCAGGGCTGGGAGCCCAAATGGATTCGGAAGCTCCGACAAAGAAGAGGCGGCTGTTGGCATTTACCGAAATACTGAAATAACCGTCATACAAGTCAGCGCGGCTCATATTATAAAGACTGAACATTACTTCATCGGAGAACACATAATCCGGTTTGGAATTATTGATAGTTGCCAGCACCGTCGCACGATCCATCCATGGGAATACATTCAACTGTTCCGTCTCAATCTTGTCTATGATTTCATTCTTGGCGACGTTGTAAGCCTCTGCCTTGTTGCCCATCCACAGATATGCACGGGCCAACAGCGCTTGAACAGCATAATAATTCAAACGAAGCTGACGATACGACCAATCATAGGTGTCCATACCATCATCGCTCAACACGCCGTCCTTCACTCCTTCGGTTATAACCGGGTCGGAATCTTTCAGCAACGAAGCAGCGTCCTTAAGGTCGCGTATCACCTTATCCATATAATCCTTGGCTGTCAGCAGCGGCAGCACATTGCGTTCGCTCGTTTCCTGATAAGGCAAACAGGTCTGCGAAGCCGTAGACTCCGAATAAATGGGGCCATAGAAGCGCATGAGGTCAAAGTGCATCATGGCACGCAAAGCCAACGCTTCTCCTTTTACTATCGGATAATAACTCTCCAGTATGGCAGCACCCGGCTCATCGCATTTTTCCATCAACAAATTGTCATTGGCTATCAGTGTATACATGTTGCTCCAGAGTGAACCGGAAGCGTTGTCGAAGTTGGTATCTGTGTAGTTATAACCCGCATAATAATAATAGGTATGTTCGGAAATAGTAGAACCTACATTATAATATTGCGCCATGATGTCGATGCCTGTCATCCCCAACATGCCGCCGTAAAGCGAACTTTGGTTCAGCGAGGAATAAATGCCGTTCAGCGAAGTGAGGAAACCTTCGTTTGTGGAAAATAAAGTGGTCTCCAAGATGCTGTCTTCCATATCCACCTGAAGCCAGTCGGAACAGGAAGAAGTGGATACCGACAAAGTGCCTGCCAAGAACAGGCTCTTGAATATATTTTTATAGTTCATAGTTGCTTGCTTTTAGAGTTAAAAACTGAGTCCCAATGACATCATCACCGAACGCTGGAACGGATAGTCCAAACCGCGCTCTTCCTTGATGGTGGACAGATAGAACAAATCGTTCATGGACAGGCGCACATTAAACGACGACGCGCCAATGGTCTTCAGCCAAGAAGCTGTCTGATTCTCATAGCCAAATGAAAGCGTAGTCAATTCCAACGTATTCTCATCTTCAATGAAGCGGCTCGTCATGTGGGAGTCGGAGAGGTCGTCAATGCGCTTGAATTTCGCGTTGTCGCCCGGCTTTTGCCAGCGGTCATAGTAGGCGCGCTTGTCTTGGTTGTACATCAAGTCAGACTCGGAAATGTTTTCCACCTTGTCATACAATGTCTGACGGAAAGCCTGGCCTCCATAACGATAAGAAAAGATAATGTTCATAGAGAAACCTTTCCAATAGGCCGAAGTTCCGAACGTACCTTCGATGTCCGGATTCGTATCGCCACACACTACCTCGTCGTCAGTATCCCACTCAAAGGTATACGAACCATCTTTCTTAATGAACACTTCATTACCCGTCATCGGGTCGATACCGGCAGAGCGAACGGCCCACAAAGCCGTAGGACTAGCTCCATCATAATAACGACGCAAGGTATAGGCTTCTTCGTCTCGTCCTTCCTCATTCAGATATTCCAGGTAATCGCCCATGTCGTCGTATGTGGTCTTCACATGGTTCATATTGGCCGTCAAACTCCAGTTGTAGTCGTCACCACGGAGCACAAAATAAGTAGCTTGCCATGTGAAACCTTTATTGCGCATCGTACCAATGTTCATCGGGCTGGTAGACGCACCAGACGAAGGCGGCAAAGCAATAGACAACAACAAAGGATCTGTCGTCTTGGTAAAGTAATCGAAGGTAAAACGCAAACGATCGTTCATAAAGGCCAAGTCGATACCGATATTCTGGTCAAGCGTGCGCTGCCATTCCAAATTCTTGTTACCCCACTGGCTGACAACAGCAGCCAAGCCAAACGGATTCTGATATGCCGTATAGTAATTAAACACCGTGTTGGCACGCTTAGCGTCCAAGTTGCTATTACCCGGATTACCCAACGAATAACGAATCTTCATGTAGTTGATAATATCCGAATCGAAGAAGAATTTCTCGTTATGCACGTTCCAACCCAAACCGAACGACCAAGTGGTGGAGAATGGGTTGTTGATGCCAAACACCGAAGCACCATCGGTACGCAAGTTCAGATCGACCAAATAGCGCATGTCGTAGCCATAGTTCAAGTTGAAATAATAGCTGGCAGTACGTGATCTCACGACTGTAGAACTAGGCTTGCTACCATCCGGATAGCCCATTGAGAAGTTCGGGTTGGAATATTGGTCGGACATATAGCCTTCGGCCGAGAAAACCTCCGTATCAGAGTTGGACTCCGTAAACTGCATACCACCAATCAAGTTGATCATGTGTTCGCCAAAAGTACGTCCATAGGTCAAGTCGATACTACCATCGTAAGAGGTATTGCGTGTACTAGTCTTGGAATAAGAACCTCGTTGTAATCGGTCTGTCTCCGCAAAAGATGTTTCATCCGGTGAATGGAACACAGCGTTTTCATCTTGGGAAATAGTCACACCAAAACGTCCGCGCAAGCGCAATTCTTCAAGAATACGCCATTCAACCTGGAAGTTATTGTTCAACGAGAAGAGGTCGCTCTCGTTATAACTCTTTTGGTTGAAATCCCACAACGGGTTCCAAGCATATTCATAGCCACCTATGGTAGCCGTCCGTTCGAAATACTTCGTGATTTCTCCATTCTCGTTATACTTCGGATAATACGGGTTTGCATTAACGAAGTTTCGGAATGATACCGGCTCGGTCTCAGACGAATTGTAGTCCAAATTGGTAATGTTGGAGAACGAGAGCTTGTCCACACGATAGGTCAGGCGGATATTGCCGTTGAGCGCATCCTTTCCGGAACCTTTCATGACACCCTGCGTGTTACTGTAGTTCACGCCCACACCATAGAGGAAAGCTGAGTCACCACCATCTACATATAGATTATGTGTTTGTGTAAAAGCTGTGCGAAGCGGTTCGTTCATCCAATAAGTATCCAGCCCCTGCTCCACCAGTTTCAGGCGGTCGTAATAAATCTGACGCTGTGTCTCGTCGATGATTTCCCCGTTCTCATCCAGATTGTAGTCGCCCGAAGCATAGCGTCCGGCCAACTTCTCATAGGCCAACTTCTCGCGCGCGTTCATCATATTATAGTCGCTCAAGTCAGCCCAAGCAACTTGATAGTTTCCGCTGTATGAGAAGCGCAACTTTCCGGGTTCAGGTTTCACCGTCTCCACAACAACGACACCATTGGCTGCCTTCGAACCATAAATAGCCGTCGAAGCAGCATCCTTCAAGATGGTGATG
>ERZ779889.3439-NODE-3439-length-11577-cov-9.349245_pt1 | contig 11577 bp, 10 predicted proteins | sample MGYA00511030_ERZ779889 | MGnify/ENA primary metagenome ERZ779889 (study PRJEB29588, sample SAMEA2160616) | human gut metagenome | biome: human gut; feature: human-associated habitat; material: faeces | place: Denmark | collected 2008/2010 ...
AATCTGCGGCTTGATGCAAAATTTGGGAAACTCCTAAAAGTTCTGATAATGGCATTCATCGACAAAGATGTGGTCTATACCCATCGAGTGGAAATCCACGGCATCGTCTTTCCTTTCATTGATTTTCATCTGCAGTTCGTCAAGTTGGGCCTTAAGGTTTTCCTGCCTTTTTTCAAGTCCTTTCTGCATCTGTTTGCTCCGGTAGCGCATGGTGGAGTTTTCCAACACTTCGAGGCAACGCTCCACATCGGCAAGTTCTTCGGAGAAAATCTTCATCATGGTTATTTCCGATTGCGGTATTTTCACGAACTGGTCGTGTGTCAGGATGATGCAGTCCCAGTTGTTGTTCTGTATCTTGGCGAACACCTCTTTCCGGTTGGCAGGTGTGAAATCTTCCTTGCCCGGATATAGGATTTTGGCATTCGGATAAGCCTTGCGGAACGTGTCGGCAATCTCGTGCACATTGGCTTTCAGAGCGATTATGAGCGGCTTGTGTACCAGTCCGAGGCGTTTCATTTCGTATGCCGCCACGCACATTATCATTGTCTTACCAGTACCCACCTCGTGCCAACAGATACCTCCGCCATTCTGCTTAATCATCCAGACGGCATCTTTCTGCGAGGGATAAAGCTCCTTGTAGGGGAAGTGCTCGAATGACAGCCCCGGAAATGTCTGTACCGAACCGTCATATCGCGGTCTTACAAAACAATTATACCGCTCGTTATAGACCCTTACCAGTTCATCCCGGACTTCCAGCGGCTGTCTGTCGAGCCATTCATTGAACCGCTCCCGTATCTCCTGTATCTTGGTGGCTGCTTCCTGCATGGCTTCCTCGTCCGGCACACGCACCTTGTCGCCGTTGCGTTCAACCTCTTTCGTTATCTCCGGCACGGTATCGTGCAGGGCATGGACGAACAGGGCTTCGCCGTTGTAATTCCGCACGGAATAGGTGTTGTATGACACCGGGGAATAGCCTTTCAGCCGCATAAGGTAGGTATCGTTCACATCGAAGTACATCACCTCGGCTTCGACACCGAACAGCTCCGCCGCAAAATCGGCGTATATCTTCGTGTCAACCCACCTTTCGCCCATGTTGATGTCCAATTCTTCATAAGGTATTGGTTCGGGCGTTACGCTCTCCAATGCCCTCACGGATGCTTCCGCCCATTCCTTTTCCATATCACAGAGAAAGGGAACACATGATGACATCTCCTTGTGTTTGGTGACCACGTTTCCGGCCAGGAACTTCCCCTTGTGTTCCCATTCTCCGGCTATGGGGTTGTAGAAAATTTCCCCTTTGAGGGCTTCCGTAACCTCTTCCAAATCCGAGCCTGTGGACTGTACGATGTAGGCCATATTTACCTTGCCGTAGAAATTGAGACTGCTTGCCAACGCCTCAAACGGCGGCAGCTTGACACTGGTGTCGATCTTCTTGAAAGCTACAGGCTCACGCATGATGTCGGACTTATAGATGTTGTCGCCGACCTGCATTTCAATGGTATATACTTCCATGCCTAAACTGTCCAGCGTGATAAACTCCTTGTTGTCGTTCTCGTGGAAGAAACCCCACTTGACAACAAAGGCGTCATACAGGGCGTTCAACTTTTCACGCAAGGCCGCCTGCTCCTTTTCTTCCTCACGCTCTTTCGTCGAGAGCTCAAAATACGCCTCCCGGAGCGGCAGGTAGTCTCCGGCCCTCTCCACATTGACCTTGCCCTCGTCCACAGGCACGAAATCCACCGCCGTTTCCTTGTAATGGCTTGACCTGCGGAACTGGAGCGTGCCTACCTGTCCCTCGAACAGTACCATCGCACCCTCTTTCATCCATTCGGGCATATCCCCGGTGTATGCCCTCCGGCCTTTCTCCGGCATGACGGCAGCCGTCGCCCCGAAAAGCGACATCTGCACAGGCGCATCGTCCTGTCCGATGAAAAGGCTCTTGTGGAAATACCGGGCGAGGTCATACTGCATCAGGGCGGACAGGTATCGGGACATGGAGCATTCGTCCCCAGACCACCTGTATTTACGGACATACTTACCGTGTTGGTTCCTGACAATGCCGCTGTCGGTCGCCAGTACGGTCTTCGGCAGGGAAAACAGTTTGTTGGCGTATTCCGTCATCGTTCCGTCCGCATTTGCCTTTTCCCTTGTGACTTGCAGGAAAGCTTTCTCCCGGAGCGAGAGGGATGCCTTGTTCGTATGCTTCTGGAATATGAGCAGGTCGCTGCCCACCTCGATACCGCTCGTCTGCATGAAAAGCGTGTCGGGAAGCCTTACCGCACTGATAAGGTCGGCATGGTTCACCAGGTATTCACGCACGAACTTGTTGCCCGGTGTGTCGGCAATTCCCCTTGAAGTGACAAAGGCAAGCAGACCGCCCTCTGACAGCAGCTCCATCGCCTTGACAAAAAAGAAGTTGTGTATGGTTTTGGTGGCTTGTTCGTAGATACCGCCTTTCTTCCATAGCTCGGCATCGAACACCCGGAAATTGCCGAAAGGGATATTGGAAGCGATTACATCGAAATTCCGCTGCTCCAGCGGCTGCGTGGAAATCGTCTCGAAACCTCCTGTCACGGTGGTTGCTCCCTCATGCAAAAGAGAAAGTATAAGCCCGGTAACGATGTCCTTCTCAAAAGCATAGCTGCGTGTGCCGTCCATAGCGACAGGCAGGAAGCCGCCGATGCCTGCGCTCGGTTCGAGGAAGCTGCGCATCTGCAGTCCGTTCTCCCCGAATGTGGCGTGTATCTGACTTGCCACGGTGTCAATGAGGAATTTCGGCGTGAAGAAAGCCGTCAGCACGGAAGACTTCACACTGTCCATCAACTGATTGTAATCCATTTCGTTCGCCCCGGCATAGGTTTTCAAAGCCTCCTGCAAGCGGTTCATCTGCTCCGCCAGTTCTTCGGGTATGGGAACTTGCGTCCCGATGGCCAACACTTCCTTGATGCCTCCGAAGCCCGAATACTGCGCCAATACCTGTAGTTCCTCCTGTGTAGCTTTCCTGTGCTGTCCGTGGATGGCTACCGCTGTCTCTATGGCGGCCACATTCGCCGCCAGTGATTGCAATTTCTTGTAACTCATAGCTTAACCTTTTAATTTTTTTCTTCCCTCTGTTCGGTCCGTTTGCGACCGCAGGGATTATTTTTCTGCTTTGAAAGGTGGCGGTAGCCATCCGCCAAGGCCGGTAAGGAAAAATACGCTCGACAGCCGGAGAGGAAGATTTTTCCGAGACCCTACGGGCAGAATGCCGGCATTGGCAGGAATGGAAAGCGCCGGTTACCTTTGCTGAAAAATCCAATCCCCCGAGGTCGCACGGCTGAACAGGCGGAAACGCCGTGGCATAGAAAGGGAGGATGCCGGGCAGGTATAAAAGGGAATGGAAAGGTATAAAGGTCATTGCCGTCGGCAGACCGGAAACATAAAAAGCCGTACCGGGTCATTTGCCCGACACGGCTCTGTCTTGTCTCGCCACGGATTAGTCGATGTCGTAACCAATCATATATTCATCGTTGATAAGCAGGTAATAGTAACCGTTCAAACAATCCCGAAATTCCTTGCTGAAGCCGGCCTTCATGCCGCCTTCGCCGTCCGGTTCGCACCAAAGAGAACCGTCATAGCCGCAAAAGTCAAATCGGCAGGTCGAGAAAGTTTTGCCCTCTTTCAATGCGTTTCTGAAACGTGCCATGTTCGTACAGCCGCAATACTTCTCAATCCTTGCCAGGCTGATGCACATTCCGTCAATTCTTGTTCCTGTTGTGATATGGTTCTCATACAGGGATTTTTCGGGGTCGGCTACGGCAATCTTACGGAGCCAAGCGTTAGTATGCGTGGCAAGAGCGGCGAGTCTTTTGTATTTCAAGACCAGTTTGCTCTCCCTGTCCGTTTCAACATTGGCGGACGGATAATATATTTTCTCAATGGACTTCCAGTCTGAAAAGACATAGCCCATTTTGCGCTTTCCCGGTGCGACAATTCCGATGATGTTTTCGTTACGGTTGATGAACAGCCGTCTGCGTTTCCCATTAATTTTGACATACAACGATGGGGGATTTTCCGTGTTGCGGAGATAGGCTTCCGCCGGATGAATGTAAGTCGGATCCATATTTTTTCAATTTAGAGTGTTTATACTTCAGTTCAAAGTTTGGGTATGTCGCCGCATTTCAGCAGCCGACCGTCCCTATAAAGTTCGATACGTCCGGGTTTGAAGCCCATTTCGGGGGCAACATTTCGGATATAGTCCCGGTATTCTTTGCCTGAAAAGTTCTTTCCGCAAAGGTTGTTGAAAATCATTGGGATTACGTGTTCGCTGGTGCTTGACAGTATTGTGCTACCGTCTTGTTTGATTTCTTCCGTCATAACTTCAAATTTTTAAGTGTTCGACATTGTTTGCTGTTTTTATTTTTCCCTCCGTTCGCCCTATGTACGAACTCCAGGATTATTTTTCTGCATGAAAAGGCGGCAAGGAACAACCATACAAGGCTGGACGGGAAAATACGCTCGACGGCGGAGAGGAAGATTTTTCCGGCTCACCCCTGTGGCGGCCTGCCGGCATTGTCGGGATTGTGACGGCCAAGTATTTTCGCAGCAAAATAATTCCCTGGAGGTCGCAGGGCCGGATGGCGGTGGAACATAGGGTAAAAGAGGCCGAGATGCAACATACAGGGGATGTGCGATAATAAAAAAGGGAAAGAATATCTGATGGAAATTTTGTCGGACAGGTGGAATCTGTTACCTTTGTTAAACGGTTAAAGGTCAACGCTGAACGCTGCCGAACAACATTATCGTAAGGAAAGAATTAGGCGATATGGAAAAGAAAGAATTAGAGAAAAAAGTTGATACGTTGTTCAAAGAACAATGTGCCAATATTGTTATACCTAATTATAAATTGAAGCTCAAAAAGCGACATATTGAGATTCTAAATAGTGATAATTCAATCGAAGGGGATATATATTATGAGTTCTTCTCCCAAAGATTTTGTGAATTGGGGGCTATAACAACATTAGATTTATATGGATGCATTGATAATGGTGTAATTGGACAAATATTAAATGACATAGCTCCTCATCCGATGGCTCTTTTAGATACTGGTCTCTATGAGTTTCCACGTTCAACTAAATATATGGGGGGATCAAAATTTAGCTTTTACCAAACAGACATCATTGAAGAACGAATGGAATTTTTTATAGAACCTATTAAAAATGATATTATTCCGAGATTTGATAATTTCCTAAATTGTAAGGAATGCTTAATTTGTGATATTTTTTCAAAGCCGAGATACTATCAATATCCATATGCAACTGCATTAGTTTCATTGTATATAAACAATAAAAATAGCATGAATGATATTATAGAATTGAGAGAGAAAGCAAAAAAAGCCAAATTACAGGATATAAGAGATGCTTCGGATATAGAAGAAAAAGTATTTCAATACTTCAGTAATATATAACATATTGCCTATGAACTTACGATAACAAACAGCAGACCGACTGAACAAGCGGAACGCTGCCAAACATTAGCAACATAAAAAGAAATTGATCAGATGAAATTTAAGGAATTAATAGGCAATATAGAAAAAAGGCCAAGAGGCTATTTAAGGAACGATAGTGTAACAGAGCTTTATGTTTTGTTACGGTAGTGTTTCATTCAGTGTGTCTGGAGTAAGCCTTCAGACCTTTTAGTTTTGCAAATATATCAATTTATCTGTTACCTCATTGGCAGGCATGCCTGCCAATGAGGATTTTTTATCCGTCCGGGAACAGGTCCTTGTCAAGATCGATTCTGGGCACCTTCCTCAGGTATGACTTCTTGTCCATGGCCGTCTTACCCATGAGCAGGATGACGGACTCCTCGTTCGGCATGGCGCCGCGCATTCTGGTGACCCTCCGGAAGTCCTTCTGCAGCCGCTCTATCCAGTTCGTGGTGTATATCATCGACTGGATGCGGTGGTCGTAGTTCAGATAAGTGAAGTACGCCTTGTAGGAGGCATCCTCGCCGCGCCTCTTTATGCCCCTGTAGTGCCTGCCCCATTTGGAGCAGAAGCCCTGCCATTCGACCCATGCCTGCTCCACGGTGTAGTTCCTGTCCCCGGTACGGAACACCTGCCGTAGATCCTCTGCGACATCCCCCTTGTCGCCGTTGCGCACATCGCTCAATATATTGCGCTTCAGGTGGGTTGTGCACCTCTGCAGCTTCGTGCCCGGGAACACCTCGCTGATGACATCCTCCAGGCCCTTAAGACCGTCAGCACAGATCAGGCCTATCCTGCCGACGCCGCGCCCGTACAGGTCCTTCAGCATCTCGCCCCAACCCAAGGCGCTCTCAGTAGGCTTGTTGAAGATGCCGAGAACCTCCCTGGTCTTGTCCTCCCTAACCGCCAGAACGACATAGAACGCCTCAGTGTCAACGCTCCGCTTCCTGTGGATCTTGATGTGCACGCAGTCGATGAACACCACCGGATAATAGCTCTCCAATGACCGCTCCAGCCATTCCGTCACATCCTTGCGCAGATAATCCAGCATACGCGATATGCTCGCCTTGCTGTAATGTTCCCCGTAGATGTCGGCAAACACTTCCCCGACCTGCTCCTGCGTCAGGCCCTTGGTGTAGAGTGTGCCCGCAAGGCGCTCGCACTCATCTTCCTGGTCGCGCAGTATGGCCAATATCCGGGGATGGAAGTTGCCGTACCTGTCACGCGGTATACGGAATGTCAATGTACGACCATGACCGTAGCTACGACCGGGGCGGTACCCGTTGCACTTGTTGCCGGCAAGGCCTTCTTCCTGCAGATACTCCCGCCGTTCTGACACCATCAGGCTCTCAAGCATTATCTCAATCAGGTCCTGTAAGCCGTTTTCTTTCTCCGTATGCTTGCATATCAGCTCGGAAAGTTGTTCCTTTGTAAAATCCATAAAGTCTACTCCTTTTTTAGTTTTGTTTCTTTTTGCTTTTACAAATCTAAAAAATCTGTAGACTTTTTTTATTCCCCTATCTCAGACACACTTTTTGGAACAGTATCTTTGTTACAGGGCTTTTCATTATCAGATCATGAAAAGGATGCAGAAGAAACAGACTTTTTTCAACATTTCAATAAGTTTGTGAACTTATATTATTCCTTTCAAGATACAAATTTCTCATGGCCATATTTACTATTACTTAATACAGGTGGTAGTGAATGTGCGGCATTGAATAATTTCTTCGCAATTTATCATGATTTTGTAAGCAAATATTCATCAAATAAAGAACAGGCAATAAATAATCCAACAAGCGAATCAACCTCCCATAAGGGGTAGTTAGCCGAAAAACATACAATATAAAAAAATAACGGAATTATGTACAAAATAGGTTATATAGGAACTTTTGAGGTAGTCCCCAAGGTTGTAGAAAATATCATAAATAATGATATTGACAATTTAGAAGAAGAATATAAGAACGGCTGGGATATAGACCAGAAAATAGTCTTGAGCGAATATACAGATATTACTCCCATAGAGATAGCAATCCAGTGTAACAATGAACAGACAATCAGATGGCTTTTAGAAAAGGGTGCAAATGTGAGAGCTAAAGAGGGAGATTGGGCAACACCGATTTCGTGTGCAGCCCGTTTTTGTACAACTGAAATATGTGAGCTATTTATACGACACGGAGCCTTGGAAAAACTGACCAAAAGACAATGTAAAAGAATATATGATGATATTTTCTTTGGAAAGAATTTCAAGAACATTGATGTGTTTGAAAAACATGGCATAACAGTAAAAAAATATGGAAGTAATTGCCTGAGATCTGCAATTTATGAAAAAGACAAGAAATTAGCCCAGATGTTTTTAGACTATGGGGCGGACATAAATTACCATGAATATGAGATGATGTTTACCCAACAAGAAACTCCTGTTATGGTAGCTGCACAACGCAATTCTATTGACTTGGTAAAATGGCTTGTAGAGAAAGGGGCTGATATAACCATTAAAAGCAAGTATGGGGAAAGACCATATACAATTGCAGTCCTAAACAATAATCAAGAAATGATAGAATATATCAAGAGTCTGGAGCCAGAGGATTTCCACAGTGCAGAAGCCCTAAAAGAAATAATAAAAAAATACAGACTACCTAAAGAAATGGTAGATTTCTTCAAAAAGGAGAATCTCAGGTTCGAATTTTCAGAGGAAATTGATAGCAAGTACATTGAATTTTATAAATTAGAGGATGCAGTAGAATTGACTTGGAAAAGGAAGAAATATCTTTCATTGGTCAAGTATTCGGATAATTACTGGGTACAGCTTTTATGGTATTCGAAAGACAAAAAGCTCTATGCCTTTGATGGAGAACATGAAGAGATTTTTGAGGTTGGTGATTGGAATTACTTCATCAATAATTGTGAGACGATTGTTGGAAAATTCATAAATGGAGAGCTTTAGGAAAAATGGGAGGAATATTAAGGATGTACAACAAGCACTTATTCCACCGAATAGTGGCAAGCTGCCGAATATTAATATCAATGTAACTATAAAACAATAAGATATGAAAGCAACTGAAATAATTTTTAATGAAAATCTTGAAATGCATGTGTCATTAAAAGGTTTGGATAATAAGGTTTGTATCACTTTGTCAGATGATTTGTTTGCATCAGAAGAAGAACTGACAGATGAATATAAAGAAAAGATTGTCTCATTTGTCAATAACCTGTCAGAATGGTATGGTCTGGCTTGTAGTTCGGTTATAGCATGGGCTAAAAATACCTATAAAATTGAAGCAGGTATGCAAGATATTGAATTGACACATATATTCATCTTGTTTGAACAGAATGCAGAGGAATTGTTTGGACTGGAATTTAGAGTTGAATTTGATATAGAACATGGTTGTGGCATTAAGATAAAGATTAACGATGGCAGATATGATATTGTTGAAGTTGGAACAGGAGATGTCGCTTTCTGCTGATAGTTAAATATGATGCTAACAACGCAGGATAACGGACAAGCCGTTCCCTTCTGAGCCATTAACATAAAATTATGTTTGAAGATTATTTAGAAAACAGCAAAACATATCTTGCATTAGAGCAATATTGGATTCAGTTATTTTGTTCTGTATTAAATGAACATAAGATCAGCTTGGATAACTGGATTATTCCTTTTTATAATACATGTTTTTCCAATCAGGAGAAAGACATGGATGGAAATCCCATATTCTCGGCTAAGTCTAAACAGACAGGAAGAATTATCAGAATCATTCAAACAAATTGTGATGAAGATGTATTGGAAGTCTGGGAAGACACCTTTGATGGGAATGAGGAGTTAGTGATTTATCTAACATGGAGCACTAAGAATGTAGATAAGGCAAGATCTTTTATTGACGACTGGCTCAAAAAGGAAATATCGTGCTAATAGAATCTGCATCACCCAATGATGGATAGCCACAAAACATTAGTTACAATTAAAATGAAGAAGCAAATGAATGTAATATCTGAAAAAGAATATTCGTTCTCAAATGATTTTTTTTGGAACGTGATGCTACATCATCATATAAACGCATTTGACAAAGAAAATGATGAGAATTTTGATTGGATGTGGGATGAAAAATATTCACCAGCATCATTAGATAAGAAGAGATTTACAGAATATTGGAGCAATCTATCTCAATGGGATTTAAAAACACCAGAAAATGAGGGAGAGATTGAAAATCCGAAGTCGCTGGTTCTTCCTATCGGCAGTGATATTACATTGACAATAGAATTTCATCCTTGTTGTACTTACTATTTTTTGAATGACTTTATGATTGGTGAGGTTAGTGGCAACTTTCATTTGAAATATCTCACATATCCGGAGCTGTTGCGTATGGCAAAGTTAAAATATGGAGATGTGCTATTTCATCTTCTGTTGCCTCTGTCGGCAATCAGGGAGCAGGAAAAAGAAGAGGCACTCAGTGAGATAGTCCGAAGGTTGCAACAAATCCCGCTATTTCGGGAACATTCAGAGTACATAGGCAAATGTATCTTGTATGGATTGTTAATACCTGATTCCGATGTGTTAGATATTCCAGAAATAGGAACTATCTGTATAAGTAACCATTCTTATAGAAACGCTCTAAGGTATGAAGATGATAAAGAAGATATTAAAGGACTGAACGTCCTTTTGTCAAAATTGTAAATATGCGACAAACAGACTATTAATCTTCCTTGAAAGGCTAATTATCCACCAAACATTGATGTTCCGGGCTATGGGGGATGCCCAGCGATTGGAAGAACGAAAGATACCGGTAGGCATAGCGACATGCCTGTTCTGACTGGACGGGTACTGTCGGGATTGTGACGGCCAAGTATTTTCGCAGCAAAATAATTCCCTGGAGGTCGCAGGGCCGGATGGCGGTGGAACATAGGGTAAAAGAGGCCGAGATGCAACATACAGGGGATGTGCGATAATAAAAAAGGGAAAGAATATCTGATGGAAATTTTGTCGGACAGGTGGAATCTGTTACCTTTGTTAAACGGTTAAAGGTCAACGCTGAACGCTATCGAACAGCATTGGTCGCTTAAAAAATAAAAAGTAAATATGGAAGTGTTTACGGAGATAATGAAATACATTCAGACTTTTGGAAAGTACGGATGTAAGGAATACGAAAACGGGACAAAATTATATGGTCATGCGCCTTTTATTGCTCCCAAAGCGTATAATTTTCGTGTCTTTTCAGTATTAAGTGAACAGGAAATTATAGAGTTAGAACAGGATATGCACCGGGAAATTCCTATTGCATATCGTTCATTTCTAATGCGAAATGCGAACGGACTAAATCTTTTTAATACTACTCTATGCTTTTATGGACTGAGAAAATCATATTGCAGGAGTTTAGAAGCTATTCCTGAACCGTTCTCTTTATCCGAGCTTAATAGGTTTGAGAGGCCTAAAAATGCAGAGGAATCCTATTTTTTCATAGGAGGATATGATTATGATTTATCCAAACTCTATATAAATACAGATGATGGAACAGTTCATTTTTGTAAACGTCGGGATGCGACCTCTTTATTAGGTTGGAGTTCTTTTGAAGAAATGATTTTATCTGAGACAAGAAGGCTTTCAACCCTTTATAATGATAGAGGGGAAGGACTTGTACCGCATGAGAAAACACTGCCAATATAAAGATAAGGTGGCTAACAAACAAATAAATTACCTCGGGAATCAAATATTTGCCCAACGTATCCGTTTTACTCATTAAATTTTATAGTTATGAATCTTTTGACCTTTGAAGAAATTATAAAATCAATTGAAGATAAGACTAAGGATGTAAATCCTGAGTTTTGTGAAGGGATAGTTCTAAGGCAAGTTAATATACCTTTTTCTCAAGTTGAACATATTGAATCAGAGTTGGGAATAGAAATAAAAAATCAAGTCTTTATCAATTGTATATTAAAGTACAATTTTGGTAATTTCGGGTGCTTAAGTTATCAATTTGGCTATAATGATGAAAATACTTTGAATTGGGTAATTCGTAGGAATAAAGACTATTGCGATTATGAAGTTTTAAAAGAAATGAAGTTGCTCATTGTATATTATTTAATCGTTATATTTTTGCATAAAGTTTCAACATCAGAGT
>ERZ779889.3440-NODE-3440-length-11576-cov-3.515146_pt1 | contig 11576 bp, 3 predicted proteins | sample MGYA00511030_ERZ779889 | MGnify/ENA primary metagenome ERZ779889 (study PRJEB29588, sample SAMEA2160616) | human gut metagenome | biome: human gut; feature: human-associated habitat; material: faeces | place: Denmark | collected 2008/2010 ...
GTGGTTTATTTGTCTCGAACGCTTTGCGTTCTCGACAGGGCTTATAGCCCTACAATGTAAAGAGCCCTACGATAGATTGTCGTTGGACTCTTTAACATTAAATATGAACAGTTATTTTAAAAGATTTGCTACTTCGCTTTACTCCATGTCCTTGCTGCGTATTTGCACTGCTTGAGTGCTGTCTTCGCAACGAGTTTGCCGCTTTCATCGTAAACTCTTACCTGAACCTTGTAGAAGTATTTCGTTCCCTTCTTACCTCTTGTGTTCGTGTAAGAAGCAGTTTTCTTCGTCACGGTGGACTTGTAGGAAGCTGCCTTCTTCGTGGAGCGGTAGAAGCGGTACTTCACGGTGAAGCCAAGGTCTTTCAGTTCCTTGATGGAAGCCTTAACCTTTGCGTCGCTCTTCAGGACTGCTTTGATGTTCTTCTTAGCCGTCTTGCTGGAACGCGCAACGAGCTTCATATCTTTTACGATGGACTTCGCTTTTGCGATGTTTGCTGCTGCGTCATCGGCCGGCTCTGCTGCCTTTTCGATTGTAACAGTTATGGTTGAGCCTGTCGCCGCTTCAGACATTGCCTTCAGTTCTTCCTGCGTGTAAGTCTTGTCGCCAAACGGTGTTCGAATTGTCAGCTTCGCGTCGGTGTCTTTTACGATGGAGTCGATGAAGCTCTTTTCAAGCGTTACATCAGCCTTTTCTGCATCGCCGACGGATTTGCTGGAAACAACCAAGATGATTTCGTTTGACTTGCTTGCTTTCGCCTGTTTCAGGATTTCTTTCTGATTGTCAGCAGAAACTTTGACATCGGCAACCTTCGTCTTAGTGCCGTCAGCGTTTGTCTTTTCGCTTACCTTGACTTCGGTTGGTGCGGTTGTCGTTTTCGCCTTGGCGTCGGTTGTGACATCGCTTACCGCTTCAATAACGCCGCCTGCCATACCGCCCGCGTCATCCCAAGCCTCAGAGCCTTCTTCTACTGTGTAGTCATCCGTGTAGTGGAATACGATTGCATCGCCGTCCTCTAAGAACTGCTCGTCAACTGCCAAAAGCGGGTGCTTGCCGTTTAAGGTGTACATCCAGCCGGAGAAGTTTCCGTTATCAAATTCTGCAAGTTCAAAATCCTCGTTATAGGTCACGGAGTAGATATACTTTCCGTACTGCGAATCTTCGGCATTGAAGCGGACTTTCGGGGAAGCTGTTTGTTTTTCAACTTCTTTGAGGAAATCCCAAACCGTTGCGTTAAGGTCTACTGTATAGGTTTTCCCTTGAATCCATGTCGTAAGGCCGCCTTTTTGCAGGGTATGGCTTGTCCCGTCCTCTCCGTGCCTTTCATCGCCTTTCAGGGTGAACTTTACATCAATCGTGCTCTTTGGATTTACTGCAGTGCCGCTCTTCTTGTTAATCTTTACCGTAAAGTCGCAGGTCTTATTCTGATAGCTTGCCGTCAGGTGCACAATTGCCTGCTTGGAAGAGTCGAATCCGCTGATTTCTACATCATTAATCGTCAGATCCTTCGTTGTGCCGTCACTGTAGGTCACAGTGAAAACGATGTCTTTTAAATCCGTCTTTGGATCAAGCGTATCGCCGACAAAGTATTCGTTCTTGTAAGTGCCGCCTGCTTCCATCCTATATGGCACTGCTTCATCGGAAAGCACCGGGCAGTTTTCACCCTGCACCCAGTTGTGCATGCTGCTTGCATTCGCGTTCAGCATCTCTACGATTGAGCCGTTTTTCATTTCTTCCTGCGTACAAGCCTTCGCAAGGTTATCCTTATCTTCGCCAAGCGGATCGTCGTCACGGTTCATGCCGCTCTTTGACACGCCGGAATATTCTCTGGTGAGACCATCTTCGCGGTCTACCCAGCCACAGATGTCCTTAAGGCTGTCCTTAGAAGTATCATAGTAATAGGTACCGTCATTTGCGCCTTCTTTGAATCCCATCGGACGAATCTTGCTCGTGTCGATATGCTCTACTGCACCGATTCCCTTTACGCTCTCACTGTTTGTGATGAAGTAGTAGTTATTTTCAATGATATTACATTGATTCAGGGAGCGCATGAAGCCTGCGACAGCGCCTTTCGAGCCGTTAATGTTATCTGCCGGTACGCACTGCAGCGGCGAGCCTGCCGGAACGGTCTTACCGTTTAAGGTCAGGGAGCCGTAGAACACATTGTTACGGATATAGCCGATGCCATTATCATAGCACTGGTCGCAGCCGCCTTCGCCGCCAAAGAGGCCGCCAACGGCACGTGCGCCGGTAATATTAGCATTTACATAGCAGTTTTCGATGACCGCGCAGCGCGTGTTCGGCGCAGTCTGGTCGTCATAGCCGCCGCCTAAGATGCCGCCGATATATTCTCCGTCTGCATAGATATTTCCGGTAAACTGTGAGTTCTTAATGCTGCAGTCACGCATGGAAAAGGCTTTGTAGCCGGCAAGACCGCCCACATAGCTTCCGCTGCTGTAAAGGTCTGCGCCGCTCCTGCAGCTTACTAAATTGAATGCACCGCTTCCCACAATGGAGCCGAGGATGCCTTTTGCTGCCGGCTGTCCGTTTTCATCAACACCGATTTTGACGCCGGACTCGACTTTGCAGCCGATGGCACTAACCCCGCCGCTGTTTCCAATTAGTCCGCAGCTAAGCGTATTGGAACCGCTAAGCAGCGTGCAGTTTATGAGACTTGCATTTTTGCCGCCATATTTCTCCGGTCCCATACTTGATACAATTCCTGCGGAGGCAATGTACGCGCCCTGCACCTTCAGGTTCTGAATCGTACCGCTTCCGACCCTGCGGAAGAGGCATTTTGCGCCTTTTGCATAGGTGATGGTATGACCATCTCCGTCAAAGGTTCCTTCAAACGGCGTCTGGTAGTTTCCAATTTGCTGCCAGCCTGCCTGAATAACGATGTCATCGTTTTTGAGGACAAAGTAGGTATCTTTAAAAGTTTCACCTCCTGCAGTTCTCTCTGCAATGAGCTCAAGGTGCTTGAGGGTTTCAATTTCATACGGAGCCTCTTTCGTTCCTTCACCTGCAAGGGTAAAGGAAGTGTCACGCACCCTTACACGGATTGGCTCGCTTACCAGCATGGTAGTCTCGCCTTTTGCAGTCGTTTTAAAGATGACGCAAAGATAGCTCCACGTACCCGGCTTTGCCTTTGCCTGCTCCGCAAGGTTTACCGTCGCTTTCATACCGTCCAGACGGTAATCGCTTTCCGGCACCAGCGAAAGCCCCTTTAAGCCGTTCAGCGTTCCTGCCGTATAGTACCAGTCTGCGGTAATGCGGTCGCCGCTCTCTGCAGTCGTGCCCTCCGGATAGTTTAAGTTTAAGGTAATCTCTTTGGTATTCAGTTCTGCTGCATCGTCTACGACAATGTCCTGTGGCAGAGGCTCTGCAACCTCTAATTTTCCCTCTTCGGTGGTCGGCTTCACATAGTTACAGATAACTGTGCTCAGGCACTTTCTTCCCCACGGGTCCATCGCATCGCTTCTCCAGTCCGCATTCGTGCCGCCGTAATAGACTACTGCATTTTCGCTGAAGTAGACATTTTGAAGGCCCTGCTGCTGCTGAATCTTCTTTACCGATTTTGGAAGAATGACGCTCTCAAGGCTGTCGCAAGGAAAGAAGGCTCCGCTTGGAATTTCGGTCACTTCCCCCTGCACCTCAATATGCTTGATGGAGTGACAGTTCGCAAACTGATTCAGCTCCAAGGTGGTAACCTTCGGCGGGAGGATGATCTCCTCAATCGCCGTGCCTGTAAACGCGCGCATGCCAAGGCCGGTCAGGCTCTGCGGCAAGGTAAGCTTCGTAATCGCTTCGCAGCCGTCAAACACACTTCCGCTGATTTCCAAAAGTCCTTCCGGAAGCACAGGGTTTGCAAGCACCTTGCAGCCGGAAAAGGCAGCGTAGCCAATCGTCTTTAAGGAAGAAGAAAGTCCTATCCTTTTCAGCGCGCTGCAACCCGAAAAGGCCTCGCTTCCAATGCCGGTAACCGTCTGCGGCAGGGAGATTTCCGTAAGCGCGCTGCATTCATAGAAACACTTTGCCGGAATTTCGGTAAGTCTGCTTCCTTCTCCAAAAGTCACTTTCCGAAGCTTTGTAAACCCGGAAAACATGCTCGCATTCAGCTCCCGAACCGTCGCCGGAATCGTAAGCTCCGTTATAGATGGATTCACATAATACAGGGCTGACTTATCTTTGCTATAGATTGCGCTGTAGCCTGCACCCGAGCCGTTTTTCTCGAAAATAAAGTTTGCTTTTCCTTCTCCGATGAAGTTGACCTTCGCAAGCGTTTCTTCGGAAAACGGTGTTTCGCCCCATTCGGTCAGCGACGCAGGGATTGTCACCGTCTCAAGGGAAGTACAATCGCCATAGGCATCATAGGCATAACTGCTCGCGCGGAAGGTCTGATTTCCGAAGCTCTTTACGCCCTCCTGATAGATAACTTCTGTCAATGCATCGCAGCCTGCAAAGGTGCCAATGCTGACCGCGCCTACTGTTGCCTTTTTTAAAGCGGTACATCCGCCAAAGGTCGCGCTTCCAAAAGTGCTCGTTCCTTTCGGAAGCACAATTTCGGTTAGAGCCGTGCATTTCGCAAAGGCTGCAGCGCCCAGCACTGCCTCGCAGCTTTCGGCAAAGGAAACATCCGTAAGCTTCTGGCAGTTATAGAAGCTTTTATCTGTAATCTGCGTTAGAGTACTTGGAAAGCTTACCTTCTCCAAATTCGTGCAATCGCTGAAACCGGTATAGAGTCCTGTAATGCCTTCTTCAATCCGAATTTCCTTTACTCGGTCTGCATATTTATGCCACGGCGAAGTTTCGGATGTTGTCTCGCCGCTTCCGCTGATGGTCAGAATCCGCGTACCAAGGTCTAAAAAATATTTCGCATTGCTTCCTCGGTTCTGTCCACAGTCACCGTTTGGCATCGCACAGGTAACGCGGCAGGCAGGCGGAAGCAGGGCGTTTTCCGCATCGCCCTGCGCCGTTAATAGATATTCTCCTAACTCGGTAAATACAAGTTTTACCTCACCATTTTCATCCGTCACCTTTCCTGCAAGCGGAGTGAAAGCACCTTCCTTCCATGTTCCGATTTGAACATCACTGAGTGCTTTCTCATTTCCATCCATTAGGGTCAGGGTAAATTCTTCCCCCGGTGCCGCCTTTATCTCGGCACTGTCAAATTTACAGTAGCCCGCAGCAGCATCTATCGAAGCATAAATTTCGTCACCTGCTTGTAGCGAGGCTCCGTCTGCTCTTCCTCTCACACGCTTGCCGTTTTTAAAGAAAGTGAGGCTCTGCGGCTCGCTGCCCCAGAACTTACGGATGACAAAGTCTTCGCCTGATGTCTCCGCTATGTAGTCCGCTTCCGTCATGTATGCCTTATGTGCGGCTTTCAGCGCTTCATCCAGAGTGAATTTTTCGTCCCCGTCTAAGTCCACAACCGTCACCGAAAGATGCGCCGCTGCTGCTCCGTCTTTTGCGGAAGCTAAGACACCCTCCTTACCTACCGTAAGCTCTGCCTGTATCGGTGACTGCGAACTGGTTTTAGCCGTCAAGGTTTTGCTGCGTGCGGTATAGGTTTCGCCGTTAATCTCAGCGGTCGCAATGACATGATATTGCACCGGCCTACTGTATTCGCTAAAACCAATGACCGTCTTCCATGCCTCGCCGCCAACCTGCGCTAAGGATGGCCATTCCTTTTTGTTTCGATACCATTGATAGTTTACCGTGGTTTCCGGCGGCAAGTCTTGCAGCTTGCCGTTCGTATCATAATATTTGGTAACCCTTGCTTCAATGATTTCTTGCCTTGTGGATGCTACTCCCTCATTTGGACAGAAACGCACCGAGGAATTGTCAAGGTCTGTCGTAAAGACCAGCGTTTTCGCCTTGCCGTACTCCGGTATGCTATCCGCAAAGACCATGCTTGGCATCATGGTAAAGACCATGATAAATGCCAAAAGCACAGTGAGCGTTTGTTTGAAAAGATTTGTCTGTGTGTTCATGTAACACCTCTTATTTGTTCCAGATTCTCGTGCCATAGCTGCACTGCTTCAGCGCGCTCTTTGCAACAAGCGTCTTTCCGTCATAAACAAGCACGCGGGCTTTGTAGTAGTATCGCGTGCCCTTTACGCCCTTCGTATTTGTGAAGGTACTTACGCTCTTTGTTTTCAGAGCTTTGTAGCCGGAAGCTTTCTTCGTCGAGCGATAGAAACGGTATTTTACGGTATATCCCATCGCTTTCAGCTCCTTGATCGCTGTCTTGTTATTCTTTACGCTTACCTGAGCCTTTACCGATTTCTTGCTTGTCTTTGTGGTTTTTACCTGAAGCTTTACGTCCTGTAAAAGTGCTTTTACGCGTGCCTGTTTCTGCGCGGAAATCTCTTTTTCTGCGTCTGCTTTTTCTACCGCCACAAATGTGCCAAGACGGTCGGTCTCAAAGCTAAGGTAGCTATCGCTGCCAATCGTCTCAATGCTGTGCGGTAAAGCGGTGCAAATGCCGTTTTCGTCAATCGAAACCAGAAGGAGGTCTTTTCCCTTCAGTGCATCGGAAAGTGGAAGGCTCACGCCTGCCTTCGCCCCGCCTAAGTCGGTAAGGAACTTATCTCCTGCTTTTGCGCTGACTGTAAACAGCTTGCCTGTTTTTCCGATTGCCGATTCTGCCGGTTTTTGCGTTCCGGCGAGTGCTGCTTTTTCATTGATACTGATCGTAATCGTATCGCCTGCCTCGCCTGCCGTAAGGGCGGTAAGTGCATCGTGTGCAAAACGCATCTGCGTGCGGTCTGTCTTTAAAAGAAGGTCTGCCTTACTGTCCTTTGCAATCGAAGCAAGGCTATCTTTTGGAATCGCAATGTCCGTCCGGCTTGCATCGCCGGATTTTACGGTAATGGTAACAAGGTCTGATTTGTTTGCTTCTGCCTGTTTTGCAAGTTCCTTTGCGATTTCTTTGGAAACATTTGCAAGAACCTTAGAAACAGCTTCTCCCTGTTCATTCTTTGCAGCCTGCGCCTTACCACCATCGATTGTCGTCTTAGTTACGGTTGTTACTTCGCCGGAGGTTGTCTCCTTTACGGTAATGACATCTACAGAAGATGGAATCGGCCCGATGGCGCCGCCACCGCCGCCTCCGCCGGTATTTCCGCCACTGGTGCCACCTCCTGCAGCCTTTTCGACCGCTTCAAGTTTTGCAAGTACCGAGCTGCCAGCCCAGCCAAGAAGGGCTTTATCCTCTTCGGTCATAGCTTTGCGGATAGCTGCGACATCTGCCTTAACCTGAGCAGCATTTGCCTCTGTTACTTCCGAAGCCTTCGGAAGTGCTGAGATCTTCTCATAAAGGTTTGCGGCATTTTCATTTCCTTTCAGCTTTAAGCCTGCCGCTACCAGTGCTTGATACTTTTCTAAAACACCATAAAGTTCTGAAAGCTTGTTGGTTGCATTTTCAAGTTCTGCCTTGCTTTCTTCATCCAGAGCCCCATACTGCGCGATGAGAGCTTCGAGCCGGCTTAAATTTTCAGAAGTCAGTGCATCTGCCTCCGGCATCGCCTTTACATCCGTAGCGAAGCTGCTGAGATCAGAAACGGCTTCTCCTCGCGTAAAGCGTGTAATGAAGTAGTAACTTTTTACGTTCTGATTGACATCTGTAATCGTCAGCCGGTAAAAGTCATCCATTCGTGGGCTGAGCATAAACTGTTTTTCACCGCAAAAACTTCCGCCCATTGATATTTCCACGCCTTGAATGGTTTTACTCATCACAGCGCTTACGCCGGTAGGCAAGGTAATGTTCAAATATGAGTTCGTAGAAAGCTTGTTAAAATAGTTCACATAATAGGCATAGGTATCTTCATCAAAGGTTCTGCTTAGAGTGGTTGTACTGCCTTCGCTATTCACCAAACGAACCCTCGTCTTTTCCACATCCGATGCGAAGATAACCTTGACCAGATAGTTCTTTTTCGTCATGCCGCCTGCTGCCGTTACCGTCATGGTGAAGGACTTGTTTGTTTCCCCATACAGCGCTTCCATGTTTAAAAATGCACTGTCAGCGACTGATTCTCCTGCAACAAGTCCCTCTGCGCCCGAGAAGGTTACTGTCGCGCCGGGAACCTTTGGCTTTGCTGCAAGCAGCACTGCATGCGTATATTCGTTATGCAAAGTACCTTCCGGTGTATCCGTATCAAAGCTTTCCGGAACCGTAAGGGTATATCCTTCTTCGCTTTGCTCCATCTGGCATGCAGTAATGATGGAGTTTGATGGTCCAAAACGCAGCGCCTGCACTTCCTGCAGGGAAGTATCAGTAGGGTCATCCTGCGGAACATTCGCTGCGGCTTTTCCCTGATAGTCGATTAAATATACCACGCATGCTGTGCCGACAGCTTTGTAGCGATAACTGCCTTCATGAGGAATAGTCACGGTCGTATTTTCGTGAATGCCACCTACACTTGTACTTGTCGCTTTATTTGAAAAATAGTAAGGCTTCATGTTGGTATATACCTCTACCACATTCAGTCCTTGCTGCAGAGTAAAGGCGGAACTGCGGCCGTCTTCCGCATCTGTCTTGCCATGAAAACTTCCGCCGACTTTCTCTCCATTTACCACAACCCAGCTTAGCTGCGATTCTTTCCAGCTTCCAAAAGGCAAGGTTCCATCATAGATATATCCTTCGACACCTTCATCCCTATTGCAAACCTGCGCGCGCAGAACGGTCGGCGTGTCCAAAGTCAGCGTTTTCGCAAAGACTGAGGTTGGTATTTCGCCCTCCGAAGGAAATTCCACCTGAAAACCAGTCAGCGCTGTACCATCTTCCTTCAAAAGGCTCACCGAGGAAGGAAGATACGGGCGATAGCCAACATTCAGACTTTCACTGTCAGCTGCAATGGTGTACAGCTTCGTGTTATTACCTTCATCTTTGGTCTGCAAATAGAGGCAGCGTCCCAGCAGATGCCAGTATGTAGATTGGTACTCTTTCGCCATATAGGCTGCCTCCGGGCTTGCCGCCTTTGTGAGGTCAATTACAAAGGTATTGGTATCGTAATCCACCGTCAGCGCACCTTCCTTTGTTAAGTCAAAGTCATCGGCTGGCGAACCGCTCCATACCTTTTCAATTGTCACACCATCCGGAATAATTCCACTGATTTGTCCATGGAAAGTATAGATTGCCTTACGAGCACCATAGTCATGTGCTGCCTCGTAATTATCCACAGGGATTTTCACCGTATAAATCTGATCGCTATTTTCATACTTTTGCAGCTCATAAGGCTTTGGCATCTTCCAGCTTCCCAGTGAGAAGGTGACATTTGGATCCTTTACAACTACCTTTGTTGTTGTACTCCTCAAAGTAACAGGGCTTTTTCCGGTTTCTGTGACAGTTGCTTCCACGCGATAATACATTACGCCTGCCTTATCGGTTGGCGGTGTGTATGTATCTGTATTTTCTCCATCAATTACCGTCGTGACAGTTTCCGGTGTCGTACCTTGATACCATGTATACTGAATATCGCTTCCTTGCGGTGCTTCAATTTCCACCTTTAATGGCTCTGCAGCAGCATTTTGGTTATATTGTACTCGCTCCGGAAGGTCGGTTTTAATCTGCACTGCATCAGAAGCCTCCACAAAGTGGAATTGGTATATGTGACCTTTATTTGCTGAATACTTATATATCTTCGTTGGATTTTCTTTCGGACCCGAATAACCTGATAGCAAATATGCCAAAATACACTTCGTTGAGCCTTTGCCATCTGTGAGTGTCACAGTCGTTTCAGTCATAGGATTTTCCGGTTTTTTAGCAGCATCAAATTGAAGAAAATCGTTTGTAGATACTGTGCCATTTTCTACTTCCATAAAGAACCCATATTTAGGGTCAGAGGAAGTGAAGGAAATGGTTACTTCTTTTGTCCCTGCTGGAACTGTGTAGGTGTATTCATATAAATAATCTGCACTTGGTCCTCCCTTAAACTGAAACTTTGAGGTAATAGGTGCTGTCGTTTTATTTAACGGTTCTACTGACAGCGTGAACTGTGTCAAACCTTCTGCATCCGGAGTCGTAATTTTTACCGGTTCCGGTGCTGTTTCAAAGTGGAACTGGTAAATTTTACTATCGTTTAGCCACCACAGACCTGCATTCCCTGATGGCAGATATGGTAAAATACACTTTGTCGAGCCCTTGCCATTTTCTAGTCTGACTGTCGTGCTCGTAATAGCCTCTTTCGGTTTACTCGCTAGCCCTCCAAACTCACTCAAAGTTACTGTACCGTTTTCTCTTTCCATAAAGAATCCTTTTTCAAGGTCAGAAGAAGTGAAAAAAATGGTTACTTCCTCTGTTCCTGCCGGAACAGTATAGGTATATTCGCGTAAGATCGATGCACTTGGTCCGTTCTTAATTTGAAATTTTGTAGTCACAGGCTTAGTATCCTTGTTTATCGGTTCCACCGACAGTGCAAACTCCGCTAGTCCTTTTGCGTCCCCAGTCTGAATCGTCGCTGCGCCCTCTGCTGCCTGCGACGCAGGAGTTTGCGAAAGCGTCTCATCTGCGAGAGTATTTTCCATGCTCTCAGCCCATGCCATGCTCGGCATATAGGTAAACACCATGATTACCGCCATGAACATGACGAGTACTTTCTTGAAAACAATGTTTTGTGTTTTGTTCATTCTTTTTCGTCCTTTCTTTTTGTATTTCGCTTCGGTGCGTTCTACGGGCTTCTGCCTCGTGCTGCGCGCCTCGCGATTATCTATGTAAACACTATACTTGTGTAGTGGTCTTGCTGTTTTCTGCCGCCTGCTGCTCGCGAATCTTTCTGCGGTATTCCTTATGTCGCTCACGTTTTTCTTTTCGTCTGCGCCGTCTGTCAAGATAGGACTGCGCGACTTCCTTCACGCCTGCCTTTTCCAGCATTCTGCCCCACGGTCCGAAACGTTCTTTGAGCACCGTATCGTACAGCAAATCGCAGCGTTCAGGCATACGGTTGTTTTCCGCCACGAAGTCCCGTACAAGCTGCAAAAGCTCTTCATCGCTGAGTTTCCGATATGGCGCTGCAACTTCCCGCAGTTTTTTTGCTTTCTCACCGCCCGTCAGGTTCGGGTCGTTCTTTATGCGTGCTTTGAGTTCCCTTTGATTCATTTCGTATTCCTCATTTTCTATAGTTGTTTTCCTGCCCCATTGGGCGGCGTGCTCTCTATTTTCGCGCCGCCCTGAAAGGATGAAAAGAATTTTATGTATCAAAAAAACGATGATTGTCATAACCATCGCCTTTGTGTCGGAAATTCCGGCTGTGCATATGCCGGAGAGTTTAAATGCCGAAATGTCTCATGCGTATCACGCACAGGGTTCTCTCATTTCGGTGGTTTGTAGGTCTTCTGACTGATCCATTCATGTGCAGACAATTCTTCTGCACAAGCGCATTGCTTCAGCCTTCTCTCGGAGCCATGACAGCCCTTCCAATGACCGGTTTTCACCGCACGCAGGATGTGTCCTGCATGGAAAACAATACTTTAGAATTACAGCTACTTTAGGAAACCCGCTCTGCTTCGTTTGAGCAGCAGAGCAAGCTCCGTTCCGTGTCCGGGATTCTCACCCGATTCCCTTGTTCAGCGAACAA
>ERZ779889.3450-NODE-3450-length-11544-cov-5.177213_pt1 | contig 11544 bp, 10 predicted proteins | sample MGYA00511030_ERZ779889 | MGnify/ENA primary metagenome ERZ779889 (study PRJEB29588, sample SAMEA2160616) | human gut metagenome | biome: human gut; feature: human-associated habitat; material: faeces | place: Denmark | collected 2008/2010 ...
AGGTAATAACTCTAATAACACTTGCCCATCCTATTATTTTAATTCTTTCTAACCCTTTTAAATAATAAGTTAGTAGCGATGAAACTGTATATACTAAATAATAAATATTAAAGATAATTAATATTTTTAATTCAATTCCTATTATCCAAGCTACAATAGATGCTATCAATAATAATATATATCCTTTAAATGCAATATTAAGAGAGTTTAATAGTATCTGTTTTCTATTGGTGTTTTCCTCTATTGTAAACCTTATTATTGCTTCTGTAATACATAAAGTTAATATAGGCATTGCTAAATTCACTGTAGTAGTTATCATATCTATAGTGCCATATTCTTTTGATGTTAAAATACTAGTATATAAAGGTAGCATCAAAAACATTAATAATTTTGTTATAAAATTACTAATTGTAAAAATGCTTAAGTTTTTCAGAAAATACTTATATTTCACTTCTTATGTCCTCCGAGTTTCTTTATCCACTTAAAACAATTTATACCAAAAATTCGATGAAATGGTTTAGTAATATTACTAATAATTAGTTGTTTTTTTGGTACCCAGGATTTTAAAAACCAATGTATACTTTGTGTGTTTTTTGTTTTATTCAATCTACCCGTAGCAGCCTCTAATGGATTAAAAAAATCTATAGGATAAATTGCTACATCATTAATCTTTTCATAATTTCCATTTAATTCAAATCCATTTTTTCTAAATACTCTGCTATTTATTATAGGGCACGGAGTCATATCCATCTTTCCATCTTTACTTAAGAATTTTTTGTCATTATAATCATCTAGCATCTCCTTGATAATCCAATTTTTTTTTGTAGCTCCAAATCCTAGTCCCGTATTAACAGTATTTTCCGTCTCCAGTCCAAAAAAAGCTTCATTACTTAATATATCATTGTCGAATTTCTTTATAACTTCCACATCCACGTCAAAGTATATTCCTCCATTATGATAAATTATATATAACCTAGCAACATCTGTAAAAAAAGCATATTTTTTATTTAAATATGCTTCTTTGGCATAATTGTTAAAATTTATATCAAAATTTTTTTCATTCCATTCTATGATTTCATAGTCTGGAAAATATTTTTTCCATGATTTTATACATCTTTTTGCCTTTGTAGGTAGTTCATTTCCTCCAAACCAACAATAATGAATTTTTTTTTCAATCATACATTTCTCCTTCTGGCTTTATTTCTATGATACCAATACATTATTTTGTAAGGCATTATACCTGCTATTATATTTTTAATTTTAATTTTTATTATTTGACTTTTGGTTGGATTTAGCTTTGTGTATTGTGTATTTAATAATCTAAAGAAATCTTTACGTGTTTTTAATGTGCGTTTTTTATAATCTTCCAAAGATAAATGATATCTTAAAACAGTATTTTTTATTCTATACAACTTGTATCCTTTTGAAAATAGTTCTATCCATAATGCGTAATCTTCACATCGTTTAAAATTTGGATATCCACCAACAGCAAGATATACTTCTCTTTTTGCCATAACTGTTGGATGACAAAGCGGTACCGAATTAAGTATATCTTCTTTTTTTATAATCCCTTGACAATTATTGGTTTTTCCCCATATAACACTTCCATCATAGTAATCAACATTTCCGCCTATAACGTCATATTCAGGATTGTTTTCTAAAAAATCAGATTCATCTTCCAACCTATGTTTATATGAATAATCATCTGTATCCATTCTTGCAATATATTTTCCCTTTGCAATATTTAATGCTCTATTTAGTGAATAAACTAAACCTCTATTTTTATCATTTTTATATATCTTAATTCTGTCATCATTAAATTCTTTAATAATTTCATCTATGTTGTTCTTTCCGCAGTCATCTATTATAATGAATTCAAAATTTTTATATGTCTGTTCCAAAATACTTTTTATACTTTGCTTTAATAATATAACATCAGTATTATACTCTGACATTATTACAGAAATTAGCGGTTGATTTCTCACAAGTATTGCTCTCCTCCTCATTATAGTAATTATCTAATAAAAGTAATATAAAGATTAAAAATTGCGTATTTGACCATAATGCAGATGTTTCAAATGCTCCGAATTAGAAAGACAGATACTATACTAATCTTTATATAAACATTTTTTATTTTTTCAAAATTTAACATCAAAAAAACATAGTAGCTTATTGTTAATGGTATGCCAAATAAATATATCATTCCTAAATACCAATTATGTAGGTTTTTAATTACACCTATTGAGGTCATATTGTGACTTCCTAGTCCTATCAAATATCCCATTTTGTTTTCGTTAAGAGAATCAATCATACTCTTCCATAGTATTTCTCTTCCTGTATAAAGACTTTTACTTATTAATGGAATTTTAATGTCCACGTTATTCTCATACATATAAACATATATTATAGGAATAGAGATTCCTATAACAATCAACATAGATAAGATCTTTTTTATGTTATTGTTTACATATCTTGTAGTATTTTCAAATAATTGTGTAATTATGAATATCATAATAGAAACTAACGCTGTTCTACAATTGCAAAAATATATTGCCAAAATTGCCATAAAATTTAAAACTAGTAGTATTCTTTTTGATTTTATCTCTCCTCTTATTTGCTTTATTCCAGTGTACACAATTCCAAAACTCAATATTATGCTTTGAGCAAGTACATTAGGATTTATATCTTCTTTATTTAATTCAAAATTTTTCCATACAAATATTGACTTAAAGAATAATATAAGCAACAGTATACAACTCAAAGCTACTATTAATTTATATTCTCTTTTTTTTAGTTTAACTTTTTGTGCAACAATAATTAAAAGAATCAAATTTAATAAATTCAAATATGAACCAATACCACTTAATGATAATATTGAAAAAAGAATTATAATTATCATCAATGGTATTAAATATAGATACAATGATTTTTTCACTTCTATTTTGCAAAATATAAATAAAATAATATTTACAAAAAAAAGCATAAACATCAGATATTTACCAATTAAATTATTTACTCTATCCGATATAAAGCCAAGTATGATTACAATGTAAAACATCTTTATAATAAAAGAAATTATTTTTTCTTTACTTATTGTCATTTTTAATTTCTCCATTCTCCGGTATATTTGCTTCATCTGTTGTTGTATTTTATCAAGTACATATTCTTTTGACCTTTTCCTATTTTCTTGTGACAATACTTTGTATTTTTGTTTTGCTCTCAATATCTCTTCTATACTTTCTTTTAGCTCTTTTTGATTTTTCACAATAAATCCATTTATCTCATTTTCCACCAATTCTCGATGTCCTCTATTGTCTGTTGCGATAACTGGTAATCCCATATACATTGCTTCCATTATGTTCACTGGCAAGCCCTCTCTTAGACTTGATGCAACATATATATTAGTAAGTTTTAATATTTGTGGCACATCTTCTCTTCTTCCTAATATTTTTATATATTCTTGTAAGTTATGTTCAATTATGTATTGCTCATATTCTTGCTTTTTATTGCCATCTCCAACTAATATAAGTCTATATTTATCACTTTTTTTTATTAACTGTTCCATTGTTTTTATTAAAAGCATTTGGTTCTTATTTTTGTTTAACTCAGCCACATATGTTAAAACTATATTATCTTTTTCTATCCCTATTTCTTTTCTTAGTTCTTCTAAATCTTCTTCTGTGATTTCTATATCAAATCTATCCGTATTAAGTCCTACTCCACATACATGTTCTATCTGTTTACACTTTTTAAATTTTCTCTTAGCCAATTCAAAGTCTTCATTTGTAATTGTTATTAAACAATCTGTCCATTTTGAACATATCTTTTCAATTGGATAGTATATAATCCAGTTAAGTAGTGGTGCACCTTTATAAAAGTGAAACCCATGTGCTGTGTAAATAACTTTTGTATTGTATTGCTTTCTTGCTTTTCTTGCAGCTAATCTGGTTATTACTCCTCCAACTGGCGTATGGCAATGTATTATACTATACTGATTATCATTTATTATTTTTTTCAATTCTTTGTATGACTTTAAATTTTTAGGATTCAAAGGAAATCTTTCAAATGGAATATTAAAATGCTTATCACAATATTTTATTTCTTCTTCTCCTTTACTTGCAACATGAACTTCGTACCCTTTTTCTTTAAACATTTGCAAATATGGTACATGAAACGAAACTACATGTCTAGTTATTGTAGCTACAAACAATACTTTTTTCATTTTTCTCTACTTTCTATATGCTGGAAAAAAGTCTATATTTTTATCTACTTCTTTTTTCTCACATAATTTATTATAAATATTTTTATTCCACACTTTTTTGCCTATCCAGAATTCCAATTTTGTATTTTGAGCAAATTTGGCTTTAAAGTTATATAACGGGTCATCTAAGTCGCTACTTGTCCCACCACCATAATGAACAAAACTCATACTGTGTTCTTTAGCCCATAATACGGTTCCATATTTAAGAATATACGCAGGGGATAAATGCAGATAGTTTGTATCTGTTCCTGAAAGATGAGCATGCACATTTCCATCACTAACAAAATATAAACCTGCTGCAACTATTTTGTTTTCATAAATCGCCTGTGCAATTACAAATTTTCCTTTGAATTTATCATAAATTTTCTTAAAATATTGTTCATTGAAAAAATAATACTCTTCCGCTTTTTTTCTAGTCATGTTTAAATAGTATATTCTCATAAACTCTTTTACATCATTCCATTCAGGATGTTCGACCATATTAAAAAAAATTTCTCTTTTTTGTACTTCTCGTATTGTCTTCCTGCAGTGCTTTGAAAATTCTTTATTTACTGGGTCATCATAATCTTTTAGATTTGTTGCTAATGTGTACCTATTAAATTTGGCATTGTACATTTCTTTAAAATCTATGTAATTTTTATATATTGGATGAAATCTTACAAATTCACTTACAACATTGTTTTCTTTGCAATACTGGCTAAATTTCTCTTCATATTCTTGTAATAGTTCTTCCTTACTCCCTGTACATTCTGTTATTATTGGACCTCCATATCCATAAGGAGTTATAATGTCATAATATATACTATTGTCAATTTCTATTGGAATTTTTCTTTTTATAAACTGATTTATTATTGAGCCATTTTTAGTTTTGCATTCAAATACAATTGCTTTTCCTTTTTCAATTTCCTCATAAAGTTTTCCATAATTTTTATCAAAATATATGTCTTTCAATATTTGTTCTCCTTACTTTTTTATTACATTATTGTAACAAGTCACATTAGTTTATCTTTAAGATTTTTTTCATCTTAATACTACTTTCAGCAAAATTATTTTTTTGATAAAACTCAATTGCTGAATAATTATCGTTCTTAACCCAAAGTTCTATTTCTTTTCCATGCTTTGCTTTGCATTCTTTCTCAATTTGTTTTAATAGTTCAGTTCCTATTCCTCTTTTTCTGTATGCTTTACTAATGTAAAAATAATTTATATGATACACCATTGAATTAATCTCATAAGCCCATATAAATCCTATCATAGCATCATTATCAAATCCCCCATATATAATTGCAGAATTATCACTTAAAAATACTTTCATGCGATCATATATTTCCTTTATTCTTTCTTTCACATCAACTTTTGTAGTTTCCGAAATCAAATCCTCTAGGTAGTTTTTTATATTTTTCTCATTATCTATTATATCATCTATATATACTCTTCTTATTTCCATATTTATATTCTCTTTCCTTATTTAAACTCAACATATTATGTTCTCGTCCTACAGCGATGTCTTTCCTTTTAATAACATTTATTATGGTACGAAAAATAATGAATAAATCATTCTTTACAGAAATACTGTTTATATACTCTAAATCCTTTTTTAATCTTTCATCCCATTCTAACAAATTTCTCCCATTTACTTGTGCTAGCCCTGTTAGTCCTGGTCTTACATCATGCCTATGTTTTTCTTCTTCTGTATAGTATGGCAAATATTCTACTAATAATGGCCTTGGTCCTACTATTGCCATATCTCCTTTTATTATATTTATTAGTTCTGGTAGCTCGTCTAAGCTTGTGCTTCTTAAGAATTTTCCAAATTTTGTTAGTCTATACTCGTCCGGTAATAGGTTTCCATCTATATCTCTTTTATCTGTCATTGTTCTAAATTTGTACAGTGTAAATATTTTTTCGTTTTTTCCTGGTCTTTTTTGTTTGAATATTATAGGACTTCCTAGGTTTATTCTTACTAATATTCCAATAATTATCATTAATGGCATTAATACTATTAATGCCATTAGACTTAATATTAAGTCTAATGTTCGTTTTATGTATTTTGCGTACATTATGTTCTCCCCTTTTGGTTTTGATGACCCTATCTACTAACACTATTCAAAGCATTTTTTTATTATATCTATTACTCTTTCTTGCTCTTCTTCTGTCATCTTGGTATCTGATGGCAAACATACTCCTCTGTTAAATAAGTCCTCCGATACTGATGTTCCATCATTTTTTGCTGTTATAAAGTCATATTCTTTAAATACTGGCTGTAAATGCATTGGCTTCCATACTGGTCTTGAGTCAATATTTTCCTTTTCTAGTGTTTCCATTATATTTAGTGGCTTAACTTTTGAGTCTTTGTCAATTGTCATTACAGATAGCCAATGATTTGGCTTTGTATTTTTTGGTATTGGTTGCATTTTTATTTCTTTTACTTTTTCTAATTCATTTTTATATTTATTGTATATTTCAGTTTTCTTCTCTATTCTTTTATCTAAAACCTTTAGTTGACCTCTACCAATTCCTGCACAAATATTGCTCATTCTGTAGTTATAACCAATTTCTTTATGTTCATAGTGTCTCACTGGCTCTTTGCTTTGTGTTGCCCAAAATCTAACCTTTTTTATTCCATCTTCATTATTAGAAACTAGCATTCCGCCACCACTGGTTGTTATTATTTTATTTCCATTAAATGAAAATACCCCATATTCTCCAAAAGTTCCAGTTTGTTGACCATTATATATTGAGCCTAAACTTTCTGCTGCATCTTCAATTAAAGGCACATTATGTTTTTTACAAATTTTTATTATTTCATCCATTTTAGCTGGTGTGCCGTATAAATGTACTACAATTACAGCTTTTGGATTTGGATATTTTTCAAATGCTTTTTCCAAAGCCAATGGGTCCATATTCCATGTTTCATATTCGCTATCTATAAATACTGGTGTAGCATTTTGATATATTATTGGGTTACATGTTGCCGAAAATGTTAATGATGAGCAAAATACAATGTCTCCTTGCTTTACATTTAATGCTTTTAATCCTAAGTGTATTGCCGCAGATCCTGCTGATAGTGCTGCCCCAGTTTTTACTCCAACATAATTTGCAATTTCTTCTTCAAATTTGTTTACATTTTCCCCTAATGGTGCTATCCAATTTGTGTCAAATGCTTCTTTTATAAATTGCTGTTCATAACCTTCATCTGACATATGTGGTGAAGCTAATAATATTTTTTTACTCATATTGGTCATCGTCCCCTCTTTTGTAATTTATAATAACTATATACGTTATACAGCTACATTTATATTTTCTTTCATTTTTTTGTTAACTTCTTCTGGTTCTTTGTATGTTGGCACTACTTGTTTCATTGTGCTTTTTATTTTGCCTATACTTATACTTTCATCTTGTATTATTTCTTTCAATTTTTCTAATTTTATTAACAATTGTTTATAAGTTATGCTTGATGGTTGTCCAATAAATATTTTATCGTGTGATGTTTTTGTAAGTCCTTCCTCTGACATTAATAATTCTTCATATAATTTCTCTCCTGGCCTCAACCCTGTAATTTTTATTTCTATATCCACATTTGGCTCTAGTCCAGATAATTTTATTAAACTAACTGCCAAATCATAAATTTTTACTGGTTCTCCCATATCCAATACGAAAACTTCTCCGCCTTTTGCATAACTCATTGCCTGTAGCACTAGGCTTACAGCCTCTGGTATTGTCATAAAAAATCTTGTTATATCCCTGTGCGTTACTGTTACAGGGCCACCGTTCGCTATTTGTTTCTTAAATAACGGTAATACTGATCCATTACTTCCCAACACGTTTCCAAATCTAACTGCTGCAAATTCTGTTTTGCTTTTTTTATTAAATGCTTGTATAATCATTTCGCACATTCTTTTTGTAGCACCCATTATATTTGTTGGATTTACAGCTTTGTCTGTTGAAATTAATACAAATCTTTTTACATTGTATTTGTCTGCACAATTTGCCATATTATATGTACCAAAAACATTGTTTTTTATTGCCTCTAATGGACTTACTTCCATCAATGGAACATGCTTGTGTGCAGCCGCATGAAATACTAAATATGGATTATATTGTTTAAAAACTTGCTCAAGTTTTTGCTTATCCCTTACGCTTCCTACTATTGCATCAATTTCAAATTTCTCATCATAATGATTTTGCTTTAATTCCATTTCTATATTGTATAAATTATTTTCGTATATATCAAAAATTATTAATTTGCTTGGATTAAATTTGGCTATTTGCCTGCATAATTCTGAACCTATTGAGCCTCCACCACCTGTTACTAGTATAGTTTGTCCTTTTATCAATTCTTCTATATTGTCATTTGATAATGTTATGGGTTCTCTGCCTAATAGGTCTTCTATTTCTATATCTCTTAAATTCTGTAGTAAGTTTTTATTTTTTATTATATCAGACACACTTGGTAATACTCTAATTTTTACTCCTGTTTCTTGACATATATTTAATATTTCTTTTTTGTTTTTGCTATCAATATTGCTTATTGAAAAAAAGATTATATCTATATTATTTTGTCTGCATATATTTGCTATGTCATATCTATTTCCTAATATTTTTATTCCTGAAATTGCATAATTCATTTTGTTTGGATTATCATCTATTAGTCCTACTATATTATAGTGACATCTCATAGTGTTCTTTATAGTTTTTATCATTTCACTTGATGCTTCTCCTGCTCCTATAATAAGTATATTTTTTCTTTCTACTTGTTCATTTTTTACTGGATGTAATTCATTTAATGTAAATCTTATAATAACTCTATATGAAACTACCATTACAGCTGTTAATATTGTTGCAAGCACTATTTCTCTATAGCCTATTAATGGGGCTTTAAACAAAAATTTTACTAGCACTAATATTGCTCCAGAAAGTATAGACATACTAATATATTTTATATAATCAAATCCGTTTTCGAATCTAGTTATATTTCTGTATACATCTAGTAGATTAAAAGTAATTAGATACACAAATAAAGAAACTACTACTGTATTGTAAAACATATTTAAGTATTGCAAATTTGTCGTTGGGTTTCCTTTTATTAAGCAACTACTAATAATGTATGAAGAATTAATTATGATTATATCTATTATGTATAAAACCATTGCTCTATACTTTTTTAATAATTTCATTGTTTCCCCCCTATTTGTCTTGCTCTTTTTTACCTATACCCCGTTTTTTGTATTATCTTCTCGCTTATTTCTTTTAATTTATTTGTTACTTTATATTCTTTTTCTGAAAATAGTTCTTCATGTAATTTTACAACATTCTCTTCTAATGTTATTGGTGGTCCATACCATACTCCATTTAATGTTATTCCCTGTGTTTTATATGGCCAGCCTTTACTTTCTACTATTTTGTATGAAGCTACAGTTGGTATTAAAGAAAGTATTTCTTTTGTCTCTATATTTGTATATATAAGTGGTAATAATTTATCTGCTAATGTATTTAGTTCTAATATGCTCATTGTTTTTGCTTTTTCAAATGCTGCTGTAAGCACTTTTCTCATTCTTTCTGTTCTTGCATAATCATTGTCTATTTTTCTTATTCTTGCAAATGCCAGCGCTTGTGCTCCTGTTAGTTCATATGTTCCACCTTCTACTATTCCAGGAATTTGTGTTGCCTCTGCATCTGTTACTGTTAATTTTATACCACCAATTTCGTCTATTATTTCTTGCGTTGATGTAAAGTTTACGGTAGCAAACTCTGTTATATTCAAATCTAAATTTGTATTTAATGTACTCATTGACAAAGCTGGACCTCCGTAGGCATATGCATGGTTTACTTTGTCTAATCCATGGTTTGGTATGTCTAAATATGTATCTCTATATACAGATACTAGTTTTATTTCCTTATTTTTTTGATTTATACTTGCTATTATTATACAGTCTGATCTACTTCCTTCATATGTTCCTGCTGTATCTATTCCAAATAGTGCTATATTCCTATATTCTACTAAGTTTTCTTTTATTCCTTCTGTTACTTCTATTTCGTGTGGTTGTATTGGCACATAATTTAATTTTTTTATTTTGTTTACTATATATACTCCCGCTCCTACGGCTACTAGGGCTAATATTAATATTATAATAAGTAATACTTTTAATAATTTTTTCATGTTTCTTTTCCTTTCTCTCCCTAATTATAGGTATAACATTGATAATCACCAGGACTATCGTTATCAATACTACAACAAGTGTAGATATTGCATTAATACTTGGATTTATGCGCTTGCTCATAGTATAGACCATGATACTTAGATTCTTAACGCCTCCTCCGGTTACAAAATACGAAATGATAAAATCATCAAATGACATCGTAAAGGCAATCAAAGCTCCCGAAAAGATGCCCGGCATAATTTGCGGTACCAAAACCTTGGTCAATGCCTGCCATGGTGTAGCACCAAGGTCCATCGCTGCATCTGCTAAATTTGAATCTAAAGAGCGAATTTTAGGCATTATGCTTAAAATAACATATGGTGTACAAAAAGCAATATGTGCCAATAACATTGTCATAAATCCTCGCTCTATATGAAATGTAATGAACAATAACATAAATCCAATTGCAGTAACAATTTCCGGATTCATAATTGGAAAATCATTTAACTGTAAAACAAAGCTCTTTAAAAATTTTCGACTTTTTGATAATCCGATTGCGCTTATAGTACCTAATAAAGTAGCAACGAGCGTCGCAATTAAAGCTATAGTTATTGTGGTATAAAGTGATTCCATCATATCTCGGTTTTTGAACATATGTTCATACCATGTCAAACTAAAGCCTTCAAAATTTGTTAATGATCTTCCCGAATTAAACGAAAATACGATCATATATAAAATTGGTATATAGAAAAACAATAAAGAAAGAATCATCAGCGCTTTACCAAAAATACGTTTTTCTTTTTTCATGACGACTTCCTCCCACCGCTATTATGCTCATCAACACGACGAATCAAATACATGCAAAGCATCATAATAACAGCCATGATCATAGAAATTGCAGAACCAAAATTCCATTCACCTACTGTAATAAACTGATTTTCTATCACATTACCAATCAAGAAGAACTGTCCTCCTCCCAATAACTTAGGAATGAAGAAAGAACTGACTGCCGGTAAGAATACCAAGGCAATTCCACTGATAACACCGGATAAAGACAGAGGGAAAACCACGCGCAAGAATGTCTGAACCTTATTGGCACCTAGATCTGCACTAGCTTCCAGTAAGGAATGATCCATTTTACAT
>ERZ779889.3455-NODE-3455-length-11532-cov-4.732247_pt1 | contig 11532 bp, 3 predicted proteins | sample MGYA00511030_ERZ779889 | MGnify/ENA primary metagenome ERZ779889 (study PRJEB29588, sample SAMEA2160616) | human gut metagenome | biome: human gut; feature: human-associated habitat; material: faeces | place: Denmark | collected 2008/2010 ...
TGCCCTTCAGGCAATTAAAATCTTTTTTAAAGATTTTAATTGGAGTTCAGTATGACTCATTTCCGCCATGATGCGGGCGCGGTATTATCGCTCCATAGATCACATCCATCATACCTTCACCCCCGCCGGGGACTGCCAAAGTCTGACAGTTTCCGGCGGGGGTTCCTGTTTTTCGCCCTCTCAAGGCAAAAATGTATCCGTCTGTTTTGCGTTTCTGCGGAAAGGAAACAGCAAAAATCACTCCGTATCATACTTTGGCATGATTTACATTTTCTGGCGGTTATGTATAATAAAGATAAAATGGTGTTGGAATGCGTATGGCACGGGGTATGTCCCTTTGCCGGCGAAAAGGAGGGAGAACGTGATCGGGAATATTATCGTGAAGCCGTCTGTCCGGCAGCGGTTTGACAGCTTTATGGAGCGCGGGCGCGTTCTCTTTTTCAGCGCGCCCTGCGGCTTCGGGAAAAGCACGCTGTCCGATGCCCTGCTCTCCGGACGGGATGTGCTGCGGCTGGACGCGGGCGCGGCGGATTTTGCCCTTCCCGCCCTTTCGGATGGGTGGGAAATCCTGCTCATTGACGATTTTCAGATGATACCGGCGGAGGATGGCGGGCAGGCGCTGTGCGAGCTGATCCGCTCCGACCCGGGCAAACGCTTCCTGCTTCTCTCCCGGGGCGCGCCGCCCGGATATCTGACGGCGTTCCAGTATTCCGGCCTGATGACCACGCTGGAGGCCGACGACCTGCTCTTTGACCGGGAGGATATCTGCAAATACTTTTCCGGCTGCGGCGTCGCCGTGACGGACAGCGAGATCGGCGGTATTCTGAGAGAATCCGTCGGCTACCCTTTGGGTGTCGCTGTCACCGCCCGGTGCATGTCCGGCGGGAGGCCCTTCGGCCCGGAGGTCGTGGCGCGGGCATTCCGGGAGTTGTTCTCCTATTTTGAGGCTGCGATCTACCGGCGGTTCGACCTTCCCGTGCGGCGGTTTCTGCTGGAGCTGGCGCCCTTTGAACGGTTCAATCTGGAAATGGCGCGGATGGTCAGCGGCGACCCCCACGCGGGCGACCGGCTGGACTGGCTCCTGAGCCACACCACCATGCTCCGCTATGACGACGTGCAGCATTTCCGCTTCTGGCCGCAGTTCCGCAGCTTCCTGCTGTGGGAGATGGAGCGGGAATACAGCGAGGAAAAGCGCCGGGCGCTTTTCAGCCGGGGCGCGCTCTACTACGAGCTGAAAGAGGATTACGCCCACGCGCTGGAATGCTACACCAGATGCGGCGACCACGCCAAGGTCTCCGAGCTTCTCATCCGCAACGCGGAGCTGCACCCCGGCATGGGGCATTACAGCGAAATGGAAAAATACTACCGCAGTCTCCCGGAAGCGGAGATCGCAGCTTCCCCCGCGCTGATGCAGGGCATGAGTATGCTGTGCGCTCTGGCCATGGATTACGAAGGCTCTGAGCGCTGGTATCACGAATTGCGGGAATTCGGAAAGCGGTGCGGCAGGGACGACGCCGCAGACAAGCAGGCCCGCAGCCGTCTGGCGTGGCTGGACATCTCCCTGCCTCAGCGGGGCGTGGAAGGGCTGACGGAGACCATTCCCGCCGTGTTCCGGCTGATGACCAGCAAGGAGGTTTCCCTCCCGTCCTTCTCCGTCACCAGCGCCCTGCCCAGCGTCATGAACGGCGGCAAGGACTTTTCCGTCTGGAGCAAGCGGGACGACCTGCTCTACCAGACGCTCCGCGCCCCGGTGGAGGCCGTGCTGGGGCGGGACGGCGTTGGCCTTGCGGACTGCGCCATCGCCGAAAGCAAATTTGAAAAGGGCGAGAACATCACCGGCCGGATGCTGACCATCATCCCCCGCGTCAGCGAGATACGCCAGCGCGGCACGCCGGACATGGAATTCGCCATCAACGGTCTGCTGGCCCGAAGCCTTCTTGCGGCAGGGCAGAGCGAGGACGCTTATCGGACGATCGAATCCCTCCGGGAAAAATTCGCCGAGGAAGGGCGGGAGCGGTTCCTGCCCAATATGGACGCCATGCTCGTCCGAATTTCCCTCCATACCGGCGATCTGGACTACGCCGACACATGGTATCGGGAAAAAGCGCCCAGAGACCCCATGCGGGTAAACGTCATGAAGCGCTACCAGTATCTCACGCAGGCCATGGTGGAGCTGGCGGGCGGGAAGCCGGGGGCGTCGATGCTGACCCTCTCCCCGCTGGAAGATTACGTCCGCAGCTGCGGGCGGCACATCGACGGCATCCATCTGAACATCCTCGCCGCCATCGCCCTGTACCGAAGCAGGGACGAAGCATGGCGGCAGCGCCTGATTGGCGCATTGAACGCCGCGGCGGAATACCACTTCATCCGAACCGTCAGCGTCTACGGCGCGGCGGTGCTGCCCCTGCTGGAACGGCTGGATTGGAGCGGAAGCGCCCGGTGGAAAAAGCAGCTGATGGACGACGTGCGCTTGCAGGCGGCGTATTACCCCCGCTTTCTGGAACCGCGCCTCGCGCCGGGGGAAGCCCTGACGCCCACGGAGCTGCAAATTCTGCACCTGATCTGCGCCGACAAGAGCAACGCGGAGATCGGGCAGATCATGGACATCAAGCTGCCCACGGTAAAGACCCATGTAAGCCACATTCTGGATAAGCTGGACGTCCGGCGGCGAAGCGAAGCGAAAACCGCCGCGAAGCGTCTGCGGCTTATCCCGGAAGAACGGTAAACCCCCGCCCGGATTTTACCGGGCTGACGATAGAAAACCGCACTTTTTTCACACAGGAGGATCCTATGAAAAAACGAATTTTGAGTCTGTTTTTGGCGCTCACGCTCTGCCTGACGCTCCTGCCGACATCGGCTTTTGCCGAGGGTGGGGACGTGAGCATTTCTGGCGGTGTCATCGGCGGCGAGACCGGTGGCGAGGGCGGTGGAGTCCTTGTACCACCCGGCGGTTCGACCGGCGAAGGTGGTGGGATCTATACGCCCCCAAGTGGTCCGGCAGAAGGGGGCGGCGGCACGTATATCCCCGAAGAAGACACGCAGACGGAGATCTGGTGCGTGAGCAAGCCCGATTCCATTGGCCGCAGCTATGACGGCACGACGGACGGCGGCACGATTCCAATCGACTTGACGTTTACAGACGGCACAAATGAAATCAAACTCAAAGAAGGAACGGGCTTTACCGCCAAGAAGACGTTCGATTCCGCGGACGCGGGATGGCATACCGTCACTGTGGAAATCGCGCTGATCGGCGAAGCCGCGGTAAAGTACAAGCTCAAGGCGGGCGAAGAAAAATTTGAGATCGGCGGCAACATCAACAAGGCCTATCCCGATTTGACTGTATCTCTTTCCAAGACGACCTGCACGGTGGGCGAAAAGCTTCTTCCGCTTCTGTCTGTCGAGGGTGCTCCGGAAGACGCCGAGGTGACATATTACTATGCGCCGATCAATTCTGGTTATTTGGAGTTTGAAGGCAGTGAGGCAGTTCCCAAGATCGACGAGAACACTGCAATCAGCGAACCCGGCACATATTACGTCTATGCCAAGACCGGCGAGACCAAGAACTACAAAGAGGAAAGGTCAGCAACCGTGGAACTCACGGTCAACGAGCCTGTCGTTGAGGCCGCTTCGATAACAAGAGCGGACGGCACGGATGGCGGTACATACGAATCCCTCCCGGCGGCGCTGAATGCGGCACGGGACGGCGACACCGTCAAGCTGCTGGCCAACCATGTGACGGATGCAGACGCCCTCAATGCGCTCGGTGAAGATTTTACGTTCGAACAGTATGCTTCCATCGTACCCGTTGTCACCAAAACCTTGACGCTCGATCTGAATCACAAGACGGTCGACTACCTCGAGGTTGGATTCTCAGAGACTAACGAGGAAACGCAGAAAAAAGAAACTCTCGCGACAGGCAACCTGACTGTTACAAGCGAGGCCGCTTACGGCAGAATTTCAAATCTCATGTTCATGGCCGGCGCACTGGACATCCGGAGCGGCGAGATCGGCGGTTCAGGATGCGCGGGACTTCTCTGCGACGCGAACAGTGGCTCTGTGACCGTCAGCAACGGCACGGTGTATGGCCTCACCGTATTGGAGGGTGCTTCCGTCACCGTCAACGGCGGTTCCAATCACGCAGGTGAATGGGTTGTCGATTCCGGCGCTACGCTGAAAATTACGGACGGCACGTTTGGCGAGGTGCAGTTCACGCGCAACGGAACCATCGCCATCAGCGGCGGCACGTTCCAAAGCATTAAGAGCTACATCGCAAAAGAGTTGCAGCCGCTCATGTCCCTGTTGGATACGCAGAAGGCGCACGCTTTCTACAAGGGCGACGACGTGCAGGACGGCAATGCAACGGAGCTGGCCGACGTAACCGTCAAGGAACACACTCACACCATGGTGAACAGCAAGTGCGCCTGCGGCTTTTCCTGCGCCCACACGAACACCGAGGGCGCGAGCACCATCGACAAAGACGGCAAGTGCACGGTCTGCGGGACACAGTTTGCGGCTGGCATCGGCGAAACCTATTATACCGATGTGCCGTCCGCGCTGAATGCGGCAGCTGACGGTCAGACCGTCAAGCTGTTGGCAAACGAGATGCTGCCTGACGGCATATATGTCAGCAAGACCCTCACGCTGGATTTGGACGGACACAGTCTGAGCGGATACAGCTTGAATGTCGGCGGTCGTACGGCCACGAGCCAGGTTCGCACCGGTAAACTGACGGTCATTGACAGCAGCGGCGGCAACGGCGCGGTGGGAGTGACCGTGCGGGACGGTGGTACACTGGTATTCAATCCGGAGAATGACAATACCACTTTGCTCCAGCTGGAGGTTTGGGGCGGCACAGTCGAGCTGTACGGCGGAAAGATTTCGAGAAGCGGTCTGCGGCTGAATAATAACATCACATTGGGCAATCTGCTTCCCGGGCAAGCGGGACTGGCTTACTATCGTGGTGACACGCAGCTCACGCTGGAGGAAGCCGCTTCCCAGACCTGCGACCTGGTGGTAAAGTTGTGCAGCCACGGCGGCAAGAACGGCTTTGATGGCACCAACTGTCCCTACTGCAACGCGCCCGCGGTGGCGCAGACGGCCTTGCGGAATGTCGAGGGCGACCCGTGGCGGAGATTTGCCAACTTGCAGACTGCCCTTGATGCGGACAGAGACGGCGGCTCGACCCTCAGTCTGCTGACCGACGTTACCGGCGATTACACCATCGACGGCACCCGGGACACCGGCATAGATCTGAACGGCCATTCAATCCACGGTACGGTAACCGTCAAGGCCGCCACAGGCATGGACACTACTACCTTAAGCAACACGAAAAACACGACCACAGCCAGTATCGATACCGTCGTTGCCAACGAGGGAGCAAACCTCGCCGGTTCGGGATTCCCCGCCGTTATCGGCACGCTGAAGCTGGCAGAGGGTGCCACATGGGCAAACATCCTGTATGAACCTAACCGCCTTGGCTATAAGGTGCTCAATGGGGACGGCACTCACAAGTGGTACGCCCCGGCGGATGTTCCTGCCGGTTCCACGGAGCTGAACAATGTCATCATCAATCGTCTGCCAATCACCTCCAAGACCCTGTCTCTGAAGGTCGATGGGAAGAACCTGACCGGCAGTAACCCGAAGGTGGAGCGCGGCACGACCGTCCGGCTCTGCGCCAACTGCAACGCGAAGGATGCGGATGTGGCCATCTACGTCGGAGAGATAGGGGGAGACGGCATCCCCACATACAGGCAGAAGAAAGCTGAATATAAAAAGATCGGCACCACGTGGTACTATGTTGTAGACTTCGATGCTGACACGATCGGAACATACAGCATTTATTTCACGGCCAGCAAGGACGGCTATTCGGTATCGAGCAACCCCAAAATACTGACCGCCACCAAGCTGAATCTCAGCAAAGCCGTAATCACGTTCCCCAACGGCAATGAAAGTGTCTATCAGCCTTATAACACCGCCACCGGCGTGCCGCCCTATGTTGTAACGTACAACGGCAGCGAGCTGAAAGCGGGAGTTGATTACACCGTCGTCCGCGGCGATTCCCGTTCCACTGTCGGCACCGCCACTCTGACCATCAAGGCGACAGACGACGGCGACTACACCGGCCAGAAAACCGCCAGATGGACGGTCGCAGCTCACAAAGCAACGATCTCGGTCGGCAACATCATAAAGGCATACGATGGCACAACAGGCCTGCCCGCAAACACGTCGATAAAGCTTAAGAGTGCGGATTCCCGCTATGCTCCTTCCGGCGGGCCACTTCCTCTGGTGGCTGGTGAGGATTACCAGATACTCAATGCCAGTTATGATTCCGCCAATGCAAGTGAGGACGAAAAGACCGTCTCCTTCACCATTAAGCTGACGGATAAGAACTATACCTTTGAAGGCGGCACGACGCAAAAGGACTTTGTGCTGAACGGCGCGGATGTGTCGCAGACTTTCAAGATCAATCAGGCCACTGTGACCCCGAACGAGATCACGCAGTACGTTTTCAACGATTTGGCAAAGACCTACGAAATCGATTTGAGAACGCTCCTGCCGGAGCTGCCTGTAGGCTGCGAGTACGGCAAGATCCATAATCGGGGCTGCGATTACCACTTTACGGATAGTACTTACCTCGACAGCAGCAACTATATATTCGTGTCAAACGAAGGCATTCTGACTCTGCCCATCGTGGCCGCGCACAGCGCGAATGTGAACGATCAGATCGGCACTTTGACCGTCCCGATTGTAAGCACGAACTATCAGCCGTTCGAGCTGACCATCAAGGTCGTCATTGGCCAGAGGATCCCCCTCGATCAATCGGGCGTCAGCGTCAGCGCGACGGATATCACCTACGGCCAGACGCTGGCAGAGAGCACACTCACGGCCACGGGTTCGATGATCTGCCCCCGCACACAGGCCGTGATTCCGGGTACGTTCGCGTGGAAGGACGGCACCATCAAGCCCAACGCGGGCAGCTATGATGCCGAATGGACGTTCACCCCGGCGGAAGGCTTCGAAGAATACGCCCCCGCGACCGGCACCGTGACCGTCACAGTCGAACCGGCAGAGCTGACAGGAGTTTCCGTGAGGGCACCCAGCACGTATTACACCGGCAAGCCGCAGCACGCATCGACAATCGCGTTTGGGCAAAGTGTAGACGGCACTACCGTGACGTTCACTTACAGCGACAAGGTAGACGGCGACTATACTTCGGACGGACCGACTTTCACCGACGCAGGCACGTACACCGTTTACTACAAAGCGGAAGCAGCAAACCACAAAACGGCTACCGGTACGTTCACCGTAACCATTGCCCCGCTGCCGATCAGCCTTCTCTCCGTCGAAAGAATCTCCAAGTCCTACGACGGCACCGCAAACGTCACGCTTACCGCGAGCAGGCTGACGTTCTTCAGCAAGACGGCCAGTCGTTCTGGCATTATACTTCCCGATACGGCGCTCACCTTCTCTGACGCCCAGTTTACCATGAAGCAGGCGGACGGGAGCTACCTGCCCTCGCCGGACGTCGGAAACGGAAAGGCCCTTTCCTTCACCATGACGCTTGCGAACGACAACTATGTGTTTGAGGGCAAGCCGGAAGGCACCAAAACGGTCAGTGACACTTTTGCAACCGACGATACGACCCGTTTCACCATCACCAAGGCCGACGCGCCCGTGCCGACAGACGGTACGCTGACCATCATCAACGGTCTGGAAAGAACCTACGAGGTCGATCTGGCGGCGCTGCTGTCTGCACTGGAAAGTCCCAAGTCCTACGGCGACATCGCCTATGGCGCGCCGACCATCACCGTGGATGCCGGCTACTGCGACGCTGCCGCTGCGAAGATCGAAAACGGCAAGCTGATTCTGCCCATTCTGGCAAACCCGGTCAATACGGAGGGCAATGTCGGCTCGGTGACGGTGATTGTCACAACCAGCAACTACGAGGACATCACCCTGACCGTCAATATCTTCGCAAAGAACAAGCTCACGCCCGTTCTGGATGGCGAGGTGACCGCAAGCGAGATCACCTACGGTCATCCGCTGAATGCAAGCACGATCACGGGCAAGATGAAAGACCCCACCACCGGTGAAGAGGTTCCCGGCACCTTCACATGGACGGACGGCACGCTCATGTTCAACGCGGGCAGCCGTAAGGCCGAATGGACGTTCACCCCGGACGCGCCGGAGTACGCGACGGCCACCGGAAAGGTGCGGGTCACGGTCAATCCCAAGTCCATTGTAGGCGCGGTCGTCACGCTGGAAGACACCTTCGTGTATGACGGGACGGAAAAATGTCCCCAGATAATCAGTGTCGTTCTGGACGGCGTAACACTGACAGGCATTGGCAGAGGCACAGATTATGGCTTTTCCTGCAACAGAACGTCGCAGGTCGGCACATACTACGATGATTTTTCTCTCAGCGGTCTGGGTAACTACACCGGCGAGATGAAGTTCACGTGGTCGATCACGCCAAGAGAAGTGACACCCACGATCACCGTCGCGGACGGCACCTATAACGGCGGAAATCCCGTTCAGCCGACCGTTACCCTCACAGACGACCTCGGCAATACCATTGACCCGAAGGAATACGACGTCTCCTACAGCGATAACACAAACGCCGGTACCGGCACCGTGACCGTCACCGATAAGGAAGGCGGCAACTATGTCCTCGGTACGGCCAGCACGACCTTCACGATCAACAAGGCCGCCGCGCCCGCGCTGACTGCCTATCAGGTCACCCAGAAGTACAGCCTGAAAACAGGGCAGACCATCACCCTCCCCGACCTCAAGAGTCTGGGAATGCCCGATGACGCACAGGTATCCGACACGAACGCGTTCCACAGCGGGTCCTATTCTCCCGCAGGCAAGATTCAGGACGGTTGGGGCATTGACGTGAACACCGGCGCGATCACCTACGCTCTGGCGGACGGTGCCGCCGCTGGCGACGTCATCACCTTCACCCTTCTGGTTCGTTCCAAGAACTACGAGGACGCCACCGTTACGGTCATCCTCACCCTGACGGAGCGGGATGCGCCCATCCTGACCCTGCCGGACATCATCACCGCGGACTACACCGGCGCGGAAATTCCCGTCAGCGCGGTCACCGGCAAGAGCGCCGCCTTTGACGGCAAGGATGTGCCGGGTACATGGAGCTGGAAAGCCGGTCAGGCGATCATCAACGCGACCGCCACCGGCAGTAAGACCATTGTCTTTACCCCCGCCGATCTGGTCAATTACCACCCGGTGGAGGGCGAGGTTTATGTCATCATCTCCCGCGTCGCGCCGGACTATACCGCGCCCGCTGCCATTGACGGCCTGACCTACAGTGGCAGCGCGCAGGCGCTGGTCAGGGCAGGCTCCACCGCCCACGGCAAGCTGCTCTACAGCCTGAGCAAAGACGGCACCTACTCCGAGACCATCCCCACCGGCACGGACGCCGGGGAATACACCGTCTGGTACAAGGTCGAGGGCGACAGCAACCATAAGGATTCCCAGCCCGGGTCCGTCACCGCAACCATCGCTCCCAAGGCCGTGACCGCCACCGTGACGGTCAGCGGCGGTTCCCTCACCTACACCGGCGACCCGCTGAAGCCCGATGTCATCGTGAAGGACGGCGACACGGTCATCAGCCCGGAGGAATACGACGTTTCCTACAGGGATAACGTGAACGCGGGCACCGCCACCGTGACCGTCAGGAACAAGGCAGGCGGCAACTACACCGTCAGCGGCAGCACCACCTTCGAGATCGGCAAGGCCGCTTCCGAGGTCAGGACCGCCCCCGGGGCGAACACCGGCCTTGTTTACAACGGCGGTGAGCAGACCCTCATCACAGCCGGAACTGCCCTCGGCGGCAAGCTGAAATACCGTCTGGGCGAGACCGGCGAGTTCACAGAAGCGCTTCCCAAGGCCACGGACGCGGGCACCTACACCGTGTACTGCATGGTCGAGGGCGACGTCAACCACCGCGACTCGGAGGTGCAGAGCCTCACCGTCACCATCGATAAGGCAAAGGTCACGGTCAAGGCGTTGGACAAGCGCATCTACACCGATGACAAGGCCCCCAATCTGAGCAAGCCCGTACTGGACAAGGACTACACCATCAGCGCCATGTTCGGCGAGGATGCGCTGACCGGCGACATAAAGCTCGCCTGCGTGGACGCGAATGGCACTGAGATCACCCCTGACACGACGAAGGTCGGCAAGGTCATTATCCGCGCCGGCGGGCTGACCGCCCCCAACGGCAACTACACCGTCGTTTTCGTGGACGGCACGCTGACCATCGACGAGCGCCCGGTCTACACCATCAAGGCCACGGCGGGCATCCACGGCTCCATCACGCCCTCCGGCGACGTTGACGTCCTCCACGGCGGCAGCCAGACCTTCACCATCGCCGCGAACAGAGGCTACGCCATCTCCAACGTCAAGATCGACGGCGTGAGCATCGGCGCGGTGAAGTCCTACACCTTCGAGAACGTCACCGGCAACCACACCATTGAGGTCACCTTCATGAAGGCCAACGGCAACCCCCAGACCGGCGTAATGGTGGACGAAGTCACCGGCGAGTACTATGTGGGGTAACGCCCACCGCGTTTCGCGCGTCCGTTGGGCGCGCGAGGAGACAAGCTTATGAAGAAAAATGTCATGAAAATCTGCTGCGCGGTTCTGGCCATTGCGGTCATTGCCGCTCTGCTGATAGTGGTCAGGGGCTGCCACCGGGAGGAACCAATCGTCCCTCCCACCACCGCCCCGGCCACCCAGACCGTCCCCACCGAAGCCGAGACCCAGCCCCCCACGGTTCCCGTAGGGGAGGTCATCCCCACCGTGGATAAGCAGCCGGAGCTGGCCGCGGCCAGAAAGAAAAACCCCTACACCGTGGCGTGGCTGTACATCCCTGGCGCGGAGGTGGACGACCCCGTGATGCAGGCGGAGGACAACGGCCACTACCTGTGGCTGGGCGAAGACGGCGAGTACAGCACTTGGGGCTGCTACTACGCTCACTGCGAAAATCATTTCGGCGGCCGGGACAAGCTGGACACCAACACCACGATTTTCGGCCACTCCGCCAGCAACTGCGACCCCAACGGCCCCAAGTTCACCAAGCTCTACCGGTACATGGACGCGGACTACGTGAAAGATCATCCCTACATTTACCTCTCCGTGACAGGGGAAGATCTGGTTTTCCAGATCACGGCGCTGTTCATCACGGACATTGAGTTCGACTACATTGTCCCCAATCCCACGGGAAGCGAGCTGACGGAGTTCTTCCGGACGGTCGCACGAAAGAACTGGCTGAACTTTGACGGCGTGACCTTCTCGGAGGACGACACCGTTCTGACCCTCTCCACCTGCTGCCGGAAGTATGACACGGCCAAAACCGGCAACCAGCGTCTGGTGGTCATGGCGAAGCTGCTGCCGGAAGGCGCGACGGCACAGCCCTACACCGTCTCTCTGGCGGAAAATCCGGAGATGCCATAACAAAAACTTCCTGCACCGCTTTTACGGCGCAGGAAATCGAAAAAACGGCGGCTG
>ERZ779889.3460-NODE-3460-length-11520-cov-6.111557_pt1 | contig 11520 bp, 12 predicted proteins | sample MGYA00511030_ERZ779889 | MGnify/ENA primary metagenome ERZ779889 (study PRJEB29588, sample SAMEA2160616) | human gut metagenome | biome: human gut; feature: human-associated habitat; material: faeces | place: Denmark | collected 2008/2010 ...
CATGGGCCCAGCAGCCGCAGTGGATCAGATTGGCCACTTGGTTGTACTCCGCATCCTGCGAACCCCTTCAGAAAGCTCTCCGGACGTTTGCCGCTCCGGTCGGGCTGGTACTCAAAGATCCGGATCCGGTTCCGACTGTATTCTCCGCTGGCGTACAGCCACATCCGGGATTCCGGAGCAGCTGCCTTCCCGTCCTCCTTCAGCACCTGCACCACGGTCTCATCCGCATGGATCACGGACTGGGTCAGAAGCTGCTGCTTCATATGCTTGTACAGAGGCTTCAGCCAGGTTTGCGCACACTGGATCACCCAGTTGGACAAAGTTGCACGGCTCAGCTTCACACCCTGCCTTGCCCAGATCTTCTCCTGCCTTGCCAACGAAACGCCGTCCACATATTTCTTTGTCATGACATCTGCCACCGTGGAGTCAGATGCCAGGGAGTGCTTCATAAGAGGGGGAGGCGTCCTGGTAGAGATGATGTGGGCAAAGCCGGTATCCTTCTCACACTTATCGCAGGCATAGGTGCAGCTGTAACATTCCAGGATCTTCTCCTGCTGCGGAATGATAATCATTTCCCTGCGGATCAGCTTCTTGCCAATGAGCCGAAAGGTGCCGCCGCATTTGTCACAGGTCAATTTGGATTCCGGAAGGTCAATCATGACTTGTTCCACGGGCAGGTTCCTTGCCAGTTCGTCCATGGTTCTCTTTTTCTTCCGGGTATGGGCCTTGACCGTGAAGGTCTCCTCAGCGGGCTCCTCTGCCTTGTGATCCTGGCAGCTTTCTGCCTCGTTGAAGAGGCTCATCTGGTCTTCGCTCAGAACATAGCTTTTCTTCTCACTGGACCGACCATACTGGACCCTCTGGGCATTGGCGAGGACTTCGTTCATGTGCTCCAGCTTCCGCTTCAGCGCTGCATTTTCCTTCTGCAGGGCTTCCACAGACTGGCTCAAAGGACGGATCAGCTCCGCCACTTCCGCAGCGGTGTATGTAATTTTACTATTCGCTGCGGTCATAAAAGCTCCTCCAAAATTGAATTTATCCTGCCTTTATTACATCATAAAGGCAGGATAATGTACAGGAAAGTATGATATTTTTTCAAGAAAATATGTCAGAACAAATCCTTCGGTTTTCCCTTACGGATGGCCGTCTTCTGCTCCACCTTCAGCCCTTCCATGAGCCAGCGGAAGCTCTGGGGATCCAGAAGCCGCAGCTCTGCTTCCGACCTTGGCCATTGAAATCTCCCGTTGGACAGCCGTTTGTACAGCAGGATATATCCTTCCCCACACCAGTACAGTGCCTTGATCCGGCCGGCTCTGCGGCCGCAGAACAGGAACAGGCTTTCCTCATCCATTTTGTTCCTGAACTGCTGTGTAACAACTGCTGCCAGACCATCGATGCCACGGCGAAGATCTGTGTAACCGCAGGCAACGTAATAATCATAGCGACTGAATGGAGCGGAGCAATGCAGAAACTGCGTCCATATCCACCCCGGCAGGCAAACGCAGTTCCGCTCCCCGGTACTGGATCTGCAGCACTTCCTCCGTGACCGAGACTGGCTCCAACTGCACCAGATGTGGTGCAGCAGACGCAACAATTTGGCTACGGAACTTACGCTGCCAGTAGTAGAAGCTCTTTTCAGAGATCCCACGCTGTCTGCAATATTCCCGGTTGGACAAGCCGCTGCTGCGGCACTCCTGAACCACCATTGCCCACTGCTGTGCTCGATACTCGTCCCGCACTGCCAGCACATCTGCCATTTCTAACTACCCCTTTCGTCTTCTTGAAAAACTCACCGTGAGTTTTTCAAGTCTTGGGCATATTATCTCATGGATAAGGGTGCGTTACTAGCCGGGTGGTTATTGAGCACTTACTCCAATTCTTTATAGAGGGGGAACAGCATTCGGTTTGTCAGATCGTAAAGCAATGTGATGCCGATTAGACTCCACAGGAGAAGTGTGCGAACAAACAACGCAGGGTTGAACCACACCATAACGAAAGGAATTGCAAAAAATGCAACGCAAATCAATGAACGGATAGGATTCTTGATTACAAGAAGAATGGCATTACGAATATAGACCCCGAAGGTGTTTTCGTATCTTGCAATTTGGGAGTATACAAAAACACTTACTGACTGCAGGTAAATTATAAGCAGGATGGATACCCACTTGGTAACGGCAAGGATGCTCCAGGTACTCTGATGCTGACGAGAAAACCAAAGATTAAACACAAGTAAAACCATAACACCCAATTGCACCAACCAGTAAAGGGTGGCTGCTTTAAAATTGACAACAAAAGCCCGAAAGAACGGAAGAACAACTCCACCGCCCTCATCAAGTAGCATTTTCCCAAGAATGGTGTGCATTGCTGCGGATGATGCACCGATGGTGACAATTGGAATGCTGCATACCAGCCAGCATAGATTCAATAGCATATAATCTGCCATAGTGGTCAAAAAATGAAAAAGCCGCACGCTACTCACTCCTTATTGGGGATAAAGCACAGACTAAAGAGGGATAGATTCTCAGGATTTTTAAAACAAAGCTCCACTTCCTTTTTGCCGTTTTCTTGAGGAAGCAACAAAATTCTTACGTTTTCTGGATCAATGATAGCAGAACCGGCGAAAGAATTGTCAATCCACAGATCAACCTCAGCTTTTCCGGAGACATCCACCTGTACGCACAGAGGAATGTTTTTGATATCTACATAACGGAAAATAACACGATCACCGTTTGCAATCTGTGTTACGCAGTCTTTACCACGCACAGGGTCTGTGTCGATGCGGCACTGTCCCTTTAAACCGCAGGCCTGCCAGCCGTAAATCATTTCTCCCAACATAAAGGCGCTACCGGGGCCTTGAGAAGTCATCTTTACTTCCGGAATCGTACCATCGGGCAAGATCTCAATCTTCTCTGCACAAAGTCTGCGATGGATCTTACAACCCCTGGTGCTACGGTGGTAAAATACATACCATTGTCCTTGGAAGCATTCAATAGAACCGTGGTTGTTCCAGCTTTCGGGGTCACAGCCGTCATTATCGACGATTACACCTCGATAGGTGTAAGGTCCTAAGGGGTGTTTTGCAGTAGCATAACCCAGCGCAGTGGGCTTGCCACGGGAAATCTCCGAGAATACAGCGTAGTAGGTATCGCCGATTTTTCGAATGGAGAAGCCCTCATGGAAGAAGTGTTCTTCTTCGGTCACGATGTTCTTTTTGACCTGAGAAGGATCATAAGAGACCATATCGGGATTCAGTTTTACTCCTCTTGCAGAAAACTGGCCCCAGAAGTAGTATGCATTTCCATCATCGTCTACCATGATAGCAGGGTCAATACCCTGTGCCGGCAACTGTCGAAAATCGCCAAACGGACCTTCAGGGCGATCAGAAATACCGACACCTTCGCTGCCGTCTTCCATACAGAAGTACAGATAGTATTTGCCGTCCTTGTGTGCGCCGTCGGGGGCATATAGCAGAGCCGTCCGTTCGCGCTCCACCAGATTGCCGAAATAATCCTTATCAGGGTCATCTGCAATCGCCGCGTTCATCTTGCGAATAAAAGGGGTGTCCGGTGCTTCGTCGGTACCATAAACCTGTCCGGCCATATCTTCCCGGAACCAAGGGACCGCAGCGCCCTCCATCGCCTTTTGGTGTACTGTCCATGTCTTCATGTCCGGTGTGGAGATCACCCGGTAAAAATCGCTGCAATATGCCAGCTCGCAATCGTCATAGCTTCCGTAAATATACAGCTTGCCATCCGGCATTACGTGCGCCTCTCCATCCGGCACATGAAATTGGGGCAGGAGTAACGGGTTGTGGGAGTTTTGAAATGTCATTTCCATCTGTAAACCTCACTTTTTCAAAAAGCGGCGCACGATATCCGTGCGCCGCTTCTGCGTGTGAATCAAATCAAGGAATTAGTTCTGAGATGCCAGCCACTCTCTTGCCTGGCGGGACAACTCCTCGTAAACTACGTCAGCGCCAGCGGCATCCAGCTTCTGTTGAATCTTTGCAATGTCGCCTTCCAGATCATCGGTGAAGCCCATATACAGCAGGAGCAGATCGGTGGTGTAGATATCGCTCATGGCTGCCAGTTCGTTCTTCACAGAATCGGTAATGAAGTTAAAGGCAACAAACTTATCGCTCTTGGCAGTCTCCATCCACTTGTCATTGATTTCGTCGTAATTGGGGATACCACCCTCGATGGTCTTCCAGTAAGCATCATTACGGATGCCCCAGTTGCAGTTCATATCATAGGGATAGTTGCTGTTCTTATCCGTCAGTTCGATGGTACCGTCGCCGTTGTCGATATAGTGCTCGCCCTCAATGCCGTAGCAGAACAGATCGTGCAGTTCTTCGTCGTTGCGCAGCAGATCCAGTGCCATCAGTGCCCGTTCAGGGTTCTTGGACTTGGAGAAGATACCCATACCGTTTGCAAGGAAAGAACGAATCAAAACAGGAGTGCCGAACTGGGCGTCAACGACCTGAACGTCCCACTCGGGATGTGCCAGCACATTGTTGACGTATTCACCCTGGGCATTGGCCATATTCATCAGAGCCACCGCGCTCTTACCAGCAGCGAAGCTTTCTTGGCTGCTCTGCTTGTTGACTAGCGCGCTCTTGCTGAAGAAACCGCGCTGGTTCCAATCCTGCATGATTGTTGCGGTTTCAATGAAAGCGGGATCCTCAGTGATGTTGATAACATTGACTTCGTCGTCGTCCGCGCCGGTGTATGCCATCAGCTGTCTGGGATAGATCATTTCCATACGGCCATTGACTGCGCCGTAGAAGAAGATATAATCAAACAGCAGGCGGTTGTCAATGTCAGCACCAATATCCAGGGGAATCATACCATCTTCGTACTGCGCAATGGCATCCATATAAGCTTCCATATCTTCGCGGGTCTCGAGTTTGTCAATGTCGTATTTCTCCATCAGGTCGCCACGGACCAGGAAAACATGGCCGGTCACTTCCTTGTAGTTCATGGGCAGCATATAGACCTTGCCGCCGATCTTAGCCTGCTCCCAAGCTGCATCATACATGGTTTCTGCGGTCAGAGGAGCGTAAGCTTCCAGTGCCTCGGGAGTGATTTCCCAGAACCCTCCCTTACTGGCCTGCTGGTTGTACATAGCCCAGTCAGAGGTGTAAATCAGGTCAAATTCTTCGCCGGAAGCAAACAGCAGGGGATACTTCTGCTCGTATTCACCCCAACCCAGGAACTTAACGGTGATGGTTGCGTTGATCTTTTCCTTCAGCTTCTCGTTGATCTTGCCAAAAACCTTATCCAGATCGGGAGTACGATCGCCGATCAGGTACATAACCAGTTCGACCTCTTTATCGGTAGTTGCGACAGCAGTTTCACCATTGGAAGCGGCGGGGGCTTCGGTCTTACCGCAGCCGGCCATCATGCCTAACAGCATAACCAATACCAGACACAGTGTTAATAATCTCTTCTTCATGTTTTCCTCCTATGTTTTGTAATGATTAAGTATTTTGGCGGGTCATCCCTTGACCGCACCGATTGTAACGCCCTTGACAAAGTATTTTTGCAAGAACGGATACAACAACAAGATGGGACCGGTTGCTACTACGGTCATTGCCAGTTTTACTGGCTCTGTAGGGGCTCGTTCTACGGCGATACCAGCCTGGGCTGCCGCAGCCATGAGACCTTCGCTCTTTTTTAGAATATCGTTGAGGTAATACTGCAGGGGATATAGCTTTGCATCGTCAATGTAAAGCATTGCCAGATACCAATCGTTCCAGTAGTTGAGTGCTGTGAACAGACCTACGGTTGCAAGGCCTGCCTTGCTCAGCGGCAATGCAATTCGAGTAAAGATTGTCCAATCATTGGCACCATCCAACCGTGCGGATTCGTAGACTTCTTCAGGAATGCTCTTCATATAGCTTTTCAGAATCAGCATATAGGTTACGTTCACTGCCATAGGAATGATCAAACCCAAAATGCTGTTTTTAAAATGCATATACTTAATATTGAATATATACCAGGGAACCAGACCACCGCCGAATACCGTAGTAAAGTAGAAGAAGAAAGACATTGCGTTACGGTAATGGAAGGTCTTGCTTGCCAGAACAAAGGAAGCCATGCTGACGATCACCAGGCTGAACAGTGTGCCACCTACGGTGACAAGGATCGTCACACCGTATGCGCGAATCAGATCCTTGGGAGCTTTAAAAAGGAATTCGTATGCTTCCAGGGAGAAATCTCCGGGGATCAGCTGATAGCCATCGCGCAGGATGGACTCCTGGCTGGTAAAAGAGCCGGAGATAATCAATAGAAAGGGAACCAGGCAAAACAGTGTCAATACCAAAATCACAACATAAGCCATAATATTGAAAGCAATTTTATCTGGCCCTGTTCTGGAAAGGTTCCAGGGTTTCTTTTTCATTTTGCATACCTCCTTAGAACAGAGAGTAGTCGGGTTCAATCTTTTTGACAGCAAAGTTTGCCAGCATAATCAAAACCAAAGACATCAGCGATTGGTAAAGACCTGCAGCACTGGTCATACCGAATTCCTGCATATACATCAGGCTTCTGGTAACGTAGGTATCGATCACGTCTGTGGCTTCCAGAACCATGGGGTTGTTACCGGTGACCTGCCAGAACATTTGGAAGTCACCCTTCATAATTGTACCGATGGACAGAAGCAGCATAATGACCATGGTAGGACGAATACCAGGCAAGGTAATGTGCCATATTTTCTGCCAGACGGTTGCGCCGTCCAGATCAGCGGCCTCGTAAAGGCCGGGATCAATATTGATGACGCTTGCTAGGTACATCACTGTGCCATAGCCCAGATTTTTAAATAGACTTGAGCAAATCAGGATCGGAATCCATGCCTTAGGATTGGAGTAAACATCAATGGGTGCCATACCCAGCTTTTCCAAAAGGGTATTGACCGCACCAAATTCATAGTTAAATAGGTTATAGACAACAGCACCGACCACAACCCAGGAGATAAAGTAGGGAAGGAACATCACCGACTGGGTGATCTTCTTGAAGTACTTGCGGGTGATCTCGGACAGGAAGATAGCACAGAATACTTGCAAGAGGGTGTTAATAATGAGAAATGCCAAATTGTAGAGAATTGTGTTCCTGGTTACAGACCAGGCTTTACCGCTTTTAAAGAAATAAGCGAAGTTGGAAAAACCAGCCCAAGGGCTTCCAAAAATGCCGTCATGGTAATTAAAATTCTTGAATGCCAGTACGGCACCGGCCATAGGAACGTAACACATTAGGATAATCACGACGGCTGCAGGAACCAACATCAACCACTTGATCCTGTTTTGCCGGATATCGTTTAACAAGGTGTTCTTGTTTTTCATATGCAGCCCTCCTGCGTTTGCTTTGTGTTTTTATCATAGATGCAGGAGCTATTTTTCGCAACGGAACAAAATTTGGAAAGGTGGATTAAATTTAGTGTTTTTGTGTTTTCTGTCTATATTGCTCGAAACCATTTGATTTTCAAAAGATATTTCTATACAATATGAATTAGAACAACCGAGATAGAAAGGGGATGTATGAATTGATCAGCGTTTTGATTGCTGATGATGAAAAGTTGGTGCGTAACACTATAAAAGCGGTCATACCCTGGCAGAAACTGGGCGTGGATACTGTCTACGAGGCGGAAGACGGCCTGAAAGCCTTGGAGCTTTCCAAAAGAGTGTCTCCTTCTATCATTATTTCTGACATTAAAATGCCGCATATGAATGGTATGGATTTTGCATATGCCATTCGTAGATTGTTGCCAGATTCAAAGCTGGTCTTTTTCAGTGCTTACACAGATAAAGAATACCTAAAAGGTGCCATTCATCTTCAGGTAGATGGATATATCGAAAAGCCCTTGGATCCGGAAGAAATCACCCAACTGATAGCCTCCCTGGTCAAATCGGTGAAACAGAATCAGGCGGCTACGAACCCTAATTCTGTTTTTTTTTATGGTGCGCCCTATCAAGCACTGGCTAACCAGGATGTGTTTACTATACAAAAATCCGCTTTTTCCGAATTTGGATCACTTCTTCGCCAAAAGGAGCAGCACGCTGTACATACTTTTTTAGATAATCTATATGTGCAGATGGAGAACTGCCACGGCACGGATCCGGATTATATACGTAATGTATTTTCCCGGTTGGCTATCCAGGTGGAGAATGCGGCTGAGCTACATGGCGCACAAAGGGCACAAGCTGTGAGCAGTCACTTTATTTATGCTGTTGCAACCTTTACCGAACTTGCCGAATTAAAGAAGGTATTCTCAACTATGATTAATGACTTGTTCAGCGAGTTGTCTGAGTGGCGCTTGGAACCCGTTTCTGCGGTTCACAGTTATCTCCAGGAAAACTATTCCAATGCTGATCTCAGTGTCAATAAGGTAGCACAGCATTTGAATTTTAATGCGGCATATCTTTGTGCGGTCTATAAGAAGAAAACACAAAAGACCATCAACACGGCATTAACAGAAATCCGCATAGAGGCAGCAAAGAAGCTGCTGGCACAGACCTCCATGAAGCTGTATGAGGTTGCAACAGCCGTCGGCTATAATGACGGTAAATATTTTGCAAAAGTCTTCACAAAAGAAGTTGGTATTCCTCCTCGTCAATACAGGGAGCGGCATTATGAAAAAATATAAAAAAAGATCATTGCTGATCCTTTTCAAGGATGCACGGCTGCAGACAAAGATTACCCTTTTGCTGTTTTTGCTGCTTTTTTTACCTTCGATACTGTTTGCGATTTATTCTTCTGCTCGAGTGCGCAATACATTACAGGAGCAGAACTTAGCAGCCGCCAGAAAGTCATTTGATGAGACAGTTTCGGCTTTCAATGTGCGATTGGAACGAGCTTCCAGCGTTATGGATCTATTGATCTATGACCCATTGGTATATAGTATGGCCTCTACCAACCCTGTGCATTACCCCTACATCAGCCAGTTGGAAGATTCCAGAGGGTTGTCCAATTCTTTTGAACACTTAATAAAACTGTCGAATGTGGAATCCATCCGTATGTATGTGAAGAACGATTTTCTTTTTTCCAACGATACCCATTATATTCTACCTTTACGAGGAAAGATAGCAGCAGATTGGTATAAGCGTTTGCGGGAATCTTCAAAACCCCTGTGGTTTGCTCCTGATGACGGCATCACGCCCGTTGCAGAAACGGGATCATTTTCTTGTATGCATATGATTTATGATCCGGAAGATCCTCATACAACATTAGCTGTTCTGCGGGTGGATCTGGACAGTTCTGTTTTGGAGGCAGCTATAAACGCATCTTCACCTACAGACTATGGTATTGTACTACTGCTACGGGATGGACATCCCATTTTAAGCTATTCTCATAGTGAGATTCCGTATTTTGACGATACTCAGTTGCAACTATTAAAGAATCAGTGGAATACCGTTACGATCAATTTCACAGATTACTATTCTTACAGCACAGATATTAATGGTACAGATTGGACCCTTGCTACGTTAATTCCTTTGCGGGAGATCAACGCGGTCAGTAACCGTCTGCAGATGGAAATGATCGGAGTGATCTCCGCAATTACAATTGTGTCGTTTTTACTGGCGCTTGCTTTGAGTCACCATATTTTTCACCGAATCTGGGATCTGTCCGGTTCGATGCAGGCAGTTGAAGATGGAAATATGGATATTCAATTGGTCAGTGACAGCCAGGATGAGATTGGTCAACTGATTACCCATTTTAATACAATGATGGAGAGGATCCGGCGGCTAATCGATGAAAAAGTCGCCTATGGTGTAAAGATTAAAAGTCTGGAGCTAAAATCCCTACAGGCACAGATTAATCCCCATTTTCTTTATAACACACTAGATACGATTAATTGTCTGGCACTTCAGCACCACGCTGATGATATCTCTCAATTGGTATCGGCGCTGGCGACATTCTATAAAATATCACTCAGCAAAGGGCGCGAGTTTATTACTCTTAAGGAGGAACTACTCCATTCTAAAATGTATCTTCGAATCTTTGATTATAGATTTGAGGGGCAGGTTACAACATACTGGGATATTGACCACAATGTAGAAGAGATCTCTATTCCCAAAATCATTCTTCAACCGATTATTGAAAATGCGGTTATTCACGGCATTTTCGAGAAGGAAAACTCTACTGGAGCATTACACATTAGAGCCTGGCAGGAAGGTGCAGATGCATTTATCAGCATCACAGATGATGGTGTAGGAATGACTCCAGAAGTAATTGCAGCTAACTTCTTTCAAGAACGTGCCGAGCCGGTTTCCGGCACGAAAGGTTATGGAGTAAGTAACGTAAATGAACGTCTGCGAATTGCCTACGGTTCCAGCTATGGTCTTTCGTGTACCAGCGTAATCAATGAAGGAACGACTGTTTTGGTACATATACCGGCCAAACGATAATTCTGTATTCTAACTTTTCTATGATACTCAACATTAATACCATGGAAAAGTATAAAAAAGGAGGATAAACCCGTCAGACTCACGGTGCGGCAGTGTGGAGACCTGTCTTAAAGCTCCCGGAATTTTGCTTTCCGGTCAGCGAGAACGCACGCGAAATAGTAGGTGCATTTAGAGTCAAAAAACTATGGCAAGTTTAACCCTGAAGAACATCAAGAAGATCTACCCTCACAACAGCGATGACGCCAAGAAAGCCAAGAAGAAAAAGAAGGGCGAGGAGGCTCCCGAGAAGAAGAACAACCTGCTGATCACCGAGGAAGGTGTTGTGGCTGTTCAGGAATTCTCCATGGACATCCACGACAAGGAATTCATCGTTCTGGTCGGCCCTTCCGGCTGCGGCAAGTCCACCACATTGCGTATGATCGCGGGTCTGGAGGAAATCTCCGGCGGCGAGCTGTACATCGGCGACCGTCTTGTCAATGACGTTCCCCCCCAAGGATCGGGACATTGCAATGGTTTTCCAGAACTACGCCCTGTATCCCCATATGACGGCGTATGACAACATTGCCTTCGCTCTGAAGCTGCGTCACACCCCCAAGGATGAGATCGACAGGAAGGTCGAGGAAGCCGCTGAGATTCTGGACATCACCCAGTACCTGGGCCGTAAGCCCAAGGCTCTGTCCGGCGGTCAGCGTCAGCGTGTGGCCATCGGCCGTGCCATTGTCCGTGAGCCTCAGGTTCTGCTGATGGACGAGCCGCTTTCCAACCTGGACGCCAAGCTGCGTAACCAGATGCGCGCGGAGATCATCAAGCTGCGTGAGCGGATCAATACCACCTTTATTTACGTTACCCACGACTAGACCGAGGCTATGACTCTGGGTGATCGGATCGTCATTATGAAGGACGGCTTCATCCAGCAGATCGGCACACCTCAGGAGGTCTTTAATCATCCCTACAACCTGTTCGTAGCAGGCTTCATCGGCACGCCTCAGATGAATTTCTTTTATGCCAAGCTGGTGAAAGAAAACGGCAAGTACGCCGTCAAGCTGGACAATATGACGATGGTAGCGGTGCAGAAGTCACCTGTCCGCTGACCGCTCATGCAGCTGCCGGACAGACGC
>ERZ779889.3469-NODE-3469-length-11499-cov-5.954911_pt1 | contig 11499 bp, 13 predicted proteins | sample MGYA00511030_ERZ779889 | MGnify/ENA primary metagenome ERZ779889 (study PRJEB29588, sample SAMEA2160616) | human gut metagenome | biome: human gut; feature: human-associated habitat; material: faeces | place: Denmark | collected 2008/2010 ...
AGCATTCCGCTGGCAGCTTAAGCAGTAGTTCCCGCGTGCAAGGCTGCGGTTGAGGCCGGCGTTGACGTTATCGCAATCGACACCGCTTTGGGCGAGGATGGTGTTGCTTGCAGCTACATTGGCAGTGATAACGTTGTGGGCGGCAAGATGGCTGCTGAGTACGTTATAAGTCAGGTGGGTACCGAGGGCGCAATCGCCGTGATTCGCGGCAGCGAGGCTCAGACCGTTGAAATCCAGCGCTACACCGGCTTCTCCGATGAAATTGCTGCTTCCTCCAAGCTGGAGATTGTAGCCGAAGCTTATGCCAACTGGTCCGCTGACGAGGCTGCAAAAGTGATGGAAGACTTCCTGGCAGCTCATCCCGAGATAAAGGCAGTTTTCTGCGAGAGCGACATGATGGTAATTGGCGCATCCCAGATCGCCAGGGCTGCCGGCCGTGACGACATCGTATTTGTAGGCCTGGACGGCACTGTTGACGCCTTGCGCTATGTGCAAAACGGCACCATCAACGCTGACGTTGCACAGCGCCCTGACCTGATGGGCGAATTTGCCGTAGAGTATGGTATGAAGCTCGCTATGGGCGAGGAAATTGACGAGATCCTCGTAACTCCGATGGATCTTGCAACATCTGATACTGTAGACGAACTGGTGGCGCTTTGGGAGGCCGTAGGCTTCTAATCCAACCGGTTGTTCTGAACAAGTTCCTGCTTGGAAAGCTTTGCTTTCCAGGCAGGTAATGAATATCTTAGGAGGATAAATATGATAAGCAGAGAAGAATATGAAGCAAGTAAAGCGAGAGCGTTGGATTTTCTCGAAAACAAAGCGAAGATAGCGGTTAACGACAAGGAAAAGGCTGAGTTTGAGGTTGCAGACTTTGGCTTGGGTAGATTGGATGACTTCGGTGTTCAGCTTATAATTATGGTCAATACCGATAGGGTCAGCGCCAAGGAAGTTGTGATATTCCCCGGTCAGATTTGCCCTCAACATTATCATCCGATTGATCCCGGAAAGGAGGAGACTTTCCGGTGCCGCTGGGGCCAGATGTATATATATGTTGAAGGCGAACCTACCCTTAATCCCGTGGCAAAGGTTCCGGAAGATAAGAAAGATTACTTCACCGTATGGCATGAGGTGATCCTCAATCCCGGCGAGTGCTACACCGTGCTGCAGGGGACAAAGCACTGGTTCCAGGCGGGTCCTGAGGGCGCGGTATTCTCTGAGTTTGGAACGCACAACAACGACGCTACGGATGTGTTCGACGATCCGGAGATCAAAAGACTTCCCTAATAGCAAAAGGGCAGATGGTGAATTGATCCGTGGAAAGAATTGAGGAGTAGACATAATGGTAAGGTCATTCAGAGATGCGCTGTCCGAAGCATTGAACGCTGAAGTGGAATGCAATGATAAGATAATGCTTTTGACGGCCGATGTAGCAAGAGCAGTAAGGATAGACAACTTTTTAAAAAAGCACGAAGCTAATTATGTTTCCTGCGGTATTGCGGAAGCCAATTTGATAGGCGTGGCTGCAGGGCTGGCCTCTGTAGGGTTAGAACCAGTTATCGTAGGCTTTTCAATGTTTATTGCTGAAAAGCCGTTTGAGCAAATAAGGAATATCGTTGCATATCCTGGGTTCAATGTTAAGATAATTGCTACGCATGGCGGCTTGTGCGTAGGACAGGATGGAGCTACCCATCAGGCGCTGGAAGACCTTGCCATTATGAGGCTGATGCCCAAGATGTCGGTAATGACGGCCTGTGACGTGCCACAGACAAAGGGAATGATTCACGAAATATGCCGACATACCGGACCGGTATACCTGCGCTTGGGACGTGACAGAGCCTTGGATATTTACGAAGGGGAAGCTGCCGGCACAAGAATCGGCGGCGCGGATCTTCTTCGCGATGGCGTGGACGTGGTAATAATTGCAGCAGGGCTAATGGTGGAAAATGCCATGGCTGCGGCGAATGAACTGAAAAAGCACAGCATAAATGCTGCTGTCATAAACGCTTACAGTATAAAGCCGCTATGTAAAGAGCTTATAGAAAAGTATCTTAAGATTTGCGGATGTGCCGTTACCGCAGAGGATCATCAGATAGCTTGCGGCCTTGGCGGCGCAGTCTGCGAACTGGCTGGCGAAGTATGCCCCGTGCCCATAGAGCGCGTGGGGGTTAAGGATACATTTGGGGAGTCCGGCGATCAAAATCGGCTGTATGAGAAATACGGCCTGAATTCGGACAGCATAGTAGACGCAGCGCTTAAAGCATATAAAAGGAAAAAGGGATAAGAATGGCCGTGTATTCTATAAAAGATCTTGAACTGAAAGCAAAACAAATACGCCGCACTGTTGTGGATATGATATATAATGCAAAATCGGGACACTTGGGCGGCTCTCTGTCTATGGTGGATATGCTGGTAGCGCTGTATTACGCAAAGCTAAACGTAGATCCAGATAACCCCGGCTGGGAGGATAGAGACAGGTTTGTGCTGTCCAAGGGGCACACTGCCCCAGCATACTATGCCGTGTTGGCCGATAAAGGCTTTTTCCCGAAGGAGTGCCTCTATAACCAGTATAGGAGAATTGACTCAATACTTCAGGGTCATCCGGATTGCCAGAAGACACCGGGCGTGGATATGAGTGCCGGGTCACTGGGCATTGGTATGTCTGCCGCTTGCGGCATGGCCCTGGGCGCTAAACGGCTGGGTAAGGACTTTCATACCTATGCGATAGTGGGCGACGGGGAGATGAATGAAGGAGAGATATGGGAGGCGGCGATGTTTGCGGCGTTCCACCATCTTGATAACATTACAGTTCTGATAGACAAAAACAATATGCAAAACGATGGGCTTACCAACGAGGTTATGGACATGGGCGATGTGGACGCCAAATGGCGCAGCTTTGACTGGCAGGTGTACCATGTAAACGGCCACGACATAGCGGCCATACTTGACGCATTGAACAAGCCCAACTACGGAGCGCCTAAGGCGATCGTCTGTGATACCTTGAAGGGAAAGGGCGTTTCGTTTATGGAAATGAATATAAGGTTCCATGGGGGATGCCCCACGGAGCAGGAATATGAACTGGCCATGAAGGAGCTGGGATAATGAACGCTGAATATTTTATCGGGGCGGATATAGGCACCTCCGGAACCAAGGCCGTATTGTGCGGTATTGACGGGAAAGTACGCGCAGAAGCTCTTGAGGAATATGGACTGAGTACTCCCAATCCCGCATGGGCTGAGCAGGACGCTTCCTATTACTTGGATGCTGCTAACCGTGTGATTGCGCGGGTGGTAAGAGAGAGCGGCGTTGAGCCCAGGGAAGTGAAGGGAATGTGCATAAGCGGCCTATACGGTGGGAGCGGTATACCCTTGAACAGCCAGATGGAGCCGATTTACCCTTGTATAATATGGATGGATAGGCGGGCTGACGATGAATGCCGGCAGGTGCGAAAGCTCGTTCCAGACGAGGAGATATTTGATATCACCGGGAATGGGATAGACCCGTACTTTGGCTTTGCAAAAATGCTTTGGCTCAAGAACAACAGGCCTGATATATGGGCAAAAACGCATATGTTCCTTGCCCCGAATCATTATGTGATATACAAGTACACTGGCAATGCGGTGATCGACCATACTTCAGCCGGCAATCTGGGCGGAATATACGATATGCACAATCATTGCTGGTCGGATACCATGCTCGACAGGCTGGGCATACCAAAGGACAAGCTCCCTCAAAAGATGCTGGCCCCTCAAGATATTGCTGGAGTACTTACCCGTGAAGCAGCTGAGTGCCTTGGATTGTGGGAAGGAATGCCGGTTTGTGCGGGGTGCATAGACTGCTTGGCCTCTACCCTGGCCACTGGCGCGCTTTATGACGGGCAACATGTGGCCATAATAAGCACATCAATAAACTGGGGAGTTATACATTCTGATTTTCCTGCTAACCCGGAGTATATATCCATGCCCTATTCGAAGAAACCGCGGCGAATGATCTATACCTACGGCGGGGCGTCTACAGCAGGGGCGCTTTTACGATGGTTCAGGGATGACGTAGTTCCGTTTATACCGGACACTGACGGGAGGCCTATAAGGTCAGACTATAAGAGGCTGGATTCCTTTGCTGAACGCATTTCACCCGGCAGCGATGGTCTGCTTATACTGCCGTATTTTATGGGCGAACGCAGTCCCATATGGGATACAAAGGCAAGGGGAACCGTACTTGGGCTTACTCTAAAGCATTCTTATGCGCACATATACAGAGCATTGCTGGAGGCGGTTGCTTATTCCTTGCGTCATATAATGGAAACGTCCAACGTGGATGTTTCTGCAAATTCAAGCTGCGTTCTCATAGGCGGCGCTTCGCGCTCACCGCTCTGGCGGCAGATATTTGCAGATGTGACCGGAGTACCCATACTATACTCCAAGGAAAACGTAGAGGCACCACTGGGCGATGCGCTGCTGGCGGCCATGGGAACAGGCTGCGCTGAGAGCTTTGATCTTATCAAAGAGTGGGTCAAATTTGAAAACCTGGTACAGCCGAATACAGAGAATCACGATCGATATACAAGACTTTTTAAACTATACAAAAAAGTATATACATCCCTTAAGTGCAACATGCATGAGCTGACAGATATCTGCAGCGGAGAAATTGAACGCTGACCTGATTTACCTGCTTAACTTGAAAGACTAACTATTAAAAGTCAAGCCCCAAATGCGGAGGAGCGGTGAAAAATACAGGCGGTTCAAAAAGGGCATAGCAAAGCAAATGTCCGGTTGGACGCCCAGCTAAGCATGTGAGAGAAAAGCTGTTATGCGGCTGTGCTGTATGGCCGTTTGGATTTCTCCAAAGCGTAAATCAGGCGAACCAACTTCTTTGCCGCGTGAGAGAGCGCAACATTGTAGTGTTTGTCCTCAGCCCGCTTCTTGGCAAGATAAGCAGCAAAGGTTGGGTTCCAAAGGCAGACATATTTGGTGGCGTTGTAAAGCGCGTAGCGCAAATAACGGGAGCCTCGCTTCTCCATGTGCGAGTAGGCTCCAGACAGTGAAAGCTGTCCGGACTGGTAAGTAGATGGGGACATTCCAGCATACGCAAGGATTTTATCCGGCGAGTCGAAGCGGGAGAAGTCACCGATCTCGGCAAGGATCATAGCGCCCATGCGGACACCCATGCCGGGGATAGTAGTAATGGGAGATTGTATTTCGTCCATCATGGACTGGATAGCAACCCCAATGTCCTCGATCTCGGCGTCCAGCTCGTGAATCAGGCGGATCGTATGCCGCAGTTCCAGGGACTTGGCCGACATGACAGAGCCGACAGAGCACCTGGCAGCATCCCGAAGTGTCGTTGCCATATCACTCCCATAGCGGCCTTTGGAGGCGTCGTATAAGACGGCTTTCAAATGCGTTAAGTGCGCTTCGGAAACCTGTTTGGCGCCGGGAAACTCGCTGAGAAGTGCGTAAACAGATGCCATGTGCAGTGTTGAAACCAGCTTTTCCAGTTCAGAAAACAGGATTGTGACCAGACGGGAAACCGACTGCTTCAGCTTCGCTCGTTCACGAACTTTATCAAACCGGTATCTTGTGAGTGACTTTAACTCCTCGTTGTGGTATGCTGTGTCTGTGTAGGACTTGAGGTCCACATCAGACATGAGCATAGCTGCAATGGTTCGCGCATCGACACGGTCTGTCTTGGTTTTGCGAAGGCTCAGGCTTTTCCGGTAGAGGTTGGTGTGCAGCGGATTGATGACGTAGGTGTCCAGACCTTCGTTAAGCAAAAATCCGAGGATGTTGTAGCTGTAATGTCCGGTAGCTTCAAGCCCTACTTTTATTTTGTCTTCCGGGCGAGCACAGCGGCGAATGGTTTGCAGCAGCGTGTCAAAGCCCTCTGCGTTGTTTGGGATGGTAAATACATCTGCAAGGACTTCGCCTTCTGAGCTGAGGATAAAGCAATCGTACTTGTCCTTGGCAACGTCAATTCCCACGCAAATCATGATGGTACCTCCGGTATGTTTATTTGATGCTGGGTCCACAGGACGCTTTACTCTTGTAACCTTGTTCTACATAAACCGTCTGGCGGTATCTAACTGATTAACAATACTGTAAAGGACTGTGGTTGGAGCCTTTCAAGAACCGTCTTGCGGTAGGAGAACATAACCAATCCACAGCATCCCTTACAGTGTAGCACAGTCCTTGGAGAGGGACTCTAATAACTACTACTCTATAATACAAGGAGAGGGCATAAATGCATAGCATTGCTATAGGCTGCGATCCAAACGCAGTTCACGAGAAGGAGAGCATCAAGTCGATGCTTATCCAGAAAGGGTATTCGGTAACAGATTTTGGCAGCGACGACCCAATATACGCCAACGTAGCCATCGCCGTAGCTCAGGCTGTGGCGAACAAAAAATACGATCGGGGGATTCTCATTTGCGGAACAGGTATAGGGGTATCCGTGGCAGCAAACAAGGTAAAAGGCGCCTATGCTGCGCTTATAAGTGACGTATATTCGGCCGAGAGGGCGCGAAAGAGCAATAATGCGAATGTAGCCTGCTTCGGCGCCTTTACGCTGGGAGAGAAGCTTATGGCAAAGCTTGTGGAGATATTTCTTACTTCCGAATTTGAAGAGGGTTGTCCTTCCCAGCCTAAGGTGGACAGGATTTGTATGTTCGAGCAAAAGGGGTAACCGTATACGATAACCAGAAGCTATCCTGAGATTCATGTAAATCTTCGTATGGGTGTACGACAGAAGCGCCTAAACGGAGGTTAGGTTACGATATATGGTTACAATTCGGTAGGGTCAATAGCGCATACTCAGAAATACGCACCGGCTACCATGACGTCAGCGCTGGGAAATGCAGCACGCAAATATTTAAAGTGGGTATTTGTGCCTGCCGAAACCATACCTGTAAATGTCAACGAATAATTGAGCCATACGCTCATGAATAAATGAGCCACTAATGGCCATGAAAAAGTGAGCCACTGCGCTCACGAATATTTGAGCCACCTATCTAAGCCTTATTCTGTATGGTAGCTTTCAAACGGTAAGAATCGCCATTCATGTCCAGAATATGACTGCGGAATGTCAGCCGGTCAATCAGAGCGGCTACCATAGTAGTGTTTTCAAACAGCTCCGTCCATTTTGAGAATGGCAGATTTGTCGTCACAATGGTACTGCTTTTTTTTCACTTCTGTCGGAGATGACTTTAAACAGAAGCTCTGACTGGTAGCGGTTAAAGCCGAGATAGCTCAGTTCATCCAAAATCAGCAGATCGGCTCTGGCCAATGTCCGTTCCAGCTTGCCCAGATGGTAATTATCCTTGGCTTCACACAGCTCCGTTGACAGGGTTGCCGCATTCTTAAACAGGACGTTGTAGCCGTAGGTACAGGCTTTTAATCCAAGAGCAATGGCGAGGTGAGTTTTACCCCGTCCGGGGTTGCCGATCATGATCACATTCTGCCTGTTCTGAATGAACTGACAGCTGGCAAGCTCTTGCAGAAACAGAGGAGAAATTGCTTCATTGAGCTGGCTGCAGTCAAATTCTTCCATGGTTTTCGTGTGGGGAAATCCGGCTGCTTTTAATCGTCTTCTGTTTTGGTTTTCCTGTCTGGAGGCGGTTTCCATTTTCATAAGCTCCAGCAGGAGCTCAGCAAAGCCGGCGGATGGATCTGCCTGCTGCAGAACATCAGGGTATTCTGTAAATGACGGTACCTTAAGCTGCTTTGCATAGAATCGAATAAGTTCATCAACGGTGTTCATACTGCGGTACCTGCCTTTCCATACAGAAATGCGTCATAGGCTTGTAAATCCACTGCTTGCACCATAACGGTATCTTCAATACGAACAGGGGGAATATGGCAGGCTGACTCCATCATAATAGTTTCACACTCTTCATCTCTGCAGCGGCTGAGAATCTCAACCAACTCCTTAGGAGATAAATCCTGTGTCCGGAGCCATTGGGTAAAGTGTGCCGGCAGTGTTTCCTGTACTGGCCTGGCATAAAAGACCGCTCGTCCTTTCTTTTCCAGCAGCGGAAGATAATGCTCCAGCGCATAGATGTTTCTCTTTTTCTCCAGACAGCGACAGTGCTGAGCAATACACTTACCCTCAAAATGAATAGATACCGTTTCCGGTCCCGCCTTTATGGATACTTCTTTGCCACAATATGCCGCAGGAACCGAGTAGTTGTTGGTATCAAAGCGGACGGTGCAGAATCGGTCTACTCTTCCGTAAGTGCGCTTACATGGATCAAAGGGATATCCGGGCAATGGATATAGTACGTCCTTCTCTTGAGCAAACATGGTTCCAACGGTAGCTTCTTTTCCGCGGATCCGGTGGTCCAGATACTTCAGGCACCTTTCCCGAAACATTTGGTTTAATTCATCCATATCTTCTGTCCGCGGAACCGGAACACAGACATTGAGGCGGATATAGCCTGCCAAACCCTCTACAGTCCTTTTTCATTGCCTGAAGCAGGATTGCAGAACACTGCTTCAAATCCGTAATGGGCGGACAGAGCATCATATCCGGCTTGTTTTCTGGCATTGGCTCCAAACCCATCCTTAACGGCAACCTTGCCATTGTCAAATATCACCCGCTTGGGAGCGCCGCTGTAACAAAGGCGGGCACAGAAAAGACTGACCGTGGTTTTGACACCTTTCAGATAAATGGTAGCCTCGCCCCAATCGATTTGCAATGCATCTCCTGCGGGAAATGCCAATGGCACAAAGGCTTCCTGCTGCTTCTCCCTGAGTTCACGTACCAATCTCCTGATGGTCGTTTCACCGCTTGAAAAGCTGCATTCGGATACCAGACGCTCGTAAATGCGCCTTGCAGTGTGATGCTGTTTCCGGGGACTATGTTCATCCTCATTCAGACACTGTCGCACAAACGTTATCACTTCGTTTGTAACCACAGATGCTTCCCTGCTATAATCCTTCCGTTCCCAGGGAACCTTGTCACCGTCCCAATACTTCTTGACGGTGTTGCGAGAGATATGCAGCTCTGCGGCTATTTGCCGCTGGCTCATTCCCTCTAACCGCATTTTGCGAATCTGTCCATATACTTCCACTGTAATAACCACCTTTTCTTGCCCCCTACATAGTCTACGACTATTATGGAGCACTTTCTTCAGTGGCTCAATTATTCATGAGCGTTTTACACTATAACGGCTCACTTTTATATTAGCGTTTATACTCCTGCCTATGTACGTATTACAAATGCTCTTATATTAGCAAATATATATTACCATACATATAAGTGACAAATCAGAGAGCAAAAATATGACATCATTCTTTATTTATCTCAAAATTCATATGTTTTGCCCTCCTTCCTTGCATGATAAAATTTTTAATGCCAAACGGTTCCCTCTTTTTTCCATATATGAGACCGATAAGAGGACCAAAATATGACACACAATTTAAGATATAAGCAATTTATATAGCATTTAAGCATGGGACGAGATTTGTCAAGGGTATTTTCACCCATGTCGTATGTATTTTCGCGAATCTCATCCTTACGACTGGTACAATTAGTCATTTTCTATTTGCTTTTCACCCTTTAGGTGGAAAAAGCGTTAGATAAAATCCATAAATGAACAAGGGCGGCACATTTTTGTGCTGCCCTTGTAGCCTTAGTATTTACAATTGCTCGTAATTCAATGTAACCTCGTGCACCACGAGGTTCTAACTGGATACGTGGATTGCTGTTACTTTATTACATAGTCGCAGGCAATGCGGTAGGTAAGAAAATAGTACAGGGCGTATATGCCGGCCATTACCAGATAGATCAGCACGGCAGTCTACATGGCCCCGAGTCCGCTGAGACCTGAAAAGCCCCAGATCTCATAGATCTTTCCAAAGATCAGTCCGACGGGCACAGTCATTAGCAGAGGGAGGATAGCGGGAATCAGGAAGAAACCACCGATCTGTTTACGCAAAGCCGTTTTCTGCATCTTCACATCTGCGCCCAGACGATACAGTATCGCAAAGCGTCTGCGATCCTCATCCAGAGTGGACAGGGTTTTGATGGACAGAATCGCCAACGCCATGCACACGAACACCGTTGCAACATACAGCGTACCAATCATCAGAGTTCCTGCGGTGGCATATTGATACAGTCGATAATACTCCTGCACCCTGTAGTAGGGGCCGTTCTCCACTTCACGGAACAAGGTTAACGCATCCACCAGTGCCGCAGCATCAATCCGGCTGTTTTCCAGCGTATAGGCAGCGCAAACATCCGAAACCGGCATATCTTCCAATGCTTCGTCCGGCACAACGAAGTGTTCTGGCTACACTAAAAAAGACCATAAAAAATCGGACAGGAGGTAAAATAGAGGAAGAAAAGGAGAAGAAGGAAAATGGAAAAGAAGGAACCCAAATATACTCAGGAATTCAAGGAACAGATGGTGGCGCAATATAAATCCGGCACGCCGGCCAGGGAACTGGTGCAGCGGTACGGGATGAGCAAATCCACGCTGCACAAGTGGATAGGAGATTACACACGCAGCGGCTCCTTCCACGCTAAGGACAACAGGAGCCCCGAGGAAAACGAGCTTATCATGCTTCGCAAGGAGCTGAAAAAGCTCAGAATGGAGAACGATATTTTAAAGCAGGCTGCCTTGATCATGGCGAAAAAGTAGCCGTGGTCAAGGCAAACAGGCATAAACACAGCGTCCGTGCCATGTGCTCACTGCTTAAGATCAGCCGGAACGCATGCTATTACACGAAGAAGGAGAAAAAATGCGACACGGAGCTGGAGAACGAAATCATAAGGATCTTCCGCAGCAGCCGGGGTTGCTACGGTACACGGAAAATCAAGCGGGCGCTCGGCGGCAGGGCTGCATCGAGGAGATACATCGCCAATGTGATGAAAAAATACGGCCTTGTCTCCAAATACACGCAGAGGCAGTTCAAGCGCCATAAGAGCGTGGCAAATGAAGAGAATGTGCCCAACGTGGTGAACAGGGAATTCAGCAACCGCGAGCGGCTGGAGGTGGCGGTAAGCGATTTAACCTATGTGCGGGTGGGCAATGAATGGAACTATGTCTGCCTTATCATAGACCTCCACAACCGGGAGATTATCGGGAAAGCCTGCGGCAGGCGCAAGGAGGCCGCACTGGTGGAGCAGGCGTTCTTAAGCATCCGCCAGCCGCTGGATAGGATAGCCATTTCCCACACGGACCGAGGCAGCGAGTTTAAGAACGAGCGCATCGACAGGATCATCAAGGCCTTCGGCATTCGCCGCTCGCTGAGCCGCAAGGGCTGCCCCTACGACAACGCGGTGGCCGAGGCAACCTACAGCATATTCAAGGCGGAGTTCGTGGCCGGCAGCTCCTTCAGCGAGCTGAAGGAGCTGGAGCGCACCCTCAACGACTATGTGCTCTGGTACAACAACGTGCGCCTCCACGGCTCTTTGGGCTATCTGTCGCCAGTTGCCTACCTTCAATCACAAAATCCACCTGTCCGATAAATTTTGGTAATTAAAGGGGTTGACGAGACA
>ERZ779889.3471-NODE-3471-length-11487-cov-2.407365_pt1 | contig 11487 bp, 6 predicted proteins | sample MGYA00511030_ERZ779889 | MGnify/ENA primary metagenome ERZ779889 (study PRJEB29588, sample SAMEA2160616) | human gut metagenome | biome: human gut; feature: human-associated habitat; material: faeces | place: Denmark | collected 2008/2010 ...
GGGGGAATCCTGCTTCTGCATTTTTACTTTGGTGTAGGGATTAACACAGCGATCACTTTGTGTATGCCGGTGATCGGTATCATTGGACTGTGTGGATTTTACCATAAAAACGGCATGACATTGGTTCAGCTTGTGAGAAGGAGTATAAAGCTCATATTTCAAAAGCCCTATGTCTATGAAACAAGAAATCAGTGAAAGGAATTGGAGGTACAGATAAATGGAAGTAGAAAAAAACGAAGAAAGAAACGATGAGAAGATGAGGATTGATATTGAAAGGAATACAGACAGTGAAAAAAGGCTGATGGGTTACATAACTGCCATTGCAGAAAGCAGGGATCAGTAACAGCAGCGTTTGGACATTATGTCCAAACAGAAGCAGGTGCAGGAGGAAAAAGTAATGACGAAATATATAAAAATCTCTGTTCTGGCACGTGAGACAGCAAAGAAAGTCTGTCGTGGCAGAGAGCAGTGGATTCGATACCTTGATGTTGCGTCAAGGTTATATAAGTATCCCTTTGAGGACCAGCTACTCATCTATGCACAGCGACCGGACGCAACTGCCTGTGCCTCGCTTGAGATGTGGAATGAGAGGATGTTTTGCTGGGTAAACCGGGGAGCAAAAGGAATTGCCCTTATTGATAGCGAAAGTGAAAGACCAAAACTTCGATATGTCTTTGATGTGTCCGATGTTCATAAGGCAAGACGGATTGGTAAAGATCCGTTTATCTGGCATTTGAGGGAAGAGCATAAAGAAGTGGTTCTCGCCGAACTGGAGCACATTTATGGCAGTACCAATGAAGCTCTTCCTTTTGAATACCGTATTTATGAAATTGCCGAAAGAATAGCGGAAGATTTTTATGAGGAAGCAGTCGATGAGGTGATCGATGAAGCGGCAAACAGTTTTCTGGAAGATCTGGATGGGGATGCAGTTGCTGTCCGGTTCCGGGAAATGCTGGTGCAAAGTGTAAGTTATACTATTCTGAAGCGATGTGGATATGATATGACGGAGTTTGCCGATGATTTTACCTTTGATTACATTCACGAGTTTAATACGCTCAGAACCTTATCGGTGCTTGGCAGTACCACTTCGGAGTTATGTGAACCGGTGCTGATCCGGATTGGCAGAACGATTGCAAGGTATGACAGGGCGTTATTGCAAAACAGACGATATACAACAAATCATATTTATACAGAAAGGGCGGTGGCAGGGCATGAATCTGACATACGAAAGGAACGGGGACTATCGGATTCCCAATCTGATACCTTCGGAGCAGGAAGGAACAATGCTGACGAAATACGGAGTGTTGCGGAAGAATTATCTGAAAAACCACAGGAGAGGGATTTATACGGGACTTCTTCTGAGCGGAGAACTGATGACACACTGCATGGAAATACAGGAACAGGCAGAGGAGAGGTTCGAGGTGCTGACACAGAAGTTGTCGAAGAACCAGACCGTGACGGAGGAAATGAAACAGAACGATCCGTTGCAATGGACGAAAGAGATGAACCGGATCTATCAGCAGGCGGAGGAGATCGTTCTGAAGGAACTGGTTTATCAATAGCAGAGTTAGAGCAGTATGAACCGCCTGCAGACAGTCCCTATCGACAGATGGATTTATTTTCTCTTATGTCGGAGCAGGTGGGAAATATTGCAATGGCACATGCAGAAATGCCATCGGACAGATTTCTTTTCGGCACGATAACTGCAGGGCAGATCGAAGAGATTCTTCGTACCGGCGGAGGAAAGGAAAACAGTCGGAAACGAATTTATCATAAGTATCAGACCGGAAAAACACCAGAAGAAATGGCGGCTTTTCTTCAGAAAGAATACGGAGAAACCGGCAAAGGATTTCAACTTGGAGGGGAACAGATCTCGGTCTGGTTTAATAAGGATGGGATGTATGCGGCACATGGCACTTCTGCTTTTGAGCATACCGAGGCACATCTTTCATGGAGTGCGGTGGAGTCCGTGATCCGTGGACAGATCGAAGCAGGTAGTTACATTGACAGCAACGAAGCATATCTGGCTGACCAGTTTGTAAGAAAAGAGTTAGCCGATATGCTTTTCTTTTATTATCGGGACTCTGTTGGAGCGTTTCCGGAGAAACTTGGATTTGATGGATATGATTATCCGGTACAGCATGAACGCATTACGGATATGTTGTCCAATGGGGAGGATGTTCAAAGGATTGTAGAGCAGATGGACCAGACACTGCAACAGGTAGATGCCGGAGAAATACAGTACCGTTTTCGTCTGATCAAAGATCCAAAGGAGCTGCGGGATGACCTTGCAGATCTTTTAAAAGAAAAGGTTTCTTATCCGCTGCCGGAAGAAGTAAAAGTGGCTGTTGAAGATGTTATCACAGCGGATGAGATTGACCACACCCTTACGAGAGGTTCCGGCTTTGAGCATGGCAGCTTTCGGATTTATGACTTCTATCATCAGGAGCATACCTTAAAAGAAGCTGCTGATTTCCTCAAAAACGAGTATGGAACCGGAGGTACCAGTCATGCACTGGCAGGTTCAGATCGCAGCTTTAAGGATTATGATGCGAAAGGAATTAAATTACGCAAAGGCAGTATTATGACACCGGATGCGGAAGTTCTTCTTTCATGGAATATCGTGGCAAAACGGATTGAAAAGCTGATGAAAGAGGATCGTTATCTTTCTGCAGAAGACAGGGTAAAGTATGCCCAGTATAAACAGAAGCAGGAAGAAAAAGCACTGCAGCAGGCAAAGGAAGAACTTGACGGCGGAGAGAATGAGCCAGTAGTTGCTAATCAGAATGCAGTTGGCGAAGAATTGGAAGTTGTTGAAGTAGAACAGAATCAAGAGATTGAAGAGTCCGAGATTCTTTCACAAAATACTGAATTGGTGGATGATATTTCACCACTGGAAGAATCTGTTCCAGTCAGTGAGAGTGATATTTTACAGGAAACGGAAAGCCAGTCTCCAATACAAAATCAGTCGGACATTTCAGCAGAAAACTATGTAATTTCCGACATGGAATTAGGTGTCGGCACAGCGAAAGAAAAGTTTCAGCGAAATGTGGAAGCCATTCGTACACTGGAAACGATTGAATCGGAGAAAAGACCGGCAACGAATGAGGAGCAGGAGGTCTTATCAAAGTATGTCGGCTGGGGCGGTCTTGCGGATGCGTTTGATGAAACCAAGAGTGCCTGGGCGAAGGAGTATGCAGAACTGAAAACCCTGTTGTCAGAGGAAGAGTATATTTCTGCAAGAGAAAGTACCTTAAACGCTCATTACACCAGTCCTGTGATCATTCAGGAGATTTACCGGACATTGCAAAGAATGGGATTTACAAAAGGAAATCTTTTAGAGCCTTCGATGGGAATCGGCAACTTCTTTGGTATGCTGCCGGAGACGATGCGGGAGAGTCATCTGTATGGTGTTGAGCTGGATAGTCTGACAGGAAGGATAGCCAGACTACTATATCCGAAAGCCAATATTACCGTGGATGGATATGAGAAAACGACATTTCCGAATGACTTCTTTGATGCCGCTGTTGGTAATGTTCCATTTGGTCAGTACAAGGTGGCAGATAAGAAATACGATAAATTCAATTTCCTAATCCATGATTACTTCTTTGGAAAAACGTTAGATCAGGTGCGTCCGGGCGGTGTGATTGCATTTATCACCAGTAAGGGAACGATGGATAAGGAAAATCCAAAGGTGCGAAAGTACATTGCACAGAGAGCAGAACTATTGGGAGCAGTCAGACTTCCCAATACCGCATTCAAAGCCAATGCCGGAACAGAAGTGACATCGGATATTCTTTTCTTACAGAAGCGTGACCGTATCGTAGACATAGAACCGGACTGGGTGCATCTTTCACAGGATGAGAATGGCATAGCAATGAACAGCTATTTTGTGGAACATCCGGAGATGGTTGTTGGCTCGATGGAAATGGTAAGCGGACCGTATGGAATGGAGAGTACTTGTGTGCCGGATGATTCCATTCCTTTCGAGGAGCAGTTACAAAAGAGTCTGTCCTTTATCGAGGGTTCTTATGAGAAAATCGAACTGGAAGAACTGAATGAGGAGTTGACGGCAGAGGTTATCCCTGCCGTGCCGGAAGTAAAGAACTTTAGCTATGCGCTGATCGATGATCGGCTATATTATCGGGAAAACTCTTTGATGCGTCCGGTGGAAGCCTCCGAGGGAATGCTTGAGAGGATCAAGGGCATGGTTGCCATAAGGGACTGCACGCAGGAGTTGATCCGATTACAGTTAGAAGATTATCCGGATGAGCAGATTCATTCCAGGCAGAAACAGTTAAATGACCTGTATGATTCTTTTGCAAAAGACTATGGAAGGATTTTTTCAAAAACCAATAAGCGGGCGTTTCATCAGGACAGCAGCTATTGTCTGCTCTGTTCGCTGGAGAAACAGGACGAGGAAGGCAACTTCCTTGGAAAAGCGGATATGTTTACGAAGCGCACCATAAAGAAAGCAGAAGTTGTGACCAGTGTGGATACGGCAAGTGAAGCGTTAGCGGTTTCATTGGCAGAAAAAGCAGCGATTGATTTTGAATATATGTCGGAACTGAGTGGAAAAGACGAAGATACGCTGATCGATGAGTTGACCGGCATTATCTTCAAAAATCCACTTAGTGAGGAATGGGAAACGGCGGATGCTTATTTAAGCGGAAATGTGCGAAACAAACTGGAGACAGCCGAAACTTTTGCAAAGAATGAACCCATGTATGCAGTCAATGTGGAAGCATTGAAACGGGTACAGCCGAGAGAACTGGATGCCAGTGAGATTGAAGTCCGGATTGGAGCAACATGGATTGAACCGAGATTTATCGAGGACTTTATGCGGGAAGTGTTTGAGACACCGGAGCATTTATTAAATCGTGATGTAATAAAGATTCAGTATTCCGATGTGACCGGGCAGTGGAATGTGAAGGGAAAAAATGCAGACTATGGGAACTCACTTGTAAACATGACATACGGAACCAGCAGGAGAAATGCGTATCAGATTTTGGAAGATTCCCTGAATCTGAAGGACAGCCGTGTGTATGACATAGTGATCGAGGATGGCAAAGAGAAAAGGGTTCTCAATAAAAAGGAGACAACGATTGCTGCACAGAAGCAGGATACCATGAGGGAAGCCTTCCGGGACTGGGTATTTCGTGATATGGACAGGCGTAATGAACTTGTAAGTAAATACAATGTATTGTTTAATTCCACCAGACCACGAGAGTATGATGGTTCTCATTTAGTCTTTCCGGGCATGACACCGGATATTGAGTTAAAGGGTTATCAGAAGAATGCTGTGGCACATGTTTTGTATGGAAATAATACACTGCTTGCACACTGTGTCGGTGCCGGAAAAACATTTGAAATGGTTGCGGCTGCAATGGAAAGCAAGCGTCTGGGCTTATGTCAGAAAAGTTTGTTTGTAGTACCAAACCATCTGACGGAGCAATGGGCCAGTGACTTTTTACGATTGTATCCGGGAGCCAATATTTTAGCGGCTACCAAGAAAGACTTTCAGCCGGCAAATCGTAAAAAGTTCTGCTCACGGATTGCTACCGGCGATTATGATGCGGTGATCATTGGGCATAGTCAGTTTGAAAAGATACCGTTATCTGCCGAACGGCAGACTGCCATTATTGAGCGGCAGATTGCTGAGATCACGCAGTCGATTGAAGAAATCAAAGCGGAGCAGGGAGAACGCTATACCATTAAGCAGATGGAGAAAATGAGGAAAACCCTTCAGACACGATTGGACAAACTCAATGATACTTCCAGAAAAGATGATGTTGTGACCTTTGAACAGTTAGGAGTGGACAGGCTTTTTGTGGATGAAAGTCATTATTACAAAAATCTTTTTTTACATACAAAAATGCGTAATGTAGCGGGGATTGCACAGTCGGAAGCACAGAAATCTTCTGATATGTTTGCCAAGTGTCAGTATTTGGATGAACTGACCGGCGGAAAGGGAATTACCTTTGCAACGGGAACCCCGATTTCCAACAGTATGACAGAATTATATACCAACATGCGTTACCTGCAGTATGATACGCTGCAGCGGATGGGACTGGGGCATTTTGATTCCTGGGCATCTTCCTTTGGAGAGACGCAGACAGCGATCGAGCTTGCACCGGAGGGAACCGGATACCGTGCAAAGACGAGATTTGCCAAGTTTTACAATCTGCCGGAGTTAATCGCCCTGTTTAAGGAGTGTGCGGATATTCAAACACCAGATATGTTAAATTTACCCATTCCGAAAGCAGAGTATGAAAATGTGGTATTACAGCCGAGCGAACATCAAAAGGAGATGGTCGCATCGTTAGCGGAGCGGGCGGAGGCAGTCCGTGACCGGAGAGTGGAACCGCATGAAGATAACATGTTAAAGATTACAAATGATGGAAGGAAGCTGGCGCTGGATCAGAGACTGATCAATCCGTTACTGCCGGATGAAGAACATTCCAAAGTCAACGCCCTTGTGCAAAAGGCGTATGAAATATGGGACAGGACAAAGGCAGACAAATCCGCACAGCTTATCTTTTGTGACCTTTCGACACCGAAGATCGTTGGGAAAACGACCGCAGGTGTTGGAAATGATATGTTAGAAGCAGAAGTGTTTGATGATGTCTACCACGACATTAAGCGGAAACTCGTGAACCGGGGTGTACCGGAAGAAGAGATTGCCTTTATTCATGAAGCGAATACGGAGTTAAGAAAGACGGAGCTGTTTGGCAAGGTAAGAAGCGGACAGGTTCGTTTTTTGATTGGTTCCACGCAGAAGATGGGAGCCGGAACCAATGTGCAGGACCGTCTGGTTGCCCTGCATCATTTGGACGTTCCATGGCGTCCGTCAGACATTGAACAGCAGGAGGGACGTATTCTCAGACAGGGTAACAGAAATGATACCGTGTCTATTTTTCGTTATGTGACAGAAGGCACCTTTGACAGTTATTCGTGGCAGGTCATAGAAAACAAGCAGAAATTCATCAGCCAGATCATGACAAGTAAATCGCCGGTACGAAGCTGTGAGGATGTGGATGAAGCAGCACTTACTTATGCCGAGGTCAAAGCACTTGCCACAGGAAACCCTTATATCAAGGAAAAGATGGACTTAGATATTCAGGTATCCAGGCTGAAACTGATGAAAGCAAACCATACCAGTCAGATCTACCGGCTGGAGGATAACATTGCAAAGAATTATCCGAAGCAGATCGAAGTTCTGCAGGAGCGGATTCGGGGATTTCAGACAGATATGGAAACCGTGCGAAAGAATCTTCCGGCGGATAAGGACAACTTTTCCATGAAAGTGGGAAACCGTATCTTTACGGACAAAAAGGAAGCAGGAACAGCCATTCTTGCCATGTGCCAGGAGATGGATTCCCTGCAGCAGACGGTAGAAATCGGTGAGTATGCCGGTATGAAAATGAAAGTCACATTTGATTCCTTTAACCGCAAGTTTGTGATGAGTCTGAAAGGAGAACTAAGCCACAACTTTGAACTTGGTTCGGATGCGTTTGGAAATATCACAAGACTTCACAATGTTTTAGATGGCATGGCTGGGGAACTTTCAGAAGCAGAGACAAAACTTAACAATGTCACACACCAGTTGGAAACGGCAAAGCTGGAGGTGCAAAAGCCGTTTCCTGCGGAGGAAGAACTGAAGGAGAAGATGGAACGGTTAGCGGAACTGGATGCCTTGTTAAATATGGATGAAAAAGGCGAGACACCGGTACTAGAAAATGAACCGACGGTGACTCCTTTGGGCGAATGGCTGTTAGAACATCTTCTGCCGGAATTTATGGAAGAGTATGAAATGACAGAGGAACGGGCGAGAGAAGTGCTGTTAGACGCCCTGCCGGAAGAAGAAAGCGAAGTAGTCTGTTTTTCTTCGGAGCAGAATGCGGAGAACTTTGACAGTGAAGAAATGCAAAAGCAGATGTCAGAATATATGGATGGTGATTTTTATGCCATACCGGTATCGGATACAGAATATCTGATCGCACCAAAAGTAGAACAGGACAGTGTGATTTATCTGCGTTCCATCTTAAGCCAGTTGGGAGATTTGGTGTTATCTTCGCCGGCAATGAAATCCCATGCTGCGTATGAGTATGATTCCGGAACAAACCGGATGAAACCGTTTGACCATATGAGAATACTGAGAGGACTTTGTGCGGTAGGTGAGGAAAGGCATATCTACCATACACAGTCACGAGAACCAACAGAAACAAGAACATCCAACTTGGCACAAGTACATTAAAGGAGCGTTTGGACATCATGTCCAGACAGAAAGAAAAGAGGTAAAACGAAATGAAGAGTTATAGCGAATTTATGGAGTATATCAAAGAAAATGTAACGGATTATCTGCCGGAACGGTTTGAAAGTGCAGAGATTACAATCCGTCAGGTGGTGAAAAACAATGATGTAGTGTTAGATGGTTTACTGATTTCAAGTCCGGATAGTCATATTTCACCCACTATTTATCTGAATCCTTTGTATGAGCAATACAAAGAAGAAAAAGACCTGGATGGAATCGTGTCGAATATTGCAGATACTTATATTGAAAATATCGAACCGGTTGTAAACAGAGGATTTCAGGAAAAATTAGAAGAGATAGGAAATTATGAGACAGTAAAAGACTATATTTTTCCAAAACTGGTCAATCTGGAGAAAAACAGCATCCGTTTACAGGATGCACCATATACACAGAGGGAAGATCTGGCGGTTACATACAATATAAAGGTGACTGGAGATTCGCATTCTATGGGTTCTATTATGATTACAAATTATTTAATGGAAAAATATGGAGTTACACCAGAAGAATTACATGTGCTGGCAATGGAAAATATGGAGCGGTTATCGCCATCGGTATGTGAACCGCTTGAAAATGTTATGGTAGAAGTTTCGGCGAGCCAATTATCAGAACAGGAGGGAATTTCATTTGAAGAGGCTAAAGAGCATGTCAGAGAAATGCTTCCACCGGGAGGAACAGAGATTTATTGCCTAAGCAATGAGTCAAAACTCAATGGAGCTGTCAGCATCATCAGTGAAAATGTGCAGAAAATGGTGGCTGAACAGGTGGGAGGAGATTATTATGTTCTTCCATCTTCGGTGCATGAGTTAATGATTGTACCTAAAAGCTTAGGCATGAATTTGGGAGAACTTGAAGAGATGGTGAGTAGTGTAAATGCAGCGTGTGTAAGAGATGATGAAGTTTTATCAAATCATGTATATCAGTACGATGCAAAAGAACATAAATTCAGCAGATGTGTTCCGGAAAGAAACCTGAAAAAGAACTTGGAACTGGATTTAGAGCCAGCGGTTGATGTGCAGGAAGAAAAGAATACTTTGCAGTCAGAGCTGCCGGAACAAAGTCATGAACCGATGAAACATTCCGGAAGAATTCATTAGTCAGGAAAGGAATTGAAATATGAGTAAAAAAGAAAAGACAGGTATTGTGGTCCATTCATTGGAGGAACTGAAACAGCTCATCGAACAAAAAGAGGAGGATACGATGTTAGTGATAACAGTGGAGGTGGTGTCGGATGCAGCATGAGTTAAAACAGGTGGAAGTGCGGTTAAAACTGACGGATAAAGCAGGAGTATTCAGTATGGAGCGCATAGATACACCGGAAAAAGCGGTTTCTGTTCTGGCACCGGTATTAGCAGAACTTGACCGGGAAGAGGTTTGTGTTGTCAATCTGGATGGCAAAGGACGTCCCATCAATTTCAATGTGGTCAGTATTGGGAGTGTCAATACATCTCTGGTAACCGGAAGAGAATTATATAAAACAGCCATACTCAGTAATGCTGCAGGAATGATCATGCTTCACAATCATCCGTCATCGGATCTTCAGATGAGCGTGTCAGATCGCAATGTAACAGAGAAGATGATGTATGCCAGCCTTCTGCTAGACATTGAATTTTATGACCATGTCATTGTAGCAGGGGGAACCGGAAAGACTTTCAGTATCCGGGAAAATGTACCGGAGTTATTTGAACCAAGCCATTATGCACATTTGATTTCCCATGTGGCAGACGGTGTGAAAGAAGAAGTATCTTACCACGGAACATCACCTGTCACTTATGAAATCCTGCAGATAAAGGACGGAAGCAATGGAGAACAGTACCGTTTTTGGGGCATGAACTATGTGCAGGAGACAGGATTGCAGGTAAATGTCAGTGATTATGAATCAAAGTATCAGGGGAAATTAAAGCCCGGAGAAACACTGGATACTTTGTATGAACGATTTAATATCCACCGTCCGGAGGATTTTACCGGTCATTCCCTTTCGGTAAGTGATGTGATCGTTTTGGAAGCCGGAGGTGATAAGAAAGCATTCTATGTGGATTCTTTTGGTTTCTGTGAAGTCGAGGATTTCTTTGTAGAAAAACTGGAGAGATTGGAAATCACATTTACCGTTGCTGAGTGTGGTGAATTTCATTCCATGGGAAGATACCGGGATGACATTTCAAATGCAGAAGAAGCCAGTGCTCTTTGGCAAGAGTATCAAAAAGGTCCTCTTAACGGAGTGCCAAGCATAGGGATTCGGATCTATAAGCCAGAGCAGACGGGAATGGAAGATGTGCAGGTGGATCTGGTGTCTGGCAAGACGATGGATTTGGATATGTTGCGTTATTATCCGGAGATCAATGCGGAAGAAGCTGCCATTCAAAAGATTCGTGAATTGGTTGAAAATCTGCATGATGTAAATGTGGTTGGGAACATACCGGAGAATATGTCAGCGGAGCTTATGATTCATGGATTTAATCCGAAGGGGGAGATATACAATGAGGAATTGCGGAAAGAACTATCACCGAAACATGCAAAACGAATTTAATAATACGCTTTTATTCTTACATAGAGGGGAGTATAATTGAGATGGATGTAGGTGGTTTATGCGACATGATAATTAGGATTGGAGGGTGAAAATTAATTCTGCTACTAAGGTTGTTATTACTAAAATTAGTAGAAATAGAAATTAATATTTCAAAATGGCAATTATGAAATTTAATGAGCAGTTTTATAGAAATTACAATGAACTTTATACCATGATTAAGCAATGTTTTTGTGAGGTTGCAATTCTTGAGGCATATATAGAACTACAAAATGATAGACCGGATTTATATAATAAAGTGATAAATATCAGTGATCAGTTTGTTTTTTTATTGCAAAAAGATTTAGAATTGACATTATGGAAAATATATTATGATAATGATTCTAAAGCTAATACTATTCCTAAATTCCGGAATACTGTCAATGATATGTTGCGAAATTGTAATTGTCCTGATAAGCAAGTGAAAAAACAAAAAAACGCACTATAAAAGATGTAAAAGAAACTGAAAAAATAATTAAAGGTTTAGAAGAAGAAATGCAAAAAGCTGCAAAAGAATTAGACTTTGAACGTGCTATGGAACTTCGTGATATTATATTTGAAATGAAAGTTAGTTAAAAAGTAGAGATTTTACTTATCTCTACTTTTAATATTT
>ERZ779889.3472-NODE-3472-length-11486-cov-4.918380_pt1 | contig 11486 bp, 14 predicted proteins | sample MGYA00511030_ERZ779889 | MGnify/ENA primary metagenome ERZ779889 (study PRJEB29588, sample SAMEA2160616) | human gut metagenome | biome: human gut; feature: human-associated habitat; material: faeces | place: Denmark | collected 2008/2010 ...
GCTTTGATCGATCCGAATATTTTGACCGGGCTCCTGTACGTGGGCTCGGTTTTCTTGTTTGGGACACGGTGGTATTGGGGGCTTACGTTTTTAGGCTATGGAGGACTGGCATAGGCGCAGACGATAAAAGCCGGCAGCGCGCGAATCAATTCTTAACTTTTTCCAAAAAGCTCTTGACAAACCGTCTGCCGTGTGATATAATAACCGCGCGTTGCATGGCAGTGGACAGTCACGCGATGCTTCACGGGGGTATAGCTCAGTTGGGAGAGCGCTTGAATGGCATTCAAGAGGTCAGGGGTTCGACTCCCCTTATCTCCACCAAAACAATATAATCCGAACCTTTATCCAATCGGAGATGGGTTCGGATTTATTGTTTATATCGAGGAAATTGAAGATTGGTAAACGCAAAACCGGGAGGACTGCCGAACATGGCAATCTTCCCGGTTCGTTTATGTAGAATCTTTCGCCGCAGCTTCTTTTTTCTCTTTCCATTCGGCAAATGCCTGCTTGCCCTCATCGCTTTCATAATACTTCTGAATCACCGGCAACAGACTCCTTGCCAGAGACTCATATACAAACTCTGGAATCTCAGCGGAGTTAACATCATTCACATCATAGCAGTTCTTTTTCTTCATTCTATTCCTCCCTTCACGGCGCACAGGTGCGTTTTTTTGGCGCGGATGAGTAAAGATATGCCCCTCAGCGTTTGCGTCTCTTGTGGAGCATAAAATATCCTATTTTCGACCTTTATCCTGACAGATTTTCGCCCGCCTCCTTCGGGCGGATCAGCTTTGCGTTGGACGGGTAATTGAGCGTGATCAGCGCTGGCTTTCCAAGGCCCTGTTTCTTTCGGCAGATCAATCCGCTATATTCCAATTCTCGGAATATGCGTGTAACACACTGCCGACTTCGATGCAGTTTCTTCTGTGCCTGTTCTACGGTGAAGTAGAGACGGATTGTGCCGTCTGCCTCTATGAATCCGTTAACCTTTGAAATGCTGGCTCTGTCCAGCATAAGCGCATACAGCACCTTTGCATCGTTGGATAGATCCGCAAGGCTGTCCTCCATAAGAAACCGTGGGAACGGTATGTACGATGCCGAAAGGCTCTCTGTAGTAAATCGTAAAAAATTCTGTGTCATTGTGACCTCCTATCCCATCCTATCCATCAAAAAACGGTATTGATTGGATTGATGGATGACTCTATTGAGCGTTAGTTTATTTCTTATTGATTTGGGTATGAATTTCATCCTCTGTGAATGTTCGGAAAACCGACGTCCGGAAATCCAATAACGGTGCGCTCCGGAGCGTCTGGTTATCCACCTTCTGAAAATCCGGTGACGGGAAATCCATACACGGATAATCCCGTTGTGGTCATAGTTCCGCCCTTTGCGACTGCTTGAGTAGTTCCCAAATTTCACACTGTTTCGCTTTCAACTCGACGATATCATCCGGATAGAAATGCCCTGTCTGATTGATACGGCGGCAGATCTGGTTGATGTTTCCTGCAACTCGGCTGACGGCAGCAGCCAGTTTCTTTTGCTCGGTGTAATCCACTTTGATGATATAGCCGTCGATCGCCATCTTGCGTAGATATCAAGGGCAATGATGTCTTCACAATGGAACGGTCGGATTATGTTAATTTGGTGAAGCAGACCGTTAATGAATTTAAGCTTACCCGTAAATCCATGCAGCTTCGCAAGCTGTGGAGCGAAAAGACGGGCACAGAATCGCCGAAGAAGTGGTCTGAGCAATTCAAAACACCTATTCTTTGCATGGTTCCGGAGACGGAAATTGAACAGGCTCGTGCTGCATTTGATACCTTGAATCGTAACCAGCCGGACGCAGGTTCTATTGATAAGGCACTGGAATATCTGGAATCTGCTGGCTTCTATGATTCCTTAAAGGACGGAAAAGCGAGGGATGCAGCTTTTAAGCGGTGCATTATCAAAAACTACGACGTCATTCTGACGGATCTTGATGATGTAAGAGATTATTTGGTTCGTACTGTTGGCTCACCGTATTCATGGCTTGGTCTGCCTTCTGTTGAGACAAAGCTCAAAGAGATGGCACAGGCTAAATACGATGAGACAGGTTGCGATACTGCGCTTGAGAAAATTGACAGCATGGATGTTGAGGACGTAAAGCGCTATGCCAATGATTGTACAGGCCGGCGAAAATGATGAGTATGCAGTTGTTGCAAACTATGAAAGATTCAAACCTGGACGCCTGATAGGCGTTGAGGTACATGGAGGCGCCACCTTGGAAGAGGTGACAGTGCCCATTATTGAGCTTTCGTATGTGCCGGGTGATATTGAGATTATCGTACAGACACCACTCGTGATGAGCAGCATTAGGAAGCCCCCAATTATTGAATTTTACTCTACAACTAAAATTGACGATATCGTGGTTAATGTAGGAAATACGGAATATAAAGCCAATACAACAGACGGTCATTCCTTCTCAATCGAAATGTCGAAACGAACCAGAGCAAACACATATACAGCTGATGTGTATGCAGGAGGAACTATGATAGCAACCGGGCTGGAATTCAGGGTTGAAAAAGAAGGCTTTAGATCAAATGATATATTGTAAGGGGGTGTCCTTTTGACTGAATTAGAAGAAAAGTTGGTAGAGTGCTTTGATGAGATGGCGGTGTTTAAGGATCTTAAGCAGAGCAACTTTTTCTCGGACTTAAAGCTTCCCTCCTTTTTACGAGATTGGGTATTAAAGAAGTTCGAAGATTCTGAGGGGCAGTTTGATATTGAGGAGATAATGGAATTTGTCCATACATTTTTGCCGAATAAAGATGAATGGACGAACATTAAGAATCGTATCATAACTGAAAATGAGCATGTAAAGATTCTTACTCGGATATCCGTCGATATAAGCATTAAAGACCAGATGGTTTCATTCTCTCTTCCGGACTTTGCATTAACCAATGCCGAAACTATAATCGAACCCGATGTTTGGGCTGAATGTAAAGATGAATTAGTCAAGGGAAATGAGATCTGGGGTGTTGTCGAATTGGGGTATCGACTTCCGTCAACGTCTCCGAAACTTCCGGGAAAAATCAAGCTGGTTAGTTTTACGGACTTTTGCCCGTACACTGTTGACTTGGATTACTATAAGGAACTTAGGGCTGAGTTTGATATTCATGAATGGATTGATATACTACTTGGCGCTATTGACTACAATGCAAGTGGATATGCTGACGAAGATCAGAAACGGGCAGTCCTTACAAGACTTCTTCCTTTTGTTGAGAAGAGGCTCAATTTGATTGAATTAGCGCCTCCTGGAACCGGCAAGTCCTATATTTTCGGTTCTATCAGCAAATATGGAAATCTGTCGGCGGGATATATGACTCGTGCAAAGCTGTTCTATGATCTGAGTAAACGTCAGCCGGGACTTGTCTATAACAACGACTATGTAGCGTTTGATGAAGTTCATAAGCTAAGATTCCAAGACGAGAAACAGATGGGTGGTTCTCTCCAGACTTATATGGAAAACGGTAAGGTTTCCATTCCAGGTCACGATGGAACGGCTGACGCCGGAATGATTTTGCTGGGCAATATTGAAAAGAAAGACATGGATGAAACTATGCCGATGTTTGACAAACTTCCGGCGCTATTCCATGATTCTGCGATGGTCGACCGTTTTCATGGTTTTATCAAGGGGTGGGATATTCCTCCGATGACCAATGCGATGAAGATATCTGGATGGGGGCTGAACTCAGAGTATTTCTGCACGATAATGCATTTGCTGCGTGATGATCCCAGCTACAGAGTAATCGTAGATAAACTGGTTGAAGTGCCCGGTGATGCATATATCCGCCATGTGGAAGCTGTGAAAAGAATTACTACTGCCTACTTAAAGCTCTTCTTCCCTCATGTACGCAGTGCGCAGGATGTTAATATACGTGAATTTACAAAGTACTGCCTTCGTCCAGCTATTGAGATGCGTAAGAATATCTGGCGGCAACTTGCCATAATGGATCCGGCTCAGTACAGAAAGGAAGACCGTGAAATGCCCGTATTCACGGTAAGGGATTTGTCTAATGAAAACTAAATGTGTGATTTGTGGCAAGGAGATCCGAGAAAAGAATGTCTTAGGAATCAACAAGAAACTGCTTGGCGAAGACATTATCAATTTTTATTGTATGGATTGCCTTGCGGATTATCTGGATGTTACAGTTGATGACCTAAATGAAAAAATCGAAGAATTCAAGGATGAGGGCTGTAAGCTTTTTGAATGAGGTGAAACCGTGAAGCGTTTTATTTATGCTGATAATGCAGCAACAACGAAACTGGATAGCGATGCTTTGAATGAGATGTTGCCATGGTTGCAGGATGAATACGGTAATGCTTCACAGCCATATACTTTTGCCCGTAAACCCAGGAAGGCTCTTTCCGAAGCGAGAACAACGATTGCAAGCTGTATCGGCGCTCAGCCGGAGGAAATTTATTTTACCTCCGGCGGCACCGAGAGCGATAACTGGGCTATCAAAGGTATGCCTCGATATGATGACCGGCGAGCAACTATTACCAGCCAGATTGAGCATCATGCGATTCTACACGCCTGCGCGTCCATAGAACGGCTCGGGTATCCGGTTGCATATCTTCCCGTGGACAATGAAGGAATTGTATCTCCAGATATTCTGTCATCATTTATCACAGATGAAACAAGACTTGTGTCTGTGATGCTTGTAAATAACGAAATAGGCACCATAGAACCGATTTCTGAGCTTGCTAAAGTTGCTCATAGACACGGTGCCGTATTCCATACAGATGCAGTGCAGGCCGTGGGACATATTGCGATAAATGTAAAGGAACTCGGCGTAGATATGCTGTCAGCTTCGGCACATAAGTTTAACGGGCCAAAAGGCATTGGATTTATCTATATTAAGTCCGGGACAAAAATTTTTCCGTATGCTGACGGCGGGGCACAGGAACATGGCATGAGAGCCGGTACAGAAAATATTGCTTCCATTGTTGGCATGGCAGCAGCATTAAAGAAGAACTGCGACCATATGGATCAGACGCAGAATAAGCTCCACCAACTTGAGGATAAATTCTTAGATGTGCTCAAATTGTCGGGAATTGATTTTACCCGTAATGGCAGCGCCAATCATATTCCTGGCAATGTAAACGTGTCTATTCGCAATGTAAGTGGCGAAATGTTACTTCACAGACTCGATCTTAAGGGTATTGCTATCTCTACAGGCTCCGCATGTGACTCAGTTAATACTCAGGTATCTCATGTGATACAGGCGATCCGGGTTCCAAAAGAATATGCTCATGGCACTATCCGCGTTTCTTTTGGACGAGACAATGAAGAATCTGATGCAGTAGAAATAGCAAAGGCTATTGTAGATATTTTGAAAACTAAGTAACAATGACAGGTGTTGAACCGCATATTTCAAAAATGGAGACACAACCATGAAAAAGGATGAACTACATGTATATCTAAAGTTTAAAAGGACCTCCATTTTTTAAATTAGGCATCACTAAAGAGGCAATTGTGGAATTCACAAAAACCACATCGGAGCTTACTGGAAAGTTTAAGTATAGCGAAGATGGGACTAAAATCAGATTAGACACAAAAAAGTCTAAAGATGCATTTTTGAAACTGATGAATGATGCGTTCTTACGGTCTGAACTTACTGAGCAATATTATGAAGCATCTGCAAAAGACAATACTACCCGTACTTCCGAATGACCAAGTGACAACCACACAAAAGTTTACAATCCATCTTCAAAATCCGGGTTGACTTTGGCTCGGATTTTGATTATACTATTGTTAACCCGAAAAGGAGGTTGGCTTCAATGAAACAACTGGGTAACAGACTGCGTGCCCTTCGCGAGAGCATTGGTATCTCTCAGGCGAAGTTTGCCGATGTGATCGGCTCTACGCAGTCCAGCATCAACCGATATGAAAACGGCCAAGCTACGCCTACGGTGGAGCTTTTGCGTAAATATGCGGACTATTTTGACGTTTCGATGGATTACATCTTTGCCCGCTGCGACGAGCCGCAGGGCAAGCTGTATCAGGCGAAGCCCCCGGTTGGCGAGGGCAATCCTGAGCTTGCGCAATTTGTGGAGATGTGCTTTGATCCGTCTTCTCCGATGAACGATAAGCTAAAGAAAACCCTGATACAAATGCTTGGGGAGGCAAAAACATGAGCAAGGAATTAACCCCGAAAACGGGACAGTTCGATGAAATCATCTCCATCATCGACAATGCCCGCACCCGCGCATTGAAAGCGGTCAATGCGGAATTGATTCAGATGTACTGGAATGTTGGCGAATACCTTTCTTCGCTGTGCGCTGATTCCGGATTTGGAGATAAGGTTATTGATGAAGTTGCGGCATACATTGCCGAAGCCAATCCCGGCGTCAAAGGCTTTAACCGTCGCGGACTTTACCGTATGAAGCAGTTTTACGAGACTTACAAGGACGATGAATTTGTGACACCACTGGTGACACAAATCAGCTGGACGAATCACTTGCTCATTATGTCCGGATCAAAGTCTGCGGAAGAACGGCATTTCTACATGACACTGTGCGCAAAGGATCATTATTCCAAGCGTGAACTGGAACGCCAGATGGACAGTGCTTACTATGAGCGTTATATGCTTTCCTCCAAGAAGCTGATACCCGAATCTGTACCGCAGGATGTGCGAGGCAGCATCCTTGATACCTATGTGCTTGAATTTCTTGATTTGCCGGAGCAGTATTCCGAGCGTAACCTTCGCAAGGCGATCACAGGCAATTTGAAGCAATTCATTCTTGAATTTGGAAAGGACTTCACGTTTATCGGCGAGGAATACCGCGTTCAGGTGGGCGGACAGGACTTTTACATTGATCTTCTGTTCTACAACCGTGCGCTGTCCTGCCTTGTGCCGATTGAATTGAAGATCGGGAAATTCAAACCGGAGCATATCGGTCAGATCAATTTCTATCTGGAAGCTCTTGACCGCGACGTAAAAAAGCCGAATGAAAATCCGAGCGTTGGCGTTATTCTTTGCGCCAGCAAGGATGACGCGGTTGTGGAATACGCATTGAGCCGCAGTATGTCACCTACGCTCGTAGCTGATTATAGACTTTGTCTGCCGGATAAGACACTCCTGCAAAACAAACTGCGTGAATTGACCGAACTTGCGCTGGAAAGCGGTGAACGTGACGAGGATGATGAAGAATGAATGCAGTCATTTATGCACGCTATTCGTCGGACAATCAACGTGAGGAATCTATCGAAGGTCAGCTCCGTGAATGCGGCGAATACGCACAACGCAACGGCATAACGGTTGTCGGCAGCTACATTGACCGTGCGTTGTCTGCGAAAACCGCTGACCGTCCGGAGTTCCAGCGCATGATCAAGGACAGCGCAAAGGGACTTTTTGAGATCGTGCTTGTCTGGAAGCTCGACCGTTTCTCCCGTGACCGCTACGACAGCGCACATTACAAGCACATTTTGAAAAAGAACGGCGTGAAAGTCGTTTCCGCCAAAGAGCATATCTCCGACGGACCGGAGGGCATCATTCTGGAATCCATGCTGGAAGGATATGCCGAGTTTTACTCCGCTGAGTTGTCCGAGAAGATCCATCGCGGACAAAAAGAAAATGCCCTCAAGGGCAAGAATAACGGCGGCGGTATACCGCTGGGTTATCTGCTGGACAAGCAGACGCAAAAGCTGGTGGTGGATCCTGAAACCGCACCGTTGGTAGTGGAAATCTTTGAACGATATTCCGAAGGTGCAACAGTACGCTCTATCATCGAAGATTTCAATTCACGCGGGCTGACAACCAAACGTGGCAAGCCGTTCAATACCAACAGCTTCAATGCGCTATTGAAAAATCGCAAATACATTGGTGAGTACAGCTATCAGGATGTGGTCATTCCCGGCGGTGTTCCTGCCATTGTGCCGGAAGATTTATTCTATCGTGTGCAGCAGCGCATGGAGAAGAATAAACGCGCGCCGGCTCACATGAAAGCCAAAGAGAGCGAATTTTTGTTGACTACAAAGCTGTTCTGTGGCAAGTGTGAGCGGATGATGGTTGGCGAGAGCGGGAAGAGCCACACCGGAACCATGCATTACTATTACAAATGCGGTAACGCTAAACGGAAAAAGGGCTGTGATAAGAAGGCTGTACGCAAGGATTGGATCGAACGTGCTGTTGTACGGCTGACAATGGAGCGTGTACTGAACGAAGAAAAGATAACCCGAATTATTGATGCGCTGCTCGCCATGCAGGAACAGGAGGACGTCACAATTCCGGCACTTCGCCGCCAGCTTGCCGAGACGGAAAAGGGCATTGAAAATATGCTCAACGCCATCCAGCAGGGCATTTTCACTGCCTCCACCAAGCAGCGTCTGGAAGATTTGGAGAAGCAGAAAGAAGAGCTTGAGATCAGCATTACGACAGCGGAAATTCAAAAACCGAAGCTGACGCGGGAATATATGGAGCATTGGTTTTCTCTGTTCCGTTTCGGCAATCCTGAGGACAGGGAGTTTCAAAAGCGGCTGGTTGATACATTTGTGAACGCTGTCTTTGTGTATGACGATAAGCTGGTACTGACATACAATTATCAGCATGGCACACAGACGATTACGCTCAAGGAAGTTGATGACTTTTTGGGTTCGGATTTGGTTGGTCTGTCTCCACCAGTACAGAATCCGGACTTTTGTCGGTTGACAAGAGTTCGGATCTTTGTCTGTACAGGATACGCCGCCCGTATTTTCCGGAAGACCTTCCTCTGCCGATCGCCCGCTTCCGGATCCTGTTGGGCAATCTGTACGCAAAAAAGTTTTTTGATTTTTCGGGAAATGTATGTTTGTCAATGATGTGAGACCAAAAAGAAGAAAAAATAATCAAGTCCAAAGAATCGTGAAACGCCCTGCGGGTGTAGAGAGGGAGGGACGGAGCGAAGCGGAGGAACGACCGAACGAAGCCCACAGGGCGGCGCGTCGAGGAGAGATCATCGCCCGCTAAGGTCCTTTTGAACCTGATTCGGACTTTTCCATCCGAGAACCGCCATGGGAATGTTGTTGGAACGGTACAAATACCGCTTCATCTGCGTCTGCAGGTCAGAGAAGGAATAGAAGCGCAGATCATTGTAAAACCGTTCTTGGTCGTTCCGATGACTCCTTTCCACTTTTCCGTTATGCCACGGTGTCCGCGGTCGGATCAATTTGTGCCGGATGCGGTATCTGTTGCAAAACACATCCAAGGGGTGGATGCGGCTTGTTTTAGACGGATGCGTAAACTCCCCGCCGTTATCTGTTTGCAGGATACCCGGAGCATAGCCGAAGAACAGAATCGCCCGTTTGAGAAAGTCTACGGTGGAAAAGCTGCTGTGTTCCTCATATGCATAGAGAAACCGTTTCCGGGACGCTTCCTCTATGACCGTATATTGATAGAATTTCTGCCCATCCTTGCCGGAATAACAGGCATTCGGCACATATTTGACATCCATTTGCCATTTTTCGCCGATAGAGGTCGGTGTATCGTATGTTCCGGTGTGTTTGGACTTTTTCTTTGTGGATTCGGGTTTCTTCCTGAATCCGAGACGGACGAATACGCGGTATAGGGAACCGGGATGACGGCGGTAGGCTTTGTCTTCCCGCAACTTGCCGTACAGTTCGCAGACGGAGATGTTCGGATTCCGGCGGTGGTAATCGCAGATCCACTTCAATTCCTGTTCGGTGTGGGCATTGGGGTGCGAAGTATGCGGTTTGTGGGACTTGTTCTGCAAGGATTCCCTTGTTCCGTCATAGGCGCGGTTCCAGCGCATCAGGGAGGCTTTTGAGATGTGATACCGCCGACAGACGAAAGAAATGTCCTTTGTTTGCCGATAAATTTCCACTGCGTGCAATTTTGTTTCCAAAAGGTGTGGACAATAGCGCTTTTTTGTGGTATAATCATTCATGGTGATTGAGTCCTTTCTGTTGAGTGGGGTTAGGGGTAATTCTATTCTATCAGAACTCAATCACTTTTTCTATAGTTTTTTCGCTTTTGGTCTCACATCTATTGTAACACTACAATTTTGGACAGATTTGAACTTGCGAAAGGGTTGAAATATTTGTAAAATTGTGGTAAAATATAATTTAAGAAAAGAGGCACATCATGAACGGAGAATTTAAGCAATCATTTAGAAAATATATATTTTGTCTGTTTTTTATTTTTTCCGGATCTTTCATAGCCATTCGTTTTTCTTTGTGGGGTATTGAAGAAATTCAATCAAGCCATATATCGTCCTGCATTTTCTGTTTTACTTTTGCTGTTTTGGGACTATTGTTTGGCTTCCTTTCAATATTTATTTTTAGATTCAACCGAAAAGCGTTTTTGAAAATAGAAGATGGAAAAATTGATGCGGAGTTTGGGTGGGAGCAAGAATTACACATCGAACTTAACGATATTACAAATGCAGAAAATCAAGGAAAGCATTTGAAGTTGTTTCTTGATAGCAATGTCATTTGGATTTATGATTTAATCAACGCCAAAGATTTATGTCAATATATCTTATCGCGCATCTCAAAATCTTCTAATCCCGTCAATATTGAAGAAGTTAAACACAGACATCAAAAAAGCAAGAAAAGTTATATATGCTATTTAGTAGCGACCATCATTACAGGCGCATTTCTGTTTGTCAATATTGGATGGTGCGTTTTTTTAACTGAAGGAAAAGATTTGGCTTATTTTTCAAAATCAGATGATGTTATTTTTCTGGCGTTTGCTTTTGCAGAAATATTTACGGTAATACTTACCTTTTTATTAGCGAGCAAGTGTGGCAAAAAGCTTGAAATCTTCAACATATCCAAACTGCATATATTATCAGTTTCCGCATTGAAACACAAAAGTGATGCCCTTGATAAATATCCCAATGTAATCACAAAAAAATATTTCGATCACTATACTTATCGAATTGTTGTTTTCGCTCCAAAAGAAAATATATTCGCTTATATGCTTGAACGGTTTGATATGAAAACACATTCATGGGTGTTTTGCTATGAATCGGCTAAAGGATTTGGAATATTATCTGATTTGTATGAGGAATTGGATAGTTCTTTTGAAGATGTGATTTTAGAGGACTAATTACATAGACTTCGTTACAAGCATGGCGTTAAAAGTCCGGTAGAACGCGAAACCTTTTAACTCCCATCATCACCAAGGGGTTAGTCTACCCTCTGCAAAATCAGCTTGCATCTAAATTAGCTACACACGGTTTTGCATCTAAATCGGACACACGTCACAAAACAAAACAGCACCTTTTTGGGGTGCTGTTTCTGTTTTTTCTCTTTCTGTTTGAAATTTGTGACAAGTTTCTGTCTCCTTCCGGAACGGTCAAAAGCGCCTGAACCTTTGTAAAACTTCTTTTTGCGGGTGAGATTATCTGTATTTGTCCAGAACAGCCCTGTATTCGGGATTTTTCAGAAGCTCGGCTCGCCTGCCATCGGTAGCGCCCGTGCGGCAGGCAATGGTATATCG